>JAABUL010005945.1_pt1 | contig 14575 bp, 16 predicted proteins | sample 5559151 | NCBI WGS metagenome assembly JAABUL01 (sample SAMN10711876, study PRJNA513368) | rock metagenome | isolation source: Antarctica rocks | place: Antarctica: Victoria Land, Pudding Butte sud | reverse complement strand
GACCCGGCGGCCCGAGCCGCCTCCCAGCGGCAACTGTCGGCAGCCGAGGCGCAGTACGCCCAAGCCAAGGAGCAGGCCCGGCTCACCGTCGGGCAATTCAACACGGGCCTGGCCGGGCTCGGGACGGCGCTGCGGTCCCTCACGGTGGCTCAACGCGTGCAGGCCCAGGCGGCTGTTACCGCCGCACAGTCGGCGGTCGACAGCCTCACCTTGCGCGCTCCCATCGCCGGCACCGTGCAGCTTGGCGGGATCTCGTCCGCGGGGGGCGGGAGCGCCCTGTCGGACCTGCTCGGTCAGCTGCCGGCCGCGGCCCAGGGCGCGACGGCCGGTGCCGCAGCCGGCCAGTCCGGCGGAACCGCAGCGCAGGGCGGGGCGGCACCCGTGGCCGGCATCGCCCGGGGCAGCCTGGTCTCGCCGGGCACTGCGGTGGTCACCGTGCTGGACACCTCGACACTCGCCCTGTCCGCCGAGGTCGACGAGACCGACGTGCTGCTCGTCAAGCCCGGTGTCATGGCCCGCGTGGAGCTCGACGCCGTGCCGGGCGCGACCTACGACGCAACCGTGGCCTCAGTCGACCTGTCGCCGACGACGTCGAGCGGCGGCGGGGTGAGCTACGGCGTACGCCTGTCGCTGGGTCGCGGCCGGCAGGCGGACGCGACCGCGGCGGCGGTCCCGCGGCCCGGGATGAGCGCGGTAGCACACCTGGTAGTCCGGACCAGCCGCGATGCGGTTGCCGTCCCCGCCTCGGCCGTCGTCCGATCAGGCGCGCGGGACGCCGTCTGGGTCGTGGAGGCGGGGTCGGCCCGCCGGCGCTACGTCACCGTGGGCACTCAGGGCGAGGACACCGTCGCTATCGTCGACGGCGTCAAGGTGGGTGACGAGGTGGTGGTGGCCGGCGCCGAGCGGGTGCATTCCGGCCAGAAACTTCCGTGACCGCAGCGCTGGAGGCGGTCGAGGTCACCCGTACGTACCAACTCGACGGCGTGTCCGTCGAGGCGTTGCGGGGCGTGTCGCTGCGGGTCGAGCCGGGCGATTTCGTCGCCGTCGTGGGGCCGTCCGGGTCCGGCAAGTCGACGCTGATGCACCTGCTCGGCGGCCTGGACCGTCCGACGACCGGCATCATGCGGGTCGGCGGGCGGGACGTGGCGGGCCTGTCGGCCGACGAGATGGCTGGCGTACGCAATGCCACGATCGGCTTCGTCTTCCAGGGATTTCAGCTGCTGCCGCGGACCTCGGCGCTCGACAACGTGGCCCTGCCGCTGGTCTATCGCGGACTGCGCGGCGCCGAGCGCCGCCGGCGGGCCGCCGAGGTGCTGAACGCCGTCGGGATGGGGCACCGGCTGGGCCACCGGCCCAACCAGCTCTCCGGCGGGGAGCAGCAGCGGGTCGCCATCGCCCGCGCGCTGGTCACCGACCCGCAGGTGTTGCTGGCCGACGAGCCGACCGGCAACCTCGACACCCGACGGGGCCTGGAGGTGATGGAGCTCCTGGAGCGGCTCAACGCCGAGCGGTCGGTCGCGATCGTGGTGGTGACCCACGATCCGGAGGTCGCGGCCCGAGCGCGTCGGCAGGTGCACGTACGCGACGGACTGCTCGTCGCCGCGTGAGGCTGGCCGAAGCGTGGCGGGTCGCCCTCGATGCCCTGCGCGCCAACCGGGTCCGCAGCGCGCTGACCATGCTGGGCGTGATCATCGGCGTGGCAGCGGTCGTCCTCCTGGTAGCCATCGGCGCTGGTGCCAAGCAGGCGATCGAGCATCAGGTGCAGGGGCTGGGCAGCAACCTGCTGCTGGTGGTGCCCGGTGAGCTCAACTTCGGCGCTGCCCCCAGCACCAGCCGGCTCCAGCTCGCCGATGTGCAAGAGGTCGCCCGACTGGTCGGCGACCGCAACCGGGTGGCTGCCTCGCTGAGCTCCGGCGAGCTGGTCCGGGCCGGGACCCACCGGTCGTTTTCCACGGTGCAGGGCGTCACCGAGACCACCGACCAGGTCTTCGACCGCCGGGTCCTGCGCGGCGTCTATCTGAGCCGGTCCGATGTCGACACGCGGCGACGGGTGGCGGTGTTGGGCGCCAGCACGGCCGCGCAGTTATTCGCCGACCGCGACCCGATCGGGCGGCAGATCACCATCGCCGGCGTGCGCTTCCGGGTGGTCGGCCTGCTCGCCGCGCAGGGCAAGAGCCTCGGTGTCGATCAGGACCTCAATGTCAACATCCCGATCACGGCCGCGCAGCGCCTTTTCGGCGTGCGGCGGGTGGACGGGATCGCGGTGAAGGCTCCGACCGTCGACGGCATCGACGCGCTCGGGCGCAGCATCGTGTCGCTGCTGCGCAAGCGCTACCCGGACACCGAGTTCTCCGCGCTGACCCAGCAGCAGATCCTGGGCGTGATCGGGCGGATCTTGTCCCTGCTGACCCTCGTGCTCGGGGCCATCGCCGGCATCAGCCTGCTGGTCGGCGGGGTGGGCGTCTCCAACATCATGTTGGTGAGCGTCCGGGAGCGCACCCGGGAGATCGGGCTGCGCAAGGCCGTCGGCGCCCGGCAGCGCGACATCGGGGTGCAGTTCCTCATCGAGGCGGTGCTGCTCACCACGATCGGCGGGGTGATCGGCATCGCACTCGGCGTCGGCGGGGCGCTGCTGATCGACCGGCTGTCGCCGCTGCCCGCGGTGGTCACCTGGTGGTCCCCGGCGCTGGCATTCACCGTCTCGGCGGCGGTGGGCATCTTCTTCGGGGTCGTCCCGGCCCGTCGGGCGGGTCGGCTGGATCCGGTCGAAGCCCTGCGTACGGAGTGATCGTCGGGCTGTCCGGGCGGGGCGCTAGGGTCGGGCGCGGACGTGCGGTTCAGCCGCCGGCGGGGGCCGGAAGATGTGGTGTGGACATGGTGTCAGGTAGGTACGACCGGCCGCTGTCGGAGGTCCGGTTCCTCACCGTGGCCGAGGTGGCCTCGCTGATGCGGGTGTCGAAGATGACGGTCTACCGGCTGGTGCATGCCGGGGAGCTGGGCGCGGTTCGGGTGGGCCGGTCCTATCGGGTGCCCGACACCGCGGTCCACGACTACCTCAAGGACGGATTCACCGACACCGGCTGACTGGGCTTAGGCTGGCCGAGATCATCCACCGTCAAAGACTCCCGGCTGAGCGGACTGAGGCACACGTATGGGCAGCGTCATCAAGAAGCGTCGCAAGCGGATGGCCAAGAAGAAGCACCGCAAGCTGCTGAAGAAGACGCGCGTCCAGCGCCGCAACAAGAAGTAGCGCCCGGCGGCGCCGCGCGTAGCGACTACGGGCGCGCGCGGCGGCGCAGGCTGAGCCCGACGGCAGCCCCGCCGACGACCGCCCCGGCGCCCAGCGCAGCCGGCACGGTGAAGCGGGCGACGTTGCGCCCGATCCGGAAGTCGCGGACCGGCCAGCTGCGCTCGCGGGCCGCCAGCCGCAGGTCGGCGTCGGGATTCACGACCACGGCGTGACCGACTGCCGACAACATCGGCAGGTCGTTGGCGGAGTCGCTGTAGGCGGTGCACCTCATCAGGTCCAACCCCTCCCGGGCGGCCAGCGCGCGCACCGCTTCACCCTTGGCCGCGCCGTGCAGCGGCTCGCCGACCAGCCGGCCCGTGTAGCGGCCGTCGTCGACCTCGGCCACGGTGCCCAGTGCGCCGGTCAGCCCGAGGCGCCGGGCGATGATGTCGGCCAGCTCGACCGGAGTGGCCGTGACCAGCCACACCCGCTCTCCACGGTCGAGATGGTGCTGGGCGAGCGCGCGGGTGCCGGACCAGATCCGCTGCGCCATCGTCTCGTCGTAGATCTCCTCGCCCAGGCCGACCAGCTCGCTCACCTGGCGACCGGTGACAAAGGCCAGCCCCGCCTCACGCGCCCGGTTCATCGTCTGGCTGCTCTCATAGCCGATCAGCCGGAATTTCAGCTGCTGCCAGGCGAAGGCGGCCAGGTCGCCAACGCTGAAATAGCGGCGAGCGGCCAGGCCCTTGGCGAAGTGAAAGAGCGACGCCCCGACCATCATCGTGTTGTCGACGTCGAAAAAGGCTGCGGCGCCCGGGTCGGCCGGGGCGGTCGAGGGCTGCACTTCAGCGGCGGCCGCGGCAGCGGCGCCGGCCAACACCGCCCGGACGGCCGCGGTCTCGGTGCGGGGACGGCGGAGCCGGGTCACCCGGCGAAGCGTATCCGCGCCCAGGTCTGCCAGACTCCGCGCTTCGACGGGAGGAGCCGGTTGTGCTCAGCCGTACGCCGCCCGTCCACCACGTCACCGTGCTCTCCCGGCGCGGCTGTCACCTCTGCGAGCAGGCCGGCGTCGATGTCGCGCGCATCGCGGCCGCGGTCGAGGCGGCCGGACTGGCCTCGGTGAGCTGGGAGGACCGCGACATCACCGACGACGCCGAGCTGATGGCCGACCACGCCGAGCAGGTGCCGGTGATCCTCGTCGACGGCCGGCCGCACGACTTCTGGCGGGTCGATGAGGCCCGGTTGCGCGCGGCCCTCACCCGCTGACGCCGGCCGCCAAGCGACTTTGTGCCAACGTTCACAAGCGGCTACGGTTTCTAGCACAGGCTGTTGGCGCCCCCGCTCGGGGGTGGCCGCGGCCACCGACCTGACCAGACGGGAGCCGGCGTGACCGACCCGTCCGACGTCACGCCGGACCGCTCACGAAATCGCGGCATCCCGGACGCGGCCGTGGCGCGGCTGCCCGTCTACCTGCGCGCCCTGTCCAGCCTCGCCGAGGTCGGCCAGGCCACTGTCTCATCGGAGGAGCTGGCCGCGTCGGCCGGCGTCAATTCCGCCAAGCTGCGCAAGGATCTGTCGCATCTGGGCTCGTACGGCACCCGCGGCGTCGGCTACGAGGTGGCCCTGCTGATCGACTCGATCTCCCGGGCGTTGGGGCTCACCCAGCGCTGGGCCGTCGTCATCGTCGGCGTCGGCAACCTCGGGCATGCGCTGGCCGGCTACGGCGGCTTCGCCTCGCGCGGCTTCCGGATCGCCGCGCTGCTCGACGCCGACCCCGCCCGGGTGGGGGAGCGGGTCAAGGGGCTGACGGTCCGCCATGTCGACGACCTGCCCGAGGTGGTGGGAGAGAACGGCGTGTCGATCGGGGTGATCGCCACCCCCGCCGGCGCGGCCCAGGACGTCTGCGACCGGCTCGTCCGCACCGGTGTCACCAGCATCCTGAACTTCGCCCCGTGCGTGCTGACCGTCCCCGCCGGCGTCGACGTACGCAAGGTGGACCTGTCCATCGAGCTGCAGATCCTGTCGTTCCACGAGCGCCGGAAGGCGGCGCTGACGGGGCTGCCGATGCCGGGCGAGCCGGCTTATCGGGAAGCGGTCGGCCCATGAGCCTGCTCGTGGTCGGGATGTCTTACCAAACCGCCCCAGTGCCCCTGCTGGAACGGATGACCGTCGCCGCGGCCGAGCTGCCGTCGCTGCTCGGCGCGCTGGTGGCGAGCCCGCACGTATCCGAGGCGATGGTGCTGTCGACGTGCAACCGGGTGGAGCTCTACGCCGACGTCGACAAGTTCCACGGCGGGGTGCAGGACCTGTCGGCGGCACTGGCGCTGCGGGCCGGCACCGACGTGGCCGGGCTCGGCGAACACCTTTATGTGCACTACGAGGACGCCGCCGTCGAGCATCTGTTCGCCGTCGCCGCGGGCCTGGACTCCATGGTCGTCGGCGAGGCGCAGATCCTCGGGCAACTCCGATCGGCCTACGCCGCGGCCCGGCAGGCCCGGACCGCTGGCCGCCAGCTGCACGAGGCGGTCCAGCAGGCGCTCCGGGTCGGCAAGCGCGCACACAGTGAGACCGGCATCGATGCGGCCGGCGCCTCGCTGGTCGCCGTGGGGCTGGCCGAAGCGGTCCACGTGCTCGGCGACCTGGCCGGCCGGTCCGCGCTGGTCTGCGGCGCCGGGTCGATGGCGGCGCTGACCGTGGCCACGCTGCGCCGGGCCGGAGTGGTCGACGTGGTGATCGCCAATCGCACGCTGGAGCGGGCCGCGCCGCTGGCCTCGACTGTCGACGGGCGGCTGATCGGCCTGTCCCAGCTCCAGGACGCCCTCGTCGGGGTCGACCTGCTGGTGTCCAGCACCGCCGCGACCGGCCTGGTCGTCCCGGCCGACCTGGTCGAGCGGGCGATGAAGCTGCGCGAAGGGCGGCCGCTGTTCGTCCTCGACCTGGCCCTGCCCCGCGATGTCGACCCGCGGGTGGCCGCGCTCGACGGGGTGACGCTGGTCGACCTGGAGGTGCTGCGGGGCGTGCTCGCCGGTGGCGCCGTCGACGCCGAGGTGGCGGCCGCCCGGACGATCGTCTCGGCCGAAGTCGGCATCTTCCTGACCGGTCAGCGGCACGTGGAGGTGGCGCCGACCGTGGCAGCGCTGCGCTCGCGGGCCGCCTCCCTGGTCGACGCCGAGCTGGCCCGGCTCGCTGGTCGCCTGCCGCAGCTCGACGCCGCTGAACGGGCCGAGGTCGAGATGTCCCTGCGCAGGGTGGTGGCGGCCCTGCTGCACACCCCGACCGTACGGGTGAAGGAGCTCGCCACGACCCCGGGCGGCAACACTTACGCCGCAGCGCTGCGCGAGCTTTTCGAGCTCGACCCGGAAGCCACCGCAGTCGTCACCCGGGCGGCCGTCACAGTTGCCGAGGAAGCCTCGTGACCAGCCCGGCAGCGACCCGCGCGCTACGGCTGGGCACCCGCGGCAGTGCGCTGGCCCGGGCCCAGTCCGGCGCCATCGCGGCTGCGCTGGGCACCCGGGTGGAGCTGGTCGAAGTGGTGACCACGGGCGACCGATCGGCGGCGGCCATCGAGACGATGGGTGGCACCGGCGTCTTCGTCTCCGCGCTGCGGGACCGCCTGCTGGCCGGCGAGATCGACGTCGCCGTCCACTCGTACAAAGACCTGCCGACGCGGCCGGCGCCCGGACTCGTGATCGGCGCCGTGCCTCGCCGCGAGGACGCCCGCGACGTGCTGGTCAGCCGGTCCGGGGCCACGCTGGGGGAGTTGCCGCCCGGTGCGACGGTCGGTACGGGTGCGCCGCGCCGGGTCGCGCAGCTCCGTGCGCTCGGTCTCGGGCTCGATGTGGTGCCGATCCGCGGCAACGTCGACACCCGGCTGCGCAAGGTCGCCGACGGGGAGTTCGACGCCGTGGTGCTGGCCCGGGCCGGCCTGGCTCGCCTGGGCCGGCTGGCCGAGATCAGCGAAGTGCTGGACCCGATCCAGCTGCTTCCCGCGCCGGGCCAGGGCGCGCTGGCCATCGAGTGCCGGGTCGATGACGCCGAGCTGATGGCCCTGCTGTCGGGCCTGAACGACGCTGACAGCCGGACCACGGTCACGGCCGAGCGGGCGGTCCTCGCCGCGCTGGAGGCCGGCTGCACCGCGCCGGTCGGCGCCCTGGCGGAGATCTCCGAGGGGGACGGCCCCGGCGGCGACGAGCTCTACCTCCGCGGCTCGGTCACGGCTCTGGACGGCTCCGACGCCGTCCGGCTGTCGGCCACCGGCCCCACCACCCAAGCCGAGGCCATCGGCCGCCGGCTCGCCGGCGAGCTCGTGGCCGCCGGCGCCGAACACCTGCTTGCCCGACCCCAAACTGGGAGTGTGGAATGACCCGCGTACGCAAGCCGGCCAGTGGCCGGATCGCCATCATCGGCACCGGCCCGGGCGACCCCGGGCTGCTGACGCGGCGGGCCGCCGAGCTGATCGGCGGTGCGGACTACGTTATTCACGACGCCTCCGTGCCGGCCGATGTCCTGGCGCTGGTCCCGACGACGGCCGAGATTAGCTCGGCCGAGGGCCAGCCCGGCGACGTGGCGAAGCTGCTGATCTCAGCGGCCCGCTCCGGCACCTCCGTGCTCCGGCTGGTGGTCGGCGACCCGTTCACCTCCGACGACGTGGTGGCCGAGTGCAAGGCCGTCGCCCGGACCGCGGTCGCCTTCGAGATCGTGCCCGGCGTCGCCGCGGACACGGCCGTGCCGACCTATGCCGGCGTGCCGACCGGCCCCACCCGCACCGTGGTCGCCGTCCGCGACGGCCTCGACTGGCGGGCGGTGGCCGGCGCGGGTGGCACCCTGCTGCTGAGCGCGACCGCCGGGGATCTGGGCAAGATCTCGGCCGGCTTGCAGGAGCATGGCCGGCCGGGCGGCACGGCCGTCGCGGTGACGGGTTCCGGCGCGACGGAGGTCCAGGTGACCGTCGACTCGACCCTTGATCAGATGGAGGCCGACGCCGGGGCGCTGCCGGGGCGGCTGCTGGTCATGATCGGTGCCGGTGTCGCCCTGCGCGGGCGGATGTCGTGGTGGGAGAGCCGGGCGCTCTACGGCTGGAAGGTGCTGGTGCCGCGGACCCGCGAGCAGGCCGGCGTGATGTCGGCCCTGCTGAGGGTCCACGGTGCCGTCCCGGTGGAGGTGCCGACGATCGCGGTCGAGCCGCCGCGGACCCCGGCCCAGATGGAGCGTGCGGTCAAGGGCCTGGTGACAGGGCGCTACGAGTGGATCGTCTTCACCTCCACCAACGCGGTCCGCGCGGTCTGGGAGAAGTTCGCCGAATTCGGCCTCGACGCCCGTGCTTTCGCCGGCGTCAAGATCGCCTGTGTGGGGGACTCCACGGCCGACGCGGTACGCGCCTTCGGCATCACCCCGGAGTTGGTGCCGACCGGCGAGCAGTCCGGCGCCGGCCTGCTCGCCGACTTCCCACCCTACGACGACGTGCTCGACCCGATCGACCGGATCTTCCTGCCGCGGGCCGACATCGCGACCGAGACGCTGGCCGCCGGCCTGATCGAGCGCGGCTGGGAGGTCGACGACGTCACGGCCTACCGGACCGTCCGCGCGGCCCCGCCGGCCGCCGGCACCCGCGACGCGATCAAGACGGGCGGCTTCGACGCGGTGCTGTTCACCTCGTCGAGCACCGTACGCAACCTGGTCGGGATCGCCGGCAAGCCGCACCCCCGGACGGTGGTGGCGTGCATCGGGCCGAAGACCGCGGAGACGGCTCGCGAGCTGGGCCTCACCGTCGAGGTGCAGCCGGAGGTGGCTAGCGTGCCGGCCCTGGTCGAAGCGTTGGCGGCGCACGTACGCCATTTGAAGGAGACCGAAGCCGTCGCTCCGCCGAGCCGGAGCCCGAAGACAAGGAGCAAGCCGAAGGCAGCCAAGTGAGCTCCTACCCGGTCAGCCGGCCGCGGCGGCTGCGGCGGACCGTCGCGCTGCGCCGGCTGGCGGCGCAGACCCGGCTGTCGCCGGCCGACCTGGTGCTGCCGATGTTCGTCAAGGAAGGGATCGACGCGCCGCGGCCGATCGCCTCGATGCCCGGGGTGGTCCAGCACACCGGGGAGTCGTTGCGCAAGGCCGCCTACGAGGCGGTGGAGGCAGGTGTCGGCGGGGTGATCCTGTTCGGGATCCCCGCTGTCAAGGACGCGCGCGGCTCGGGGGCCGACGACCCCGACGGCGTGGTGCAGGTGGCTCTGCGCGACCTCGCCGCCGACCTCGGCGATGCGACCGTGGTGATGAGCGACCTGTGCCTGGACGAGTACACCGATCACGGGCACTGCGGGCTGCTGACCGCTGCCGGGGAGGTCGACAACGACGCCACGCTCGAGCGCTATGCCGCCATCGCCGTCGCCCAGGCCGCGGCCGGCAGCCAGGTCGTCGCTCCGAGCGGCATGATGGACGGCCAGGTCGCGGCGATCCGCACCGCGCTCGACGGCGCGGGCCACCCCAACCTGCCGATCTTGGCCTATTCAGCGAAATACGCCTCCGCCTTTTACGGGCCGTTTCGCGAGGCCGCCCAATGCGCCCCGCAATTCGGCGACCGAGCCGGCTACCAGCAGGATCCGGCCAACTCCGACGAGGCGCTGCGCGAGGTCTTGCTGGACATCGCCGAGGGTGCCGACGCGGTGATGGTCAAGCCGGCGATGTCCTACCTCGACGTGATCCGCCGCGTAGCCGACGCCGTCGACGTGCCCGTCGCGGCTTACCAGGTGAGCGGTGAGTACGCCATGGTCGAGGCCGCCGCGGCGAACGGCTGGCTCGACCGCGAGCGGGTCATCCTGGAATCGTTGCTGTCGATCCGCCGGGCCGGAGCGCAGCTCATCCTGACCTACTGGGCGGACGAGGTGGCCCGGACGCTGACAACGCTCTGTTGAGGGGTTCACTCCCGATACCGGCCCGGCCCAGGGTGGTGGCTACCGCGCCGGCACCCCGCGGCACGGCTGGGATCACGCCACCGCCTACCTCGAGCGGATCTTCCGCGACAACTTCGGGATGACGGTCGACACCATCATCGCCGACCTCACCTTGGCCGGCTCCAACCCGGCCATGGCACACCTGAGGGAGGCGGCCGCGCGGGCCCTCGCCGAGGCGCACGACAGCGCGATCCAGCACGGCACCCGGCTAGCGACCACCTCGCATCTGGCTGCCTGAGCGTCACTCGGGAGTCGGCGTTCCGCCGTACGCCAGGATCGGTCGGTGATCGGGCGAGCGCGCCACGTCGTGATCGGCTGCCCGGACCCGACCAGGACTACCCAGCCAGGGCAGCGGCGCGAGCACCCCGCCCTCTTTGCGACACTGGCGCGGTGACCTACCCGCCGGACGCGCCCCGCTCGGCGGAGCTGTTCGCCCGCGCCACGGCCGTGATCCCCGGTGGGGTCAACTCCCCGGTCCGCGCCTTTCGGGCGGTCGGCGGAACGCCGCGCTTTATGGCGAGCGGCCACGGGGCCTATCTGACTGATGCCGACGGCCGGGAGTACGTCGACCTGGTGTGCTCCTGGGGGCCGCTGATCCTCGGCCACGCGCACCCGGCGGTCATCGACGCCGTGCAGCAGGCGGCGGTCCGCGGCACGTCATACGGCGCGCCGACGCAGGGCGAGGTGCTCCTGGCGGAGGAGCTCGTCCGCCGCGTCGCCCCGGTCGAGCAGGTCCGCATGGTCAATTCCGGCACGGAGGCGACCATGAGCGCGATCCGGCTGGCCCGGGGGTTCACCGGGCGCAGCAAGGTGGTCAAGTTCGCCGGCTGCTACCACGGGCACGTCGACGCCCTGCTGGCCAGCGCGGGTTCGGGCGTGGTCACGTTCGGGCTGCCGGACACTCCCGGGGTCACCGGCGCGAGCGCCGCCGAGACGATCGTCCTGCCCTACAACGACCTCGCCGCCGTGCAGGCTGCGTTTGAAGCGCAACCCGGAGCCATTGCCTGCCTGATCACCGAGGCGGCGCCGGCCAACATGGGCGTGGTGCCGCCCGGGCCCGGCTTCACTCAAGGACTTCGGGACCTCTGTACCGCGCACGGCGCGCTGCTGGTCAGCGACGAGGTGATGACCGGCTTCCGCGTCTCACCGGCGGGCTGGTACGGCCTGGAGCCGGTCGCCGCCGATCTGTTCACCTTCGGCAAGGTGATGGGCGGCGGGCTGCCGGCGGCGGCATTCGGGGGCCGGGCCGACGTGATGGGGCAGCTCGCCCCGGCCGGCCCGGTCTATCAGGCCGGGACGCTGTCGGGCAATCCACTGGCCACCGCGGCCGGCCTCGCCACCCTGACCGCCTGTACCGACGACGTCTACGCCGCCGTCGACAAGGCCGCCGATCGGATTGCGGCTGAGGCGTCCGGGGCGCTGGACGAGGCCGGGGTGGCGCACCGGGTCCAGAGCGCCGGGAGCTTGTTCAGCATCTTCTTCGGCGCCGAGCCGGCCGCCGCTGCGGTGCGCAACTTCGCCGGTGCGCAGGGGCAGGACACCGCCGCCTACGCGCGCTTCTTCCACGAGATGTTGGCCCGCGGCATCTACCTGCCGCCCAGCGGCTACGAGGCGTGGTTCCTGTCGGCGGCGCACGACGAGGCCGCCCTGGAACGGGTCGTCGCGGCGTTGCCGCACGCCGCTCGAGCCGCGGCCGGAGGTGAGGCGACGTGAGCCGTACCGTCGTCCACGTGCTCCGGCACGGCGAGGTCGACAACCCCAACCGGCTTCTCTACGGCCGGCTGCCCGGCTTTCACCTGTCGGAGGCCGGCCGGCAGATGGCAGTTGCCGCTGCGGACGTCCTGGCCGGCCGCGACATCACCTATCTCGTCGCCAGCCCGCTGGAACGCGCCCAGGAGACGGCCGTGCCGTTCGGCCAGCGCTTCGGCCTCGACATCGCCAGCGACTCCCGGCTGATCGAAGCGGCCAACGTCTTTCAGGGGCAGCCGTTCGTCGGCGGCCGCGGGGTGCTGAGCCGGCCGTCGGTCTGGCCCTACCTGCGCAACCCGCTGACCCCGTCCTGGGGCGAGCCGTACTCCGAGATCGCGCACCGGATGGAGGCCGCGCTGCTGGCGGCGCGGGACGCGGCGCTCGGCCACGAGGCCGTGTGCGTCAGCCACCAGCTGCCCATCTGGATCCTGCGCCGGCACCTGCAGCGGCACCGGCTCTGGCACTACCCGACGCACCGCCAGTGCGGACTGGCCAGCCTGACCTCGTTCACGTTCGACGGCGACCGGGTCGCGTCGATCGCCTACCAGGAGCCGGCGGCGCGCCTGCTGGCCGTCGCCGGTCTCCGGGCAGCGGGCGGGCGGTGAGCCGGCGGGCGGTCGCGGCCGCGGTGGGATCTGCGCTGGCCGGTGGGCTGCTGGCCGGCTGCAGCACCGGCACCAACGCCGTCGACCAGGGGGCCGGGTCGGGCAACCGCTACGTCGCCGGCAACGGCAAGACGACGAGCGTCGCGGCGGCCGACCGCCACGACGCCGCACAGATCACCGGCACCACGCTGGAAGGCCGGAGCTTCCGCCTCAGCTCGCTGCGCGGGCAGGTGGTGGTGCTCAACTTCTGGGCGTCCTGGTGTGCACCGTGCCGGGCCGAGGCTGGGGACCTCGAGTCCGTCTCGCGCCAGACGAAAACCTCCGGCGTCGCCTTCGTCGGGGTCGACGTCCGCGACCAGCACGATTCGGCGATGGCCTTCCAGCGCACGTTCCACGTCAGCTATCCCAGCCTGTACGACCGCTCCGACCGCGTCGCCCTGCAACTGAAGGGCGCGCCACCGAACTCCACCCCGTTCACCGTCGTGCTGGACCGCCGGGGGCGGATCGCCGTGGTGATCCGCCGGTCGGTGCGGGCGGCCGAGCTGCTGCCGGTGGTCCGCCAGGTCGCCGCCGAGGCGGCGTAACCATGGGCGCCGGCTTCGCTTCCACCGTCACCGGCGGGCCCTTGCTGGCCGCCCTGGCGGTAGCCGTGATCGCCGGCGCGGTCAGCTTCCTCTCCCCCTGCGTGCTGCCGCTGGTCCCGGGCTACCTCTCCTATGTGACCGGGCTGTCCGGCGCCGACCTCGACGACCGGGCCGGCGCCACCGGGCGACGGGCGCGCGGCCGGGTGCTGGCCGGCAGCGCGCTGTTCGTGGTCGGCTTCACCGCGGTGTTCGTCGCCTACGGAGCACTGTTCGGGAGCCTGGGGCACTCCCTCGCCACATACCAGAGCGCCATCGAGCGAGTCGTCGGGGCACTGGTCATCGTGTTCGGGTTGACCTTCATGGGCCTGGTGCCCGGCCTGCAACGGGAGGTCCGGCTGCACCGGCTCCCGGCTTCGGGGCTGGCCGGTGCACCGCTGCTCGGGGTGGTTTTCGGGGTGGGCTGGACCCCGTGCGTCGGGCCTACCCTGGGCGCTGTCCAGGCGCTTGCCTACACCTCCGCCAGCGCGGGCCGGGGCGCGCTGCTGTCCGCCGCGTACTGCCTGGGCCTCGGCCTGCCCTTCGTCGCCTTTGGCCTGGGTTACCGCCGGCTGCTCGGCGCGATGGGCCTGGCGCGCCGGCACGCCCGCTGGGTGACCCGGATCGGCGGCGTATTCCTCGTCGTACTCGGCCTGCTCCTGCTGTCCGGCACCTGGGACGATCTCACCATCGCGATGCGCGACTGGGTCGCCGGCTTCACCCCGGTGGTGTGACCTGACGCTCCTCGATCGCGGTGCCGATCGCGGCACCGACCGGTTGTCCACGGCCCCCGAGGCCGACGCGGCGGACCGGCTGCCGCCTGGCCGGCTCGGCCGGCTACGTCAGACCTGGCGGCAGCTGACCAGCATGCGGACCGCCCTGCTGCTGCTTTTCCTGCTGGCGGTGGCCGCCGTACCCGGCTCGGTGCTGCCCCAGCGGGGCCTGAACCAGATCAAGGTCGACGACTACTACGTCCAGCATCCGGCGCTGGCTCCGGTGCTGGACCGACTCTCGCTCTTCGACGTCTTCGCCGCGCCGTGGTTCGCCGCCATCTACCTGCTGCTCTTCGTATCCCTGATCGGCTGCCTGGTGCCGCGAATCGGCCTGCACATTCGCGCGCTGCGCCGCCGCCCGCCCGCCGCCCCGCGCCATCTCGACCGGCTGTCCCACTCGGCCAGCTACGCCGCCGGGGCGACGGTCGAGGCAGCGGCCGCGGCCGTCCAGGGGCAGCTGCGCCGCAGCCGCTGGCGGGTCGAGCGACGAGCCGAGGACGGGGGCGCCATCGCCGTCTCGGCGGAGAAGGGCTATGCCCGCGAGACCGGCAACCTGGTCTTCCACGTGGCGCTGGTCGCCTTGCTGGCCGGCATCGGGATAGGTGGCCTCTTCGGCTGGAAGGCCACCGTGCTGGTCACCGAGGGCGACGGATTCTGCGACACC
>JAABUL010005943.1_pt1 | contig 14578 bp, 16 predicted proteins | sample 5559151 | NCBI WGS metagenome assembly JAABUL01 (sample SAMN10711876, study PRJNA513368) | rock metagenome | isolation source: Antarctica rocks | place: Antarctica: Victoria Land, Pudding Butte sud | reverse complement strand
AGGTCCTCTGTTGAGACTGTAAGCACAAGGGCAAGGATCTGTTAAACCCCAATGGAATGGAGACTAATATATCTGCACAGCTTTGGGAAACACCTGCACTCAACCAAGCAAATCCGTCAAACCACAAACAAGTGGTCGCCAAATACACGAATGCCAGCTCCACCGACGTCTCTCGTGCCATCGAATCTGCTCTCGAAGCCAAACCAGCATGGGAGTCCCTACCCTTCAATGACCGCGCCGCCATTTTCCTCAAAGCTGCAGATCTGATCAGTGGTAAATATCGCTACGAGCTAATGGCCGCAACGATGATCGGACAGGGCAAAAATGCATGGCAAGCCGAAATCGACGCAGCAGCAGAGCTTTGCGATTTCCTCCGATTCAATGTCCAGTATGCTCAAGATCTGTATGCCCAACAACCCGTTCACAACGCTCCTGGCGTCTGGAACCGCGTTGAGTACCGGCCCCTCGAAGGCTTCGTGTATGCTATCTCCCCCTTCAATTTCACAGCCATTGGCGGAAACCTCCCCTGTGCCCCAGCCCTGATGGGCAATGTCGTCTTGTGGAAACCGTCCCCATCAGCTATAGCCTCGAACTACATCATCCACCGCATCCTCCTGGAAGCCGGCCTTCCACCCAACGTAATCCAATTCATTCCCGGCGACGCCGTCGAGGTGACCTCTGTCGTGCTCGCTCATCGAGAATTTTCCAGCCTGCACTACACAGGCAGCACGACCGTCTTCCGCAGCTTATACGGCAAGATCGCTGGCAACGTAGCCGAAGGCAAATATCGAGGCTATCCAAGGATCGTCGGCGAAACAGGTGGGAAGAATTACCATCTGGTCCACTCAAGCGCGGATCCACACAATGCAACAATCAACACCATTCGCGGCGCTTTCGAATACCAAGGCCAGAAATGCAGCGCCACATCCCGAGCCTACTTCCCCTCCTCCCTCTGGCCTACCATCAAACCCGCTCTAATCGACCAAACAAAAGCCCTGAAAGTCGGCCCACCCACCGAATTCGGGAACTTCATCGGCCCAGTAATCCATCAAGCATCTTTCAACAAATTGAGAAGAGTAATCGACGAAGCCAAAGACGACAAAGAGCTCGAACTGCTCGTAGGAGGCACTTACGACAACTCAACCGGCTACTTCATCCACCCCACAATCTACCTCACCACAAACCCGCACCACCCCCTCCTGAGCACCGAGCTTTTCGGTCCCATCCTCACGCTGTACGTCTACGACTCCCAGAAGGAGAGCGCGTTTGCAGAGATGTGCAAACTCATCGACACCACATCCGACTACGCCCTCACGGGCGCCGTGTTCGCAAAAGATCGCCAAGCCATACGCTTTGCGGAAGATATGCTGCGAAACAGTGCCGGAAATTTCTATATCAATTGCAAAAGCACCGGTGCGGTCGTAGGCCAGCAGCCATTCGGTGGTGCAAGGGCGAGCGGCACGAATGATAAAGCCGGCTCGGCGAACCTGCTGAGCAGATTTGTCAGTATGAGGAGTATCAAAGAGGAATTTGTGGGGATCGAAAAGGTGGAGTATCCGAGTAACGAGGTTTGAGTGGATCGCGCAGGCCATGGCGAGGTGAAAATGTAGTACGATTTCTTCCTATATATCGAAAGGCACTGCATGGGTTGTCAATGGGGCAAAACTGGGGTTTAACGTATGCAGAAAAGGTTATGAAGCAACTGGAAACAAACTCTCTAACTGTTTTCTAACCAAACAGCGTGTTCAGAAGCTATCCCCTGTCCAGCCTGTATTAGCAGAAGACTTCACCTTTGGAACAGCCTGAAGTCGATGATGTTAGCCGTATCGAAGACTTGTGTGGATGCAAGAGTATCCTTTCGATATTCGAACAGAGTCAGTCTCGGAAGTCAGCGCTTCGACTTCCATTTTTACTTCAGGTGTAATCTTGGGACCAACGAGAATTAGCATGGTCATTCCATAAGAATGATCCCGATCGATTCCCCAAGATTGTATGTTGATGAACACTCCCACTTACATTTGCACAATGATTAGGGGAAACCACACAGTACACGTGCTCAGCCGGCGAGGAGACTAAGGAACGCATCAATAGGGAGCATTACCATATCGAAAACACGGTATTCGGCATGTACTCGTATTGTGCTTTCAATGAATGGACTCAACTTGATTACGAACCGTAACACGCGTGCTCGCGCCACTATCTTTTCGCTAGAAATCACAAACAGTCTGGACCCCGTGATCTACGTCATTCGTGTGGACAAAAGGAAACGCTAGCTGTCGTAACCTACCTTTCATTTACTTGGAAGGAAAGACCATTCTGCTGGGGTTCTCTACTCCTCGCCCTCGACGGGAGCTTCTTCCTCACTAGAGGGAGAATCATTAGTATCTTTAAGTTTTGAAAGGTATGTAAGAGTGACTCACTATTCCTCCTCACCCTCTGAGACGGAGGCTTCCTGGTATTGCTGGTACTCTGATACCAAGTCGTTCATGTTGCTCTCGGCCTCTGTGAACTCCATCTCGTCCATGCCCTCGCCAGTATACCAATGCAAGAAAGCCTTGCGACGGAACATAGCACTGAACTGGTCGCCAACGCGCTTGAAGAGTTCCTGAATGGACGTGGAGTTGCCGATAAAGGTTGATGACATCCTCAGTCCACGGGGAGGGATCGAGCATAAGGCGGTCTGGACATTGTTGGGGATCCATTCCACGAAGTAGGATGCGTTCTTGTTCTGGACGTTCCGCATCTGGTCCTCAACTTCCTTCATGGAGACCTTACCACGGAATATGGCAGCACAGGTCAGATAGCGGCCGTTTCGGAAATCCGAGGCAGCCATCATGTTCTTCGGATCGTACATCTGTTGGGTCAATTCGGGAACAGTGACTGCGCGGAAGGTGTGAGAACCGCGGCTAGTGAGTGGTGCGAAGCCAACCATGAAGAAATGTAGTCGAGGGAAGGGCACCATGTTGACGGCCAACTTGCGGAGATCGGAGTTGAGTTGACCAGGGAACCGGAGGCAGGTAGTAACACCAGACATAACAGCTGATACCAGATGGTTCAGATCGCCGTAAGACGGATTAGAGAGCTTGAGTGTGCGCATGCAGATGTCGTAGAGTGCCTAGTGTTATGATTAGTGAACAGCTTGAGCTAGTAGGACTGTACCTACCTCGTTGTCAATGCAGAAGGTTTCATCGGAGTTCTCAACCAGTTGATGCACAGAGAGGGTTGCGTTATAGGGCTCAACGACGGTGTCAGACACCTTTGGTGATGGTACCACGGAGAACGTAGCCATCATACGATCTGGGAACTCCTCGCGTATCTTCGAAATCAGTAGCGTACCCATACCAGCACCAGTCCCACCTCCCAAAGAGTGGGTAATCTGGAAGCCCTGAAGGCAGTCGCAGCCCTCAGCCTCACGACGCACTACATCGAGGACCTGGTCTACTAATTCAGCCCCCTCGGTATAGTGGCCCTTTGCCCAATTATTTCCGGCACCAGATTGCCCGAAGACGAAGTTGTCAGGCCGGAACAGTTGGCCGAAGGGGCCAGCGCGGACGGCATCCATCGTTCCCGGCTCGAGGTCGACCAGCACGGCACGGGGAACATACTTGTTGCTGGATGCCTGTAGATTTGTGAGCTCAAGACTTGTGGCATAGATAGAGCTCTTATTCTACCTCATTGAAATAGACACTCATACGCTCCAGCTGAAGGTCGGATGTTCCGTTGTACCTAGTCAATGTCAGCAGAAGCGGCAGTACTCTGCTGTCTATAATTGCTTACACGCCAGAACCGTCCAATCCATGCTCGCCAGAGATGTTCTGCCTATTTCACCAAAACTTATGAGTATACCTTCGATAGCCCCTGGATAGATGTCGAGGGTGGACTCACCAGAAGGCAGCGCCTATTTGGTTACCCTAGCCTCGTCAGCGAGCATACACAGAATTGCTAGGTAGCTGACTTACACATTGTCCAGTCTGGAGATGAACCTATACAATAGCAGGAACACGAGTCAGCCATATGGTCTGCGTTCGAGTAATAGTGGGGTACGCAGGGGACGCGTTGAAAATCTGTTTAGCTTTGCCGGACAACGTACGATTTCACGCATCTTGGCTAGGCAGCAAGATAATCTTGAAAAGAGTTTTGTAGAAGACCAAGGTAAAGCAAGTCGAGTGTGGAGGGGGTGGAGGATGTAATGTCGAAGTGGAGGGTGGACACGCAGATGGAAAGGGAAGCCTGGAGGCCGTGTTGTGGGAAAGCGAAGCAACAAGCGCTAGCGCGTGGCCCGCCTTGGCGTGTAAACACCATTGTTGCGGGGGAGGAGCCGTACAGCCAGCATAATCTAGGATTACAAGGTTGGCCTTCCTCCATCGCGAGATGACTGTACCGGACTACAGTGCTCTTACATTTGGTGCTTATGTCTATCTTGGCTACCTTATATGCAGGCTCTCAAGACGATCCAAAGGAGGATGGACGCTCAAGTTCTCAGGTACAACTGCGCAGGCGAGGCGCGCTGGGTTGGAGTAGCTACTACGGAGTAACTGCACAATCTTCCAAGTGACGATGATTTGCGGACTGAAACACAATCCGCTGCCCGCTGATAAGATATACCGAGTGGTTAGTTTTTTGTGATATTTTACACTTTCTTCCACGTGATCATGCGCCTCATCACATTACTCTTTGACAGTGCGAATGAGGCAACTTGACCCTGTAACGGTTCAACAGCTGCTGCATCAATATCCTCTGGCTTCATCTCTTGTTCGCTTGCAAGTTGTTCGACCTGTCCTACCTTCCAGCCCCGTAGACCGCACATGCACAATGCTGCAGCTACGTACATGAAACCGGTGAAAATCTGTGCGTGAAGATATATATTCCCAGTCGTCTGCCTCAGCTCCAATGCTACTGGCTCGGAAACTGTTCAGCGGTCAGCCACATACGCCGGTATACTGATAGTATTGGCGAATTGAGACAACTCACATGTTGTCGGAAGGACCAGGAATGTCCAAACAATGGACAGAGCCGAAGGCAGCTCCCTCAAGCCCACTACTTCAGCACCAACGGGTGCAATGGTGGTCCAGAAAGTTCCGGCTACGCTTCCCACAATGAGCGCAAAGAAGACCAAGACACCAAGGCTCTTTGCAAAGATCCAGATGACGAAGCAAAAGAGGCCACAAATGAAAGTACAGAACGCCGCTATATTGATGCGACCAGTCTTGTCGGAAAAGATGCCAACGAGCGGACGGCCTAGCCCTTGTCCGAGATTCAGGACTGCCCCAACGATAGAACCCTGGTGCGAGCTCAATCCAATACTGGTGGCGTAGTTCGGTAGCGAGAATAGCAATGTGATGTAACCCATCATGCTGAAGAAGCCCCAACCGAGCAGAAGCCAGAATTCCCCTCTCTTGAACAATTTGTAGTCAAACGCCAATTGTGATGATCCAATAGCTTTATTTCGGTCCTTTATTAGCAAGGCACAAACAACGTTGACCGCGCATGCTACGATCCCCAATATCCTGAATGCCCATTCGACACCCAGACTGTCGATCATGGCGTTTGTTGCTAAGCTGAACATCATGCCACCAAGACCGCTACCTGCAGTACCTATGCCGTTGGCAAGACTTCTCTTACTGGTGAACCATTGAGGTATTATGCCCACGCAGCCAACGAATAGAAATCCCATCCCGTATCCAAAGCAGAGACCCTGGCTGAGAAATAGCTGCCATACCTCATGTGTGAACGATGCACCAATCAACGCGAGCGTCTCCAAGGCCACGCCGAGAAGCAATGTAGTCCTGGTCCCGTAAACCCGAGTGACGTACGTAGCAATCGGCGCTATCAGAAGGGCCTGAGATATCGAGAGACCCCCAATGAAAGCGAATTCGAGTGCTGATGCTCTAGGATAATAGTTATTGTCCAGATAGTAGGCAAGAAAGACACCGTAGGAGGAGTTGATGCCCCAAGTATGTGCGTTTATGAAGAATGTGCATGCAACACAGACCCAGCCATAGCCCCCATCCGGTGGTTCATCCGCCTCTTTCTTTTCTTCAACCTGAGGCCGGTCTGCTTCTGGACTTGCAGTGTAAATCTTGGAGCCCTCCAGAGAGGTACGCTGTTTGGGTGCATCATCTGCGTCTGCGATCAATGCAACATTTTGTACTCCCCTCTTGGCCATTGTGGTAGAAATCTGCCATGAGAGGCTATGGCGGTAGGTACAGGAGGACTAGTGCTGGAGTAGACGCCGCGAAGATGGACACAGGTAAAGTTAGAGGTGCCATTGGCTATGATTAGCTTTTTTAGCAAACACTCGGAGTGCTTGTCATAATATGTGGAAGGAAAGTGCCGATACCCGGCAATTATTATTTCCGGCTGAACACACTATTCCGGCTCCTCACCATTGTTCATCATTACCTACCTCACCCAAGATTAGTCAGGCTGATACTCAAGTCTTTTCAGGTCAAACCAAGAAAATATTCTACGGTGATATCCACATGATCAGAATTGTGGGGCTGATACCGAAGAGCCATATTCATCGCAACGGCTATCTCAGCCTCAATGGTCCTCATTTTACTCCATGAACAAATTCGTCTAATTCCTATCTCAGTTCACCTTCAGAAGCGCAACTTGTCCAAGCTGCAGGCTGGGGTGGAACTTGACATTCCATGGACTGGTCTTGCCTCAACGTTGCGCTCTGTGTTTCTGTTTTAGCTCAATTTGAGTGGGGTCGGAACATAGTGCAAGTAATTGTATTGACGCGTGAGATACTCGAGCGAATGGAGAATACAAATGACTGTTTTCACGATATACTGAAAGGTTTGCGGAATCAGCCATTGCATTACCATTATTAGGCAAGACGCAGCAACGAATTGGGGCTATCTCTAAATAAAGAATCGTGTAAAGCATTGCTGCTGGTCCTAAAAGATCGTCTTGCCAAAATTGGAGAACTCAAGGCCATTTCTAATGAATGCTTGCCGAATGATGGCCCTTCCAAATCACCCGGGGCTGGAAGGCAGATTCGAGTATGGGACAGGACAAGAAGGTCAACGAGGTAGCCATGTTAATTTCGAAGCACACACCTTTATTGACTTACCACCAAGTTGCAGCTGTGGCTACCACAATCGTCGATTCGGTCGCTGTAACAGCCATTGTGCCAGCGGCAGCTAGGAATCAAAAGACACATTCCATGCTACCTGTCTAATTGTATGTTGCAATCTAAAGGAGAACATTTCGGTCACGAGACGTCAGAGATAGTCTGGCATATCTAAGTGCCAATTTGGGTTTATCCACGTTAGAGTGTGGTCTACAAGGCAGTCGAGCATATCGCTAGATAACCTTCGTTGAACAATCTCATGTACCCCGGTCGTACTCGCAAATACGGGTAGCCGTCTTGACTTAGAGATTGCGGCCGCCAACATTAGCTACTATCGGGAGATCCTGTTTTACGAGCTTCACCATTAGGTATATTACCCTACACACGTTGTAATCCGCGATGCTCAACTAAATTTTTAGCAGCAGTTGGTCTCTCACATTGGTCAGATTGTGTCTCAGGATTTGGAATGCTGACGTTGTACTTCGTGATAGAGTCGACGACATTACTCAAGAGAACAGCAGTCAACTCCTCTACGGACAAGGCTTGGCCAATCACACAGGTGCTGCCGGGTGATAGTAGTCGGGCTATCTTGCATAATGGAACCCGACTCGTATTCCACCATGTTGAGCAGTATAGAAAGTCCGCAGGTTTTGACATCGAGAAAGTGATTGGCTTGTCTGGCTGGGATGACCCTAGCTCCAATGTCTTGGAAGTTCTCAAAAGAATAAATTTGGGAGCGAAGCATCTGCAACATGGTTGATTGTCTAACTCAACGCGGACGTACTTAACTCGGTCTGACCCTGGTTCTGACCTGATGATCACGAGAAATAATCAAGCTGTTGTCAGATTTACAGCAGCAAACAATGCGATCATGCATCCTGCAAAGGAGCGCTTTCATTGCAGCCAACTTGGGAGAGGACAACCGTGAGCGTTAGGATTATGCCAAACTCCTAGAAGCACCTTTCTGGAATCCCTCCTAACTGACTCCCTGACTGACCCCCTAAGCTACACCCATCTCAAACTCGACAAAAGTGATTGCGGTAGAAATTATGTAGAGGATATGATGATAGGCGCAGTAAGCTACAATTCTGCACGTTAGGTGTGTACATAATTATCTTCATAGCTCTGCTGCATACCCCTAAGCGCATACCCCAGAAAACTTCAAGCTGCCGTATGCTTAATCCTCCGTACAACTTCCTTTGCATGAAAATAGAATTTACCAAGACAGCGGGATCGTGTTGCCTATAGCTTAGTGAGCGAGAAGCCAATCGCCCAACTAGACAAGCATATCTATCCCACAAGAAGATAATTGGATAGCACCTTCTAACGAAATGTTTCAAGATCTTACAGTGCAAAGTATAATGTATGACCTTTGATAGGGTGGTGGGTGATCAAAGGAGTGAGGCACTTTCATGTTGCGTGAAAAGTTAGTTCAACGTTATGCATGCTTTGAGTACGAAGTCGCACATAGTTCTACAGAGGTTCACCATGACTGGAATTAATCACGTCTTCGACCTGTATATGCCTGATATCATGCTCAATCCAGTCATTAAGCACAAAGAGTCCAGCCGATCGGAAAGGTTCAGTAATGCGTCGTGACGTTCCAATGCAACGTTTTCTAGTCGTATCGCGGTTTTCCCTGAGGGGAGGATAGCTCTTGCTGATATGGCACGAATGACGAGGGAGGAGGGTAGGAGAAGCTTCGCAACGTTGTACATACATTCATACATACATATATGCAAGACAACTATGATCGAAACTCTACCATGCTGGAAGCTCCGAGAGCAATTGGAAAGGCGATCATTGCCCGTATGGATAATACGGCTCAGGCGTCAACGCATACAGATTAGTCAGTACGCAGAAAGACATCAGTTTGAGCACGCGGGACATGAAGAGGCATTTCAGTTCGATTTTATTGACTTTCTGTCATCGCTCACAGGACACGACGTATCTCCTCTTCACATTCGTGTACGTTGCGTCCAAAAGCGGTTCATTGACAGAAGCGCGTAGTAAGAACCGGAAACACCACATAGCAGTGTCGTGCCCCAACGTCTCCAGAATGGAGCAACCCAAAATTGGCGCCTGCAATGGGCCATTTCCCCAAATTCAACGTGGGTATCTCCTTTCCATGCTCATATGTGGAGCTAATGCCTACATCATCGTACTACCAAAACAAACTTAACGCGCATATTGTTACTCGGTGTAAAATCTATACGCTGAACAAAGTAGATTCGTGAATAATTAGCCAGATCAATGATTAACGGCGTTATTGATTCTTTTTATGACAAAAGACGCATGTCGATATTAGTACATTAGGATTTAGTAAATAGGAAGATCGTGAGAGTCTGTTGTAGCACTCAGATGCCGTTTGATAACGATTGCTATAGTCGTACACAGTTGGTGCCCACAGCCCGAGCCTGAAGAAACAGCTTGTCAAAAATTTCGTGAGCGCTGTAGAGCGGTTTTCGAGTAATGGGCGTGCAATGTCGATACAGCTATTTCTTCATATTGGTCGCGAAATCGGGATCATGAGAAAAGCTGTTCTGGAAGGTGTACTCCTTCCGCTCTTGCGAAGCTTGCGCCAGCTCCTTTGGCGGAGGAGGGCCAGTCTCAACTTTGATATCAAGTGGCTTGAGCGCAGGAGTGGGGGTCCTATTAAGATACTGCTGAAAGGGCTGAAAAGGTGCGATTCCGGAGTGGTAACCTTGGAATTGATCCGGCGAAGGTGCAAATTGGCTGAGAGGGCCACTGTGACTGTGGTGGTGCGGGTAATAGGGTCGAATTGGGATAGGGAATTGAGCGTCATCGTGGTAAGGCTCTGATGCCATGAGTGGCGGTAGCCATGATCGCATGGTCGGCGGCGTAGAAGCGGCTGTCTCGAAGGTGGTAATGTGAGACGGCGCTGACTGGGGAGGGCAGTGATATCCGTACTGCTGAGAATGTGAAGAGACTTGCTGAAAAGCTGCGGGCGCAAACATATTGGTGTGCTCGTTTTGCGGTGATGTCAAGGCATGCCCATGTCCAGGCCCATGGACGAAAGCCGAATCGCCAGTAATTCCTCGGTTCCACGGTGAAGGCGCGATAGGGAAGTGGGAAGGCGAGTCGATCCAAGTAGCTTGATTCTGTTGACGGAACGAGACTGGCGGAGAAGATGTCAGCGAACTGGGAACGGAACCAGACATTTGGTGACGATGGGCAGGTGTATCTGCGTTTGGCTGAACTTCTGACATCGCAGCTAGTTGGAAACAGGCCTCAAAGTTGCGAGGCGATAATTGTGCAGACGATGTGCCTTGCTTCTTGACACGCCCGGTCACAACATTCAGGTTGTTGCCCGTCGACCTGATGCGGCGAACTGGAGACACCTTCCCTGAACCGGCAGGGGAGATTCGAAGATGTGGGGAGGTTCCAGGACCAGCATAAGAAAAGCTTCGACCGGAGTCAGATTGGAGCTTCGGTGGTCGGCGATTTCTCCTCGAGGCAAGATCGTGACCAATTGCAAGAGGGAGTTTACTGTCTGTTATGTCGGGAGTAATGACAGGTGTGAGAAGGCCAGTGGGAGATACAAGATCTGATGTGGATGCAGTAGTGGAGCTTCCATACAGACCCAGACCAGCTTGGGACTGTTGGAGGTGAATAGTGTCGAAGTTTTCGGCCAAGTCAGAATCGTTAGATGTCCGACGATCGTGCTGGAAAGTGACCTGATTGAGCCCAGATAGTGGCGAGGCTTCCTGCGGTGGAGTGATCAGCCTAGCATGGTCGTCTTCCTCGGAAGGAGACGTGACAAAGGAGTGTGATGACGGATTGCCGACAAGATGGCCATCGAAAGAAGTGTGGTACATTTGCTGGCCATGATGAATGGCGTTTCCTTGCGTCAAGTCAAGCCCATAGGACTGGACAAGTGGCGACTCTGGGTGCGTTCCGAGAGAACCAAGATCGACAATAGATGGCGTTGGCATCTTCGCATCACTGTAAACATTATTTGCTGGCCATGAAGCAAGGGAGTCTGTTGGTATAAAGCTCGAGTGAAACTGCTTCTTATCATCGTATCGACGGGTGGCACCCATGTCGGTGATTAAAGGTGTAGAGTGAGTACTGTAATTCGGACGAGGGTCATCTAAACTGCTGAAGTCGAGGCAAGAAGCAAAGTCCTCTGATGGCGCAGGGCACTGGTCTGGGGAAGAGTAATAAACAGACGGTTGGCGCCCGGAGGATCTCCTATAGTCCATGGGTGGGAAGTCTTCGGGTAGGAAATTAAGAGTGTCCTCAAACAATGGATCAGATCTGAGCTGGACCTGGTTCTCATGTTTTGCTTTAGCTCGTCGATTTTGAAACCAATTCTATGACCGATGTCAATAGGAGATGTGACGAGAATAGTGTAATGACTTACATTAACCTTCGAATAGTCCACACCCATGTTTTCCGCCAGACTTCTCTTGTATTCAGTGTTTGGCTTGTGATGTAGAGCGAATTGTCTTTCCAAGTGGGCCAATTGCTCTTGTGTGAGACGAGGGCGACTCGCAGGATCCCCGCCTTCTTCTGCGTTATTTGTGCCTGTTACTTGGTATCCCGGCCTGTCGTCATACATGTCAAAGCTCGATGCCATTGCTGCACCTTCAACAGGAGAATAGTCGTGGTTGGGGTCCATTAGGTCCGTTGAGGGAATGTGGTGACTTGAACTTATATTAGGGAACAACGATTCTAGTTGAGAAGCCTCGTAGATTTGCGTGTACGCCATGTAGCATCAGATCCTCATGACGGCCTGTGAATTGGATGGAAGGCGAAATTGGCGCTGCAGCCTTCTGAATTGTCGAGTAATACGGAAAGTTTCCCTTCCGGTGCACACTTGCGCCGAAGCAGGGGTCTAGATTATCAATGGCGAGCTTCAAAAATCTCTCGTCAAAGATGCGGTCGGTTTGGAGTGTAGTGATGTACAGTAGTCGAAGAGTGAAAGGGATGGTTCGAGCGGCTCGAGGACTAGTGCAAAGGTGCGAGCGAGAGAAGCTGGCTTATGAGTTGGTGGTGGTAGATGGGAGCGAGCAAGACCGAGTGGAAAGCGAGTGTGATGGTTAACCCAAGGGAGTGGAAAAGGGTGAACGAGTGTGCTTGTAACAAAGGGAGCCAGAGAATGGAGGGAAGTGGAGAGCGATGCGAGAAGAGGAGGGAGGAAAGGGCCGGGATTGGGAGCAGGACCAAAGAGTAGGTGATGGGCGGCGAGCGAGCGAGCACAGAGCTAGAATCCTCCCGCGAGCTTGCGCGGGGCGGCTCTTTAGTGCAGGCTAGAGTGCTTTGGGAGGTGGACAGGGATGTGGCTAGTCTGCTTAGGCTTGTGACAGCGACCCAGCTACTCGGGAGCCAGTCCCCAAAGGTTGCCGTGCAAATCAGGTTTTGCCCTTTTCGCCCTTAGTGGAAAGCACCTGCAGCACACATGGAGGGGCGTCCAGATCTCTGGCTGGTGGCCCTTCCTATGGCTGGCTGCAGACCGCGCGCGCCAGAAAACGGCCTTGACAATTTGCACATTGCCGTACCTGAGCACTCCACTCTCACAGGGTGCCATCAACCCCATCCTGCTCCACTCTCTATCACTCCCCGTCACCCCCCAATACCAAAGCATAAATGTCATCGCGTGGGGAATGTCTTTGTTCGCTGTCTTTCAATTACCTAACTACGGGGAGATTGTCGTCATGGATTTGCACGATCATGCTCCGCGGCCAGTTTTGCATCGCTCAGATCTGCCAGGGCTGGATGCCACGAGGATAGACACCCTCCCCCTTGCCGCAAACTACGGTCCAGCCCATGATACTATTCTTGCTAGCCCGTTCATCATTCACTCGCCATCTCATCCATGTCTCCAAATAGGTCTCCATCAAAGTCAACACTCCGTGAACATAGCTGTGGACTTCTGTTGCCTCATTGGAGTCGCAAACACGACTCAGTGACGCTGTGGTTGCGACGATAATGGGTTGCAGCACTGGTCGCTCCCAGCTCCTGCTACGGTGCTAGACGGATGCAGGGCTATTCTTGGGATCGCGGATGGTGATACACAGCAACACCACTCCCATGCACTTGCACTCGTGGCAGTGGGGAATTGAGGGGACTTTCTTATCAGCTAAATCGGTAGCCAAGTGGTCGGAAAGCACCCAGACTCCGGCGACTCAAAGCTGCAGTACTTCAGTCTTGTATGTAGGTATGCGCACGCATCGGCAATTGCATGATTTGGGTCGGTCGCTGATTGATGACTGAACGTGCTGCACGATAATGCGACCAGGGATGATCATGACGATGCTGTTTTTCTGGGAAGTTGACCTATTGTTCGGACGTTTTCTTCCTTCGCTGATCATCGATGATCGTCGAATCCTCCCTGAAAATCGAATACGGGGATCGTTCGGTATTTTTACATTCTACATTTTACTTTTAACTACATATGAGACACATGTCCAAGATCTAGGTCCGCGGCAATTGAGTGCGCCGTACTTGCTGAACCCGTACCTGCAACCTGTCCGTGTGATGCAGATGCAAGCCACTTGGGCACTTGGTACCTGAGCCACGACGCAACGGCCTTGATCGGCTGCGAACGTTGACAGCTCCCATCCATAATAATACCTACCAATGGTCCGCCCCTCGACGACGCATTACAGTCGTCTGTTCCACGTCGATTGGAAATTATCGGACTGGACGGAGCAGAGCATTGGGTCCTCCTGGGATGCGGCGTCTGCAGCATCATACGAGGTTCAGGTCACCGTCCTCGCTTGGAAGCTTTCATGCGGCATGGTAGAGTTTGGCGCTGCGCGGTCACGTATCTTCGCGATGCAATGCCTTTGGACAAAAACAAGCCTCTGTGCTAGAGTATCATAACTAGACAGTAGGCGCTAGTCCTATTTCAACGACGGTTTTCAAAGCTTCAACGTTCAGCCGTCCTAGGGGACGCCACAATCTGAGTGTGAAGATGGCGTTGCCGGCTGAAAGGGAGTGTGCAATCGCTACACATCAACGCAAGGGCGGGGACCCGTTGGAACAGCAAAAAGAATGGCATTTCATCATCATTCGTTGCATTTCTGCTGCACCTTCGGAACGCCCAGAAAGACTGCTGATCGTCAACGTCAGGGGGGGCGACACGCTGATCGCTTCCCCTTTCCTACGGGATACGCAAGATTCTAGCCCGAATCACCAAAGTCTAAGTCGCGACCGACTCAATACGGTATAGCGCTGTGCCTCACCCTCCTAAATCCGGACTGGATCTGAAGCAGGGGTTCTGAGCTTCTTCCGCCCTTCCCTGGCGATCAGTACAACTAGCTCCCACGAATTGGTTGCTGCCAAGTTCACCATGGACGTGCCCGACTGCCCGTCAATCTAGATTTCTCTGCACTCCCATTTACCAAATAGCTGCTACGAGTACTGCAGTGCCTGGCGAAATTCATGGACTTAGGGTATTTGAGATCTCCACCCTTACACCTGGCGCTGTGGTAGTACCGACGATTCTAAGACTGCGGAGATCTTGCA
>JAABUL010005941.1_pt1 | contig 14584 bp, 16 predicted proteins | sample 5559151 | NCBI WGS metagenome assembly JAABUL01 (sample SAMN10711876, study PRJNA513368) | rock metagenome | isolation source: Antarctica rocks | place: Antarctica: Victoria Land, Pudding Butte sud | reverse complement strand
ACGGCTTTGCGGCGACAGCGATCTCGAGGGTAAAGGGTAAAGGACATTAGGCTCCACTGAATACTGCAGGCAGCATCAATGGGTTCGTAGCCGGCACCACGTACAGGTAGTCCTTGTCGCCGGCCTGCAAAAGTCCTTTAATAGGTAGAATAGGTGGTACTCACGGTGGAAATGCTTATATGATCAAGTGAACATCAAATGCGTCCTTTATGCTTCTGCCATAACAGTATTCCTGACTCAAGCGAACAATACCCTATTGTCCAGCTCGTCCACTTCTCTTCCCCCTACCCCGGTCCTCAACCCCAAGTCCCCCTTCTTCACTTTCCTCTCTAACCCTTGCTCATTCCGCCGGTTATATCTCCCCGCCTTGCCCATCCTCAGCTCCGACCGTATCTGGTTCGGGCTTACGAACTCTTTGTTCTCGTAAATTACTGGCCCGCCAAAACTAGATTCTAGAATTACGATAGGTGTGAGAACAAAACGGGGCCCGATTTCAACCAGAGAGACCTTCGTATCGGCGCGCTCGGGCTTCTTGGTGGGTTTCGAGGATGAGCCATTGGCACCTTCCTCGGAGGCCTCAGCCGTGGTATCGGATTTTGCGACGGCGGTTTCGGAGATCTGGAAACACCGTATCCAGATCTTGCCATCAGCGATTGTGAAGCCCATGACGTGATCGACGAAAGGTTTTGTTTTCCTTGCGCCTTTGGGCACACCGAAGATGTGAGTGAGAAGTTCTTTGATAACGAGGAGATGAGGGGCCGTGGTGAAGGTGTGATCGAAGGAGAGGATAGGACGGGAGCCTTTGAGGCAGTTGCCAGGGAAGTGGAGTTCGGACATTGTGTGGACTGAGTTCATATAAGATTAGCTCTGCTGGTTCGGGAGGTGCTCAAGACCTAGTGGAAGATAAGTTGAGACGGGACACATACGATTCTGGAGGTGCATCTTCACCGTGGGCCCGTTGGGCGCTTTGCTCATCCATATATACAAGTCCTTCCCTTTGCGCGCTTCGAAGAACAGGACATTATTGCAGTTATATAATTCAGCCAATTCATTGAGCTGGTAGAGTTTGGTTTTCGTATCGAGTTTGGCATCTTTGCGACTATGGGGAAGGAGCGAGTAGATGTCATTGAGAAGATGTCGGTGCCGATAGGTGACGCCGCGCGACGAGAGGATAAGGACTCGTCGTTTGGTTTTTCTCGGAGCGGAGGTGGTGGTTGTGGATGTGGCAGAGGGCTCTTTGGGGCCGCTGGTTTTGGAGAGGGATTTGTAGACGGCTGCCATTGCACTGGACTCCTGGATGGTTTGTGGCTGACTGGCTGCAATTCTCAAGTCTTAAGATTGTAGCGACATCTGCATGTGAAGTTGAGAATTCGAATTAGGGCTGACAACAATAGAAACGGGTAAGGCTGGCCCTAGCTTGATTGGTATTAGAGCCCGGAATGATTAAGGCCTGAGGCGACCGTCAGGTTGTGTCCTCCTACATAGCAAGCTATGTAGGTATACACACTCAAATGAGAATTCTACACTCCGTACTTTTGGGAAATGTTTTCAAGCTCGCATCATATACCTCATAGATGATTGCCGTTGGATTAAACAATTGCTGCTGACTTAAGGGCAATGCAGTGCTTTGCCGCCTGATATCCTTTCAATTTACTGATACCGACCATGTTTTTCCCTCTTTTTTTCTTTTTAAAAAGGAGTATAATCCCATGTCAGCGGCGGTATAGCTCAGTCATGCCTGCGGCGACCGTCTTTAATGCTAGTCCCGATATCAAAACCATGTATTCTCATCTAATTCAATATATTATCTTCTTTTCCTGAGACTTATACGTCGTTCTTCTCTGCCAGAAGCTACTTTATTCCATCGTTTTCGGTCGTCATGCAGGGGTCTTGTGTAACGAACGTCCTAGCCACTCTATTCCTGCCATTCGGCAACGAGATCAGCCACCGTTTTATCTGCTCTCGAAGCTGGCCTTTTGGAGCCTATGAACTGCCTGTTAAATAGTTTGAATGATGCTTAAAATTGTAAACGGCGTGCAACATACTCCGTACTCGGGTGAGCTGAAAGGTGAAGACTCTTCTCTGAAGAATTTCAGGTCAGCAGACGGTGTCCAATCCATACGCAGCTTTGGACTCTTCGCTCGCATTGGTGAAACCTGTTCCTTGCCCAGGTGGGACCTTCTCTGCCACTCGCACTCACAAAGTCCAATGCAGTCATTTACATCCCACGCACTTCACTTCCCGCGAGTATCTAATGATACAACATCCATTACATCAAGGAGGGCGTAAGCCCCGTCAATGTTGAAACGAGTGCTGCGGAACAATGCACCAAGTCTGCTGAGTGGCAACAACAACTAAGCACCGAACTGGTTTCTTTGGCCCTTTGCTCACCAAGCTAACAAGGATAAAGACATGAGTAGCATGATGACATATGAAGCATGTCTTCTCCCTTGCATATTACTAGCAAGATTTATAGCTTTTGAGACGAATCTTGCGAGAGAGTCGCGTGCCCTTTCGTTGCGTGCTGCAACCATGGTTTTGAAACTGCTACTGCAATATATTGTTTTCTTACTCCAGGCTTGAGTCTCGCAATGTTTATAAGAGAGACCACTAATGACATGAATGTTCCTGAATCAATAAAACTATATCACCAGTCCTCATTCAACTCTCTACAAATTCACCTCTTACGAATTACGAAAACACTGTGAGGTTTAAAGCATCTCCAGGGCATAGCATATAACAACGAAGCAAGAATCTCAGGTAGAATCTCGGAGAGATAACTTCAACTTTCAGCATCCGCTAATTCAAAGTATAGGCTGAGAATTACAAGCACTCAGTGGTTGCTCACCAGGTTAGTATGCCGCTCACCCACTCCACTATCTTCAGAGTCACTGAGAAGAACTAGGCATACCCTGCAATCATCCACTGTGAAGCTGGAGAAGATAGTTCAAAGGTATGGAAGGTGTTCCTTCTACAGATTCATCATGCTGATTGGTTTGCGGTATCAGCTGATAGATGATACGGTGAAGGTATACTAGCATGCCCAAAGTTATCTTTAGATTGCTCTATTGAAGTGTTATTAGCATCTCAAAGCTCCGGAAACAGATCAAGTTCGAATGATCGCGAAAGACGTTAAAGACTTTCGACTAAGAAAAATATCTCGTGTTGAACCTATCGAGAACGCCACGCCTCCCGAAACACAAGAAGTCGACATGAAATTAAATCGATATAATATGAGTGATGCCTTTGTTCTTCGGAAGTGTCTCCAGAAATGGCGCATCAAGACACAGGTTGTACGGAAAGAGAAGGAAAGAGAGTGTCTCATACAGGACATGAACACCACCACACCAGATCTTACCGTATCCGCCAGTCTGATTCAAAACACGTTTAGCGGAACGTCGGTCAGGATTCTCCGCCATGATTCTGTTGCCCCAAATGCTGCGCATGACTGGCCAGCGCGATCGAAGGCAGGAACGTCTAGCTACTTCAACTGAAATGGAAAGATCAAGAGTGTTGGTTACCTTCGCGTGGGAGGAAACGATTGATCTCTTCGACAAGGTCCTCGGAAATCAGCGAGTCTAGCACAAGGATACACTGGTCACGGCAGATATGCGATAACGGCGTCTAAGGTTTTGATGCAATCTCTTTCCTTTAACCGCTGGACGGCTCTTCCCTTTGTTTATTGACTTCTTGCATGTTTTATAGTCTGTTGTATCTGATAGCCATTTCAATTCCAACCGATCTGTCTAAATCTCTCGAGTCCACCCAACTCAGGGATCCATCCCACCGCAGCTTCTCTCCCTCCATAACCTACCCCAATACTCGCATCACTCTACAATCTTTCAGACCAAGTTATCTGAGATGATAGTCATAACCGCATTATGATTCCTGTCCTGGCTTTCACTCTACCCTTTCCCCCTTTCAGCCAAGTACGAGCATGTCCCTCCCCAATCCATTTAATCTAAACTCCCTAAGAGCTTATAAAAAGAAGAACATTACCTGAAGTACTAATTTGGCCCCCAAAAAATAGATACATACTTAGCATTCGGTCAGAACCTAACCGAGAACGCAATAACCTCCATGCTACGAGCGATCTCACCTCCTAGTATCCTTGACCAATCTTCTCCTTCCTCCCGCTCTACCTTTTATCCGATTTTACCGCTTTCACCACCCTACACCCGCCTCCCTCTTTTCCACCCTACCCTCCCGCTCCATCCCCGACCCTTTCCCACCCCCCAATCCTTCAACATCCGCTCCCCACTCCTTCCCCACCCTCTCCCCTCCCTGCAAACTCCATCACGATCTACACCAACGCCCGCATCCCACTTCGACGCTTCCCCACCCGTCCCCAATCCCATCCGCTCTCTACCATTACACATATTCCAGAGATGATGACAAAGGGTTATAGATCTTGACCCGTTGGGGTTGGTGGATACTTTCGTCTGAATCTCGCGGGGGAAACGGGGTTGTGGGGGAAGATGAGGGAAGTAGTGATACGGGGGTGTGATGGTGTGGATGGTTACATTTGAGCCTTGTATCTCCTCGATCAGCTGATGAACCATCCCAGATCGCCATTCCCCCACCACCAAAACTACTCCCTCACACAACAAACATCCATACTATTACCAACAATATTAGTTCTTTCATTCCGACACAACCACAGCGTTGGCTTCGTGGTGGTTGAAGCACGATTAATTTTATGGGTGTTTCGATGGATTGTCTGTGCGAGGTGGAGAAGGGGGGGAGTCGGGGGATTTGGGGTGGGGGAGGGGTGTTGGTTGGTCGATTGGTGGGTTGGTTGCTGGTTCTTTTCGGTACGGAGGGAGGGGGAGGGGGGGGAAGTTAGAGATGTAACCAAGATAGTTGTATGACGCGCTTCACGCAGTTATACATTTATATCATAGCCAGCGAGTCATCGACGTTGTCGAAAACAAGCATCCATTTGAAATTCCGCTGATTGAAAGCCATCCCTGGACAGACTCAACCATCTTGTCGGTGTCATCGGTCTCCACGGCCGCCTTTATCGACGTAGAAGATGGAATCAGGTTTTACAACCGTCTCGTCATGCTAGCAAAAGATTCTTTTTGTCTGTCTTCATTCTTGCCATTCAGCCAAAAAATGGCTGAGTAGATATCTCTGCATTCTTTTATGAACGTGACTGCCAGTTGGATTTTGCCAATACCTCCAAGACCGTGCAGAACCACAGGTACCCGTTCTGAACCGTCACCTTGGAATGCTGTTTCTCTATGAGTTCCTTGGTTCTGCCCACAAAATGCTCTGTCTTAGGGATTCCAGCCAACCTGAACGGAATCAAGAACTCATCTTGAGGATCTGATCGAGCTGTAATTTCAATTTCTATCGAATTCTATTCTCTAATAGAGAATTTCAGACTATTTCTCACTCTTTTCGAGCCTGAATTGCTCGTCTCAATGAAATTAAATGACGTCTGATGACTCTCGTATTATAAATCGCAGATGTTCCGAAACCTTTCTGTATCTCGGATCTTCACATGAGGTAAATTTGATCATGTCAACATGGTTCGCCGATATAGAGATGGACTCTACGTTCGCTTCTCCAGACACAACTGCCGAAGCTTTTGGAAGAATCTGATCGTGGTCAGTAAGATATCGAGGGAGGATAGAGAAAATCGACCACTACTGTCTGGCCCAAGGCTATGGGTGTCGCGTAGTTTTCATAAGCAATCTGGTCAGAAAGTCGCCACTAACTTTGTCCATATAGACCAAGCCGTTGCTGGAGATATTCTGAGTCTTGTTCCAGGTTCTTGATAATCCTGTTGTCTGCTTTAACAAATATGGAAGCCATATTCACCATCATTTTCCCCAAACGGAAGCCATTACCACCCTGGTGGGGCGTGCCCATGAATATGATGCCATATGTGGAAAGTTTGATTGGCCTATGCTGTTCCAAGGCGCGTTCTCTTGCGTTGTTGGAGTAAATGTGACTTACAGTCTTCAAAACAATTCCGCCGAGACTATGCGCGATGTAGATAATAGGACGCTTTTCGGTCTGCACCATTCTCAGCTTCAAACCCACAGTTCTGAAACACCTCTGGCAATATTGTAGTCAACCTCCTTTCCAATACTAAGTCCGTAACCAAATTTGTTGCATGATCGTACAGATATTGAGCATTAACCCTTGAGACACTGTGCGTATTGACATTGTAGCCCCAGCTGAAGATACGTGTATTCGAAATATCTGTTGGGAGAAAGTCTCGGAGCCTGTTTTCTGCAGTCCATGTCTCATCCCGGTGCCCGTTAAGTCCGTGGACGGCAACAATGCTTAAAGAGGAGACGTCTCAATAAGCACTGTAGATCACAATTGCAGGTACAGATGGCATACTCAACGACCGAATCCTTGCCGTCTATAAAGAACTTTCAGTCCATGTGGCAAAGCCTCAAGGGCTGAACTAGTGGTAAGCATGGCGTGCGTGGGCGGTTCGACTACTTGGTTAGACGTAATTCTGGGATAACCCTTTTCATTCTGTAGCGTGAATGGGTTGAACGACAGCAAGTGCTCAACTCTTGAGGTTTGGGATTTTTGCTTTGAAGGAACGGGAGACTCCATTCGTCCCCACCATACTCTATATACCAGTCAGTCTCACGGTTTCCCTAAACAAACGTCCTAAACCATTTGTCTAATGGGCTAACATCAGCTCCTACTTGTTCTACTTCGGTAAGCTGCAGCAAGCCGCCAATGTTGTTGCTAGTTGGGAATCTGACGTCTGAAAAAATTACATTCGATACAAGGTTACATTAGTTGATCCAGTTAGCTGTCTACAACATTAGATAATTCGCTCAAAGCAGGCAGTACCGACAGCTTCATTTGGTAATGTAGAATTGAACAAGAGACGTTATGACTGCTGAACTTCATCCAAACAAACTGGACGAGGTGAGCTGTGATTAGACGTCTGCCCATCTACAAAAGTGGAAGCCGCGTTTCCTACATCTTGTTGGCCGGCGCGAGTAATTATGCTGGTGGTTGGAGGCAGTTACCCATACTTGCTATCCGTGAGCACGGAGCTCGATACCTCAACAACCAAACAATCCGTTAGGACATGTAGAATCCCGAGACCGACACAGTTTGAAGTATAGTTCTGTAAACCGATATCCCGCAAGAGCTTTCGCTGAGAAGAGCCGACTCCGATAATCATTGCCATGAAGGTTTTTCGAATTTGTAGAGCTAACGTACCTCGTCATACTCCGCACCCAGCGTATACATCAACTCATCGACCCCACACTCCTAATCCTGCTAATATTCGACTCGGACTTTAGTCAATAACACATCGCCTATAGCCAGCGCTTCTCTTTCTCTTTCTTCAACCTATGCTCGCGCTGGCCTTTTCATCGGATCAGGTAGCATGCAAAAGAAAAGAGATCGATGTTTTGGTCGCCCAGACAAGGAGGACACCAAAGTTGGGACCGATATCGAAAACGAGGTCGGAGAGGAGCTGGGAGGCTTCTACAACTATCGGGAAGAAAGGGACTTAGTGGTTTATTGAAGATGGTGGAGGTTGTAGGAATTCTGAAGGCATTCCGGTATTAGTTTTGGCGAAGGAGATTGAGCATCTGTAACTTACTGTTTCACGGGCTAGGCATAGCCCCAGTAGTAGAACCAGGCGACAAATCGAGGCTGTAAATCGCCGTCGCAACATTTGCAATAACCCAAAACAGGAGCCACATCACCGTCCAAGGCTGCCATACTGACGAAATCGAGCATCCACTAAACCTCAGAAATCGCATGACTACATACGTTGGGCGTCATTGCAGGTTTAGCAGGCGACGCAGTCGGGTTTGAAAATGGGATCTAGAATGCCAAGGGCATCAGGGAATAGGCCAGAAAGAGCAGGACAAACGCGGCAACGGTAGCCATTTGAGCGCAGATAGAGCGTCAGCCACCATATCCTTTTCAAGAGCCACCAGCTGTGGCACCACCGAAGCTAGAATAGTAAGCTAGCCCCAGGCTAACACCTGCGAGACTCCCTCCATTTAGGTCGGAGGTGCTATTGTCCTAGTATACTGCTCGACGGAGGAAGAAAAAAGGCGTTCGCGGGCTGCAATGACATATCGCGGCGTGAAGACAGTAGGTGAAGAAGATTGTTTCGAGAAAGGGAAGCCCCTTTGAGTTTAAAAATTAAATTACAGTTGAGGACAAAGCAGAAAAGAAGACGACACTTCATTTCATATACTTATCAGCCGGATTGAGCCGGCATGCAGGCTTAGTTACAGCCAATCGCCTACCTTAGAGCGCTTAAACGCGAGTGAATCTTCCAATCAGAGGCAAAGCCTCAATGCTGATTCCGAAAATCGCCAGTACCTCGACCATCAAGACCCTCCATTCCTAGCTCTTGAATGGTGATTGAGTTGCAGAAGGTCTCCAATTTCAACTTTTGGGAGAGCTCGATTGCTGTTTTGAGCGTCACGAGTTTGCGGGTAATCTCGTAATTGGTGCCCGAACAGTGGTTGCAAGTGCTTCGCGCTACTCCGTCGAGCCTAACTCACCAAGATCGTTTAAGTAAAGTAGAGCAAATATCTGAGTTCTGAGAGTGAAGACTTGAGATATGCGTGCGGGTATTGACTTAGGCGTAAGACACACTGCTTTCACGGCACTTTGCTAGCGACAAGAGGTTGCAAGCTGCTTCAACGATAGGATGATGTTTGAATGAGGTCGCCGTATCAAACGATATTTGCCTTATGGCAGAGCGACTACCCAAGTCTGCCGGGCCCAGAAATCTGTTCGCTCGAATTAGCTTCTCCTAGGTTAGCCTTTCATTGTTGGAACATCCGGTATGTAAAGTATGTATGGCAGTATTTGGCAAAATTTCTGCTATCAAGAGATTGTATGCAATAGACATATTATATGATTAATTAGAATTTTGAAATCAAGTCTCACTTTGGTGCACATCTTTGTAGCTCTTTAAAAATTTTCAACAGTCGGATGAAAAGTCCTGCGAGGAGGCAAATGAGTTATCCACTGTGTCTGTGTTTCCTTCGTCTTCGATAGTATAAGTAGCAGTATCCACGTAGGTTGTTTCGGTGCCCTGAGACGAGTCGTAAGTGTCCGTTACACCAACGGTCTCCGTCTGGGTCATGCTATAGGATTGGTTGTCTATACCACCTGTCGTGTAATCGGTGCTCTGACAATTGATAGCCTGGTAATCCTGGTGGGAACTGAAACTGGAATTTTGGAAATCTGTCGGCTTGTTCCCAGGATGATAGGCATTGTGCGTTGTAGGATTCTGGTGCTGAGCATTGTGCATTGCAGGATTCTGGGGCTGTGGTTTGCGCATTGCAGGATTCTGGGGCTGAGCTTTACGCATTGCAGGATTCTGATGCTGCGGGTTGTGTGGTGCAGAGTTCTGATGTTGATGGAAACCGTCATTGCCCATAAAGGGGGCTGTCGCATAACCAGTTTGACCTTGATTTTGCATGTAGGAGGCATCAGAACCCGCAGGATCTGTCCATCCACCAGGAGACATCAAAGGGGGACTGATGGTAGTCGTTGACATTGAGGTAGGGCTTAGAGTATCCGTTGTGTAGGCGTACTGCGTGGGAGACGTACCAGCAGCCCAGCATGTTGTAGTCTCGGTCGACTGTAAGTCAGTGGCAACCGAATAAGACTCCGTACTCAGATTCTGCACATCTAAAACTTCATTGGACTGTAGGACCACAGGTTCATAGCTTGCTCCCAGATTACTATCTTGCGCCGGAGTACTGCTGGAGTCCTCAACGCTAGTCCCAGTATCTGTGCTGCCGAAGTCCGTACTACCCAGATCTGTACCGCCAAAATCCACGCTACTGAGATCTGTGTTGCCAAGATTCAAGTTAGGAGCAACTGCGGCTTGGAAAACAGATAGTCCCAGGCCCAAAGCAACTTTTTGCGCTTTTGGGTTATGAGCCAAAGCGTTGAGCGAGGAGCGCATGTTTGCAATGTTAGTCGCCGCTGGCGCCGAGGCGATTTTATGAGGCATCGAAGGTCTGTGTCCTGGAGCTCCTGCGTGCGTTCCAGAAGCCGCATGTTGGGTTGCAGGAGCTTGCCCTACAGATGCCGTTGACGCCGGCCGATGTACCGGGTTTCCAGGTCTTGGCCCAGCAGTAGCGTGACCTATACTAGCAGCTGTGGGATTGGTTGCATGTGTTGTAGGCTTGACCTGATGGGGTGCAGGATGTGTAGGTCGGTTCGCTTGTCCAGTAGGCCTTATTGGTGCCGATCCAGCGGTCGCAGGCGCGTGGCCTGCAGAGGTTCTTAGGGGCATCGCTTGGTGAGACGCAGAAGTTGTATGCCTTGGCGGCTGTGCCGGCTGAGCCGGTGCTCTGGCTGGTGATGTAGGTTTTGTCCACTGCGTTGTCTTTGACAAGTGGTTGATGTAGTAGACACGTCCATCAGCATGTTGCCCCGCCTCCCATCCTGCAGGCAATTTCTCGTTTATTGGTAGAGGTTTATGCCAGGTTGCAGCCTGTGTGTTACGATTTACATAGTACAGTCTTCCAGTATTGGTCTGACGAAGTTCGTAACCAGCAGGTGCAATACCATAGACAGGGCTCACATATGTCGCCGATCGGGTATTGTGGTCCAAGTAATACGGTTTCCCATGACTGTCAAGCATAGAAGTCCATCCAGCAGGCAAGGTATTAGGTACTTGTGGTTTGTCAAATGTGAATCTCTTTGTCTGGTCTTGCAGGTAGTATATTCTGCCTTCCGTATTTTTCAGCGCTCGCCAGCCAGCTGGTAAGAATCCAATCTCTGGCCGAGCTTCATCTGAAGTCGATCTGAAACTCGAAGGTCCATGAACGTGGTTGATTGAGGCTTGTGGAAAGCATTGATCACAAAAAGTCCCTTCACATGGTCCGGCACAGACTCTCATCGTGTGGTCTGAAAATTCTAGATCGAGTCATTAGCCAGTTTTTCTAGGTACATCGATAATTGTAGCACACCAAGCTTGCAACGAGCACATTCCAAGGTAACCTGAGGTTGGTCTTCCCGGAAGCGCTTTCGCTGACAGGATCGGTATGCCGTATGTACGGCCGCCTCTCGAGCTCTAGGCCCCATGTAGGATACGTAAGCATTGTGTGGATGCTGATCCAAGGTCATTCTGTTTAGCGACGGAAACCCTGAACGACAAATGTTTAGCGTAGTGAATGATATATGCTTATGAATGAGCTTACTGCCATTGCATTGACTGCAACCAAGTCGAGTTTGGGCATCATCTGAGAGAGGTTGACGGACTACAGTGATACACTCATGTGTCTGATCGTGAAGATACCAGGACACCGTGTAACAAGGCTGACAGAGCTTCACGGTAGCATCGAACTTGAACAAGCAAGTCTTACACATGAAAGCATACTGTGTTGGTCCAATAGCTTAAGTCATTCGTCAGCAAGTCCAGGGAAAGTCAAAGGATACCTCGCTTACAGCTTGAACAACGACTGCAGTGGGATACTACGGGAGTTGTGCAGCATTCTTGATTTTGCACCTCATCCGACATTTTCATGTGGTGGGAAGGGGCCTCAGATGTATTGAATGAGCTGTGTTCATGAGACCCTTCTTTGCTCAGGAAACACTCATCACAGAAGCAAATACTACATTCTTGACAGTCGTGGCGACAATGCACTGGTTTGAGACACTGACAGCAGCTCTTCTCAAACCTTGTGGCATCCGGCATCGTTCGCCTTGACAACATTCGGATTATGGATGACTGGTGACTGGAAGGATGTGCTCCGTGGCAGCTGCTGCAGAAGTAGAATTGGCAGAATCTGCATCGATAATAGGGAACGTCGTACGATATCCCTGGACACTGTTAGAGCCCATGCTCTAGTAATGAAGGATTACAAGCCCACCTGATTTGCAATGGTTGCAGAACTTGCAACTGGAGAGAGCATTGTCACTCTGAGCGCCGTTGTAGCTTGGGCTTTCGCTGATTGACGATCTCTGCGACATTGGTTCAGAAGGGGCTGAGCCGCTTTGCATCGACTGCATCATGCCCTGGGAATAGGGACCTGCAAGCTCAGAAGCAGGAGAGGCCGAGCATTGAGGAGTCGGCACGGTACTCGTCTGGGGAATCGCAGAGTGCGGGCTTGCTGGTTGCGAAGACGAGCTGCCACTCGCAGGGCGCCGGATAGGTTTCCGCAACACGTTTTGAGCTTTTGGTTGAGCTTGCGGCGACGGAGACGGAGACGGTTGACCAGTCACTGACGCTGGTGAGCTGCTCATACTGCTCCTGATTATGGTCTCTCCAGCGACTCGAAATGTTGCTTAAAGCATGAGGCTGGACATCCCATGATGTTGAGAGAAATGCTTCGACAGTTTGGCGCTCGTCGCAGGACAGCAGCGAATGGGGGCGATGCATGCTGCAGCCACCAGCGCCTCATTTCCTCCAAATACGAGTAGTCAGGCCAGGCTTGAAATCGACAAGAGCCGTTTCTCTCCAGCCACGCATCCGTTTTCCACCCCTTCATGAAGCCGGGGATCCATCGTGACAATGATACAGACTTCGAAGTAGCAGAGCTTGGGATGCGTAAGCAGATGCGGAATTTGCTATTCTGGTTGCCTCAGAACCTCAGACGTGTGGGGCTAAGCCCCTTCGGATTAGCTCTGCTTACCTATTAGCGTATGCAGAAAGGTATCGAATCCTTGGCATCGCAATTGTCGCGCCCCCCCCCAAATTTGTATAGACCTTTCGACATTTCAACCCCTCAACCATCTGTTATTGCATTCAAAGAGGTGAAATTGAAGCTATTCAGACACTACTAATCAAAATCTATAGTACCAGCTTCAAGATCTCTTTCCAAGACTCTAATATCAGCTTCAAAGATATAACCTCCGGCGCTATGCTTGAAATGCTGTCTCGGAAACCTATCACACCTGCTTCTTTCGACAGCATAATGGAGAAATTCACCAAAAGTGCCTTCAAAATGGGGCCATATCTCCTCGAAATGTCGTCTGACCCACGCCTTCAAAACACTAAAACTGAGCTCGATGAGATTGAAATCCGGCGAATAGGGAGGCAGATAACGCACCTCACATCCGTGTGAGGTGATGAGTTCTTCTATTCGACGATTGCAATGAATACTCGCGTTATCCATGATGATTACACTCTTCGGGGCCGGAAAGGAACTGCATAGAGGTAGCAATTCATCTGCTAGCCATCGAAAGAAAGCCTCGCCGTTGAACCAGCCTTCACGAATACCCGTACAGGGTAGATAGCCATCTATCGTGTAAGCCGGAAGAACACTCCAGCAATGCCCTCTCTTTCTAGAGGCTTGATAGCGAGCTGGTTCACCAATTGATGCATAGGCTTGATGACGTCATCCCGTAGTCTCGTTGAACAAAGTCTCATCGATGAACACAAGCTGCTCAGCCGTCAGCTGCAACAGATCGGCAACCCAGTTTAGTCGCAGCTCATCGTTCTGTCTGATGCCCACACGCTGTCCCTTTTTATTGCTCCAGCGCCTTCTCTTCAGAATCCTCGATATCGTGGATTGATGCATGTTTAAACCCCACTCTTCCCATAGAAATCAGATCATCTCTTTCTGCATGGCCCATGGCTGTTGCTCTAGATATGTAATAAGAGAGTCTTCAGCGGCTGGAAAGACCTTACGGGGGGTCCCCTTGGGTCGAAACTGAGGCCTGCACGGCGAATGATATATAAACAGGTTCTCTTGTATATTATAAACGGTATCAAAATGACAGTGAACCTCTTCGGCGATAGCTAGGGGGCGCCAGTGTAGTAGTAGAAGGCGTACTATTTTGGAGCGAATGGATGGATTCAGTGAGCGAGGCATAGCTATTTGACAGGTCAGTAAGTGCTTTTGAAAACAGCTTCAAATTTACCTGTTTGATTGATTTTTCTATTGATTTTTCCAATAGAGCGGAAGGTTTGAGAATGTCAAGAATGTCTGAATTCAATAGTAAATTTGGGGGGGGGCGCGACAATTGCGATGCCAAGGATTCGATACCTTTCTGCATACGCTAATACTTCGCGAGCTCAGTGCAGCACCGCAGCGTCCGTAGTAGAATAAGCAAAACGCTAGCCCGATAGGGATTCAGCGTAGGGGGCTAACCCGAAGGCGCTTAGCCCCGCACGTCTGAGGTCCTGTCACGCTACTCCCGTCACTAACTCATAACATAAAATAATAAATCATTGAGAATCTCTGGGTGTTCGATTTACATTTGCCCTAATTTACAATGGTCCTCCTACATAGGGAGTGCAGCGATTCATATTCTGTTTGGACAGTCCGTGCAAGAAACGATTCACAACTATCGGGATTTACAATTCCACCAAGAAGCCGCAAATATAAAACAACAGAGCATACGTCCTTGGGAGATGAGAAGTCAAGAAAGAGCCCAAGTCCGTGTCGCCGTCAGTGAAGCCTAAGTTCTTCTTAGCAATTCTTGCGCACTGTACTATTAGTCAAGTAGGATTCGACAGTCAGACACCCTAGAGCTCACCTGGCGCTCCTTCACTTTGCTTTCATCCTCGGATCCTCAGAAAAAGCCCAATCTGCCAGCGGTTCCCACTCCTCTTTCGTACATCTCTTCCTTTGCTGTGAGTGCAGTATAGTGTTTA
>JAABUL010005939.1_pt1 | contig 14588 bp, 1 predicted proteins | sample 5559151 | NCBI WGS metagenome assembly JAABUL01 (sample SAMN10711876, study PRJNA513368) | rock metagenome | isolation source: Antarctica rocks | place: Antarctica: Victoria Land, Pudding Butte sud | reverse complement strand
GAAAGCAATTACTTTTAAAACAATAAATTTGCAAAACAAAAACTATTATTATTTGTTTCTATATTTAGATAGAATCTATATTTGTTTTAAACTATATTTATACTAATTATATATTAAAATAAGAAAACACGTTATTAAAATATTTGAAAAGAACAATTTCAAGACAAAAAAAAAATTTATTTACTTAATACAATTGCAATAAATTTAATCGTATTATTGCTCAATTAATTAAAAAAAATATATATAATTAATTTATATTTAATTTGACTTAATAGTTAATTAAATTATAGATAAAAAAGATCGAAGAACTACAAAACATTGTCAACAATATTTATATTTTTCTTTTAATTTAAAAAATTCTTATATAATATTCTTTTTTAATAGATTTAATTCTAAGTATAAATCTAGCACAAATATAATATTTAAATTTAATAACAAAATTTTTTATATATTTTAAAGTTGCAATTTAAAAACTACTTATTTAATAAAAAATTAATATTAAATATTAACTTAATATATATTAGATAAAGATTTTAAAATATCTTTTTTAATACAACAATATACAAAGATATTATTTAGAAAAAACAAATATTAAGTATTAACTCAATATATATTAGATAAAAATTCTAATTTTTTTTTTAATACAATAATATACAAAGATACTATTTAAAAAAGACAAATATTAAATATTGACTTAATATATATTAAATAAAGATTCTAAAATATCTTTTTTAATATAACAATATACAAAAATATTATCTAAAAAAGACAAATATTAAATATCGACTCAATATATATTAAATAAAGATTCTAAAATATCTTTTTTAATACAACAATATACAAAGATACTATCTAAAAAAATCAAATATCAAATATCAACTTAATATATATTAAATAAAAATTCTAAAATATTTTCTTTAATACAACAATATATAGAGATATTATTTAGAAAAGACAAACGTTAAGTATTAACTTAATATATATTTAATAAAGATTCTAAAATATTTTCTCTAATACAACAATATACAAAGATATTATTTAGAAAAAACAAATATTAAATATTAACTTAATATATATTGTTATCTAATTTAAATAAATATAAATTAAATTTAAACTTTATAAATAATATATTAAAATTAAATAAAAAATATAAAACAATATTATTAAAATACTAAATTACAAATTAAGTATAAGAACAATATATACAATATATATATTAAAAACGTAACAAACTTCTACAAAAAAAAGAAAAAAAATTAACAAAAAAAGTTGTTAAGTTAAAGAAATATAATATTATTAGCAATACAAAAAATATTTTAAATATAATTTTATTATAAGTAAATTAACAATATCTATTAAGCAATTAAGATAACAACAAAGATAAACTAGCTTATAAATTTATATCTTTGTTTTATAAATATTATATAATATTAATAGTTTAAGAACTTTTGTTTAGACTTAAAAAACTATATATAAATCTAATATATATTAAGTTTATATTAAGTATTAATTTAAAAGAAGATTTATTACTTTATTAAAAAATTCGAAACTAAAAAAAAACAATTAAAAACAAAATTATATATAAAATATTTATATTATTTGTAAAATTAACAAATATAACAATGCGACAAACTATTATAATTGTTTATCTAGTTTTATCTTATAAAAAATAATATCTAAAATAAAAAAAATAAATACAAAATTAAAATAGTAAATAAAATAAGTATATAGCAAACGTAAACAAAATACAAACTTAATATATATTTAAATATAATTAAAAGAAAAATTTTAATTTAAGATTAAAAAAAGTATAAAGAGATTTTATATTAAATATAGATTATATTTTATTTTAAATTAATTTGCAAAAATTTTTTTTTTATTAAAATATAATTGTTGTAGCAATTATACAAAAGCAAAGTATATAATAAATATTAATTTACTTTATTAGATCAAAGTTAAAAAGACAAATATTTAATTGTCTATATTATATATACTAAATACAATTAAAAGTATACAATTAGTTAAAACAAATTAAAGTATTATATATAATATATATTAAATCTAAAATTTAATTAAACAATTTTAAAAAAAAATTGTTATTAATTTGTTCTAATTTATGTTTAATATATATTTAATATATATAATAAAAAACAATCTAATTTTTGTTTTTTTTAATTATAGATATAACAATAGTTTTTGTAGCAATTATATTAACTAAATATAAATTTAATATAATTTTAATATAAATAAAAAAATAATTGTATTAAATTTTGTTGTTAATAAAGATAAATTTATTTAAAAAAAAATTAATTATATATAAACTTAGTATAGATATATTATAAAAATAATATAAAATTGCAAATAGTATTTTATTTTTTTTTGTTATTAAAATATTAATTAAAATAAAAATATTTATTAAGTATAAAATTAGTATAATTTTAATATAGTAAATTAACAAATAAGACTTGCTTTTATTTAAATCAAAAAAAGTATTATAATTCTCTTCTATATATATAATAAATATAAGTATAATATATACAAGTTTTAAACTTTTTTACTAAAGTTAATTATTATATTTGACTTTTTACTATTATAAGCAACTTTTTTTTGTTAACTATATATATATTAAATATAAATAAAATATAAATTTTTAAAGATTTTCGAAATTTTGAGTATACTATTATTATAAAAAAATTTTGCTTTTTTATATTTTTTTGATACTAATATATACTTAGTATAAATTAGATTTAAAATATAATTAAATAATTTATTCGAAAATTTAATATTTGTAATAAATATATTAATTTGCATATAATCTAAATATATATTAAGTACAAATTAATATAATAAAATATATAAAAAGAAGTTTTTCGATTAAAATATTAATATAATGCTAAAAATAAATTAGTTTAAACTTAGTATATTTTAAAACTAAGTTAAAAATATATTTTTTGCAAGTATTCTTTAAATTAAGAGACAAATATTTAAGAAAAAATAATAATTAATAATTAATTAATAATTCTAAAAGTTGTATTAATACAAATCTAGTATTAATTAAATCTATATATAATTAATATATTGTTAAAATCTTAAATAACAAAATAAATATTTATATATATAGTATAAAAACAAAAAAAATAAAAGATAAATTAAATATATAACAAGTATAAAATAAGTTTATTTTGCAATAAAAGTATATATTAAAAACAATTGTAAATCTTTAATTATAATAACTATTCTATATAAGTTTAATATATATTTAATATTAATTTAGCTTATATAATATATTTTATATTGTTTATATATTAATAGACAATTACATTAATTATATATTTGTATTTATACAAAATATAAATTTAGTTTAAACAAAGTATATAAAAATTATATTTTAATTTTATAAAGTAGTTTGTATCTTGTTATTTTTTAAATTTAATTTAAAGTTTTACAATATTAAATTAATATAAACTAAATATTTATTAAATATAAAAGAGATATATATTTCTTCTTAAAATAACGCATATTTGAAAAAATATTTTCTATATTTAGATTTGCAACTATATATACTTAATATATATATTATATATAATTAATTAAAATATTTGTTTACTTGTTTTAATATAATATGTTTTTTAATAGCAATATAGTTTGATTTTAATTTTAATTTAATATATATTAAATATAAATAAAACTATAATTATATATACGAATAATTAACAATTAAAAGCGATAAAAGTTACTTTATATATTTAATTAATTAATGTTATTGTACAATTATATTTATTAATACTTAGTATATATAAAGTTGTAGCTAGATTTATACAATTTATATATTTGTATTAAAGAAAACAATTCGAGTTTTAAAATTTGACGCAACTAATAATATTTAATATATACTAAACTTAAATTAAATTTATATATAGATTATCTATTATTTTTTAAGAATTTAATAATAAATATTGCTAATATTTAGTATAAATTAAGTTGCAACAAGAAATATCTTTTTATTAAACTTCTTATTTATTTAGTTAAATTTTATATATACTAAATATAGATTTAGTATATATCTAATATAGAATTGTATTATAGCTAGACGTTTATATTTAATTACAAAATTAAAATTTAAATTAAAAAAAGATTTTTAAGTATATAATTAATATATGCTAAACAAAAGCGTTGCATATACTATACTTATTATAATAATATTTTAAAAAAAACAAATTTTATATATTTATTATATTAAAATTGTTGTAACATACTTTAATATTAACAAACTAAATTGCAATCACATTTATATTAAATATATACTAGAATAATAGAAGCAATAAAATTAAAGAATATATTAAATTTATACTATAAATCTATTAGTAAAATTAAGAATATATACTACAATAATACAAATAGTTAGAAAAGATAAAGATAAAAAACGCAATAATCGTATTTAAATTTTTTAAAATATACTAAAAACTTAATGCACAACTTGTGCAATTTTATTTATTTTTAATATATACTATAGCAATGTTAAATCTATATTTGAATTGTATCTTGTATAAACATATCGAAATTGCGTATTTAAAATCAAAATAATAATTTTTCTTTTAACAATTATAGACTATATTAAGTATATATTTAGTTTATTCTAAGTTTTAGAAATTAAACAAAATTATAATTAATTAATATATTAAGATAATTAATTTTTATATTTAGTATATACTAGATATATATATTTTCTCTTTAATATATTTTTAAACTTTTAATTTCTCTATTTAATTTAACATAATATACGTAGAGTATAAATTCGATATAAATAAAGCTTATTTCAAATACAAATTTTTTATCTAAAATAAGCTCTAAAATAACAAAATTATAGATTTAGTATATATTTGATATATACAACTTGCAATAAGTGCGTCTTTTTAAACTTATAATCTTCGCTTTATTTAGCACGCTTTATGTTGAGTATAGACTAAGTATAAATAGAGCTTATCTTAAGTAGAAATTCCCACCCAAAATAAGCTTGTTCTAGATAGGAAATCTACACTTAGAATAAGCTATATGTCTAGAAATTGTCTATATAGATAACAATAATAGTAAAATTATTAATAAAAATACTTAAATCGAAGTTTAATAAATAAAAGTAATATTTTTTAAAAAATACTAAAAAAGTATTATATTATATTCGAAATAATTGTTTAAGTCTATAAAAAAAAATCTAAATTAACAAATTTAGTTGTTTTATTTAAAATTGTAAAGCAGTTTTATATAGATCTCTTTATTAATATTTTTGTAAAAAAAAACAATAATAATATTTATTTGCTCTAGATCTTAGTTGTTAGCAATAACAAAAATAAAAATAGTTTTATAATTTATAAATTTAATTACAATAACAAAAATTTTAATATAGTTTAGATTTTTGTATTATTTAAAATTTCTAACAATTTAACAAACTTTATAGCAAAGAATTTTGCTATTAATTTTTTGTTTAATTTTGTAGATTTATCTTTTACAAAATATATAATATTTGTTAGATACTAAACAAACAATATAAATATTGTTTTTTTTTTAATTTAATTTTGTTTTATTAAGCTAGTTTTTAATCTATTTTGTAATAAATATTTGTTATAGTTTTAGTATAAATTTTAGACTTATATAGTTCTAATAATATAGTTTTGAATAACAAAGCAAGAAAGTCTATAAATTTATTTTAATATAATTGAAATTTCGAATATCTTTGTAGTATTAGATCGAGATTCGAAAATAATAGATTTTAAAATATATTTAATAATTTAGTAGTTTTAGAGAACTTATTAAAATTAGTAGAATCGAAAAAAGTATTGTTTTCGAAATCGAAAAATAATTTAAGAAATATAGTATTTTTAAAGTCTAAAAAAAATAGAGTTTTAGATAAAATAAATAAATCTAGCTTATTAGAATTCTTAATATAATTCGAGAACAAAACAACTTTTTGTTATTGTTATAATATTGCTACAAAAAGCTTGTTTAATTTAGTTTCTATAGAATTTAGAATTTATTAATAGTATTTGCAATATTAGATTGCGTAAATAAAGTTGTTAATAAATATATATTGTTGTTTTAACAACTAATTTTGCTATAATTAATATTAGAACTAGATAATATTTGCTTATTGTCTAATTAATAAACTTCTAATATTTGTTAGATTTTGTCTTTGTTATTTATTATACAATAGATATACTCTCTTTTATATTTTACTAGAATTAAGAGTTAAGTATTGTTTTAAAATTTCTATTAATTAGTACCTAATTAAATTTTTAATACTTCTTTCTATTAATTAATATACTATATATACTTATAGTTATAGAGATATTCAATATTTGTTTTAAAAGAAATAATAGAATACTTAACAATAGAAAAGATATTGTAATATAAATTAATTGTTTAAATAATCTTTAATTAGAGATTTACATTAGTATTTTTAATTATAGTATTAATCTTTTGTATTAAAATTTGATTAAAATATTTAATATATTTGTTTATTTTAGAAAAAACAACAACTATTAATTCGATATATATTTTGCGTTTCTTGTATTAAATTCGAAAGACTCTATTTATATATTTATTGTTATTGTTAATACAAATAGAAATATATTTGTTGTTTCTATATTTAAATTTGTCAATATAATATTTAAAAAATTTAGCAAACTAATTTTATTCTTGTTTTTAAAATATTTTATTTGCAAATATTTAATCTTATTATTTAGTTAAATATAAATATAGCAAATACTATCAAAACTATCTAGAAATATAAATTGTATAATATTAATATAAATAAGATTGTTTTCTTAGCAATTAGATCCAATAGAAATTCGATAAAATATTGTTTTTTTTCTATATATACGCAAAAAATACAAGTATTATTTAGAGATAATTTAATAATATTAAAAGTATTTCTATAAATTAACTAATAAATATTTTGTTTGTCTAAATAGTTAAGTTGTTTGTATTATATAGTTATTGTATTTTTACTAATTATTAATAGAGTAATAGTAGCAACAAAGAGTACAATAGATATTTTTAAGTTTAGAAAATAGAAATCGAAATTTTAACTACTCGAACTTGCTAAATATTAATAGAAAAACTATAATTAATAATTTTTTAAACAATATTAGTATCTTTTAACTAATTATAGGAAATTAAATTGTAAAAAAAGTTAAATTTATATTATATATTATAAATTGTAATATAATAGATTTTTTTATTTTTGTATTTAATAAATAGACAAATAGTTTTAATATTTATAGTAAATAAATTGTTTTTTATATTTTTAACTAATTGTTAAAATATTTTCAAATAGAATATAAAGATATTAGAGTTTTCGAATATATATTGCAAGCATTTTGTATCGAAAACTTATTTGCGCAAAAAATAATTAATAACAAAAATTAATATTATAATTGTAGAAACAAACAATTTAGAAATTGTAAACAAAATTGCTACAACAACAGAAACAAAATAATATTTATAAACTATTGTTTTAGTAGTTTTCTACTTTTTGTTGTTGCTATTTTTATTTTTGTTCTTATTAAATTTAAACTTAAATTTTTTTTTATTTTTTATTTTTTATTTTTTTTTAATTATTCTTTTAATTATTGTAATTTTGACAATATTTGTTTCTACTATTGTTTTAATTATTTTCGAAACTATTGTTTTTTAAAACAAAATATAATTCTAAATATAAATTTTAGCAATCTAATTCTTAATAATCTATTTTGTTGCAATTTGTATACTTCTTCTATTTAATATATACAAAGCTAAAATTGTTAACAACAAAAAAAGTATCTTTTGTAATAGTAATTAATTTAGTAATTGTTATTAAAATTAAGATAATATTAATAGTTAAAATATCTATTAAATTAATATATAAAATCTTGTAATTGTAAATAATAACAAACAACTTCTACTTTCGAATACTATTTTTGTAAAAAAATTTATACTTTAATATTTATCAATTAATAAAGAGACAAACAGTATTGTTAAAATTAACTAAATATTTAAAAATAAATTAGTTTTTTTTTATAGTTAAATTACTTAAATAGATAAATAGTTTATTAATAATATTGCAAAACTTAATTTTGTATTTGTTAATATTCTAATTATTAAAAATCTTAAAAATCTCGAATTTAACAAAGATTTTTATTAATATATTTGATTTTTTAAACTTGGTTATCTTAACAATTTTTTAATAAATTTCTTTAATTAAATTAATCTTCTTTATATTGTAATATAGATTTTTATTAACAATATTTCGAAGCGTATTTATATATTTTTTATTGTTAGCGTTTTATTTAATTTGTTTTTTAATAATTATATTAAACAAATCGATAAATCTAAGTTTTGATTCGATATATTTTTAGAGCTTAATCTATTTAAGAGTTTTAAACAAATTTTGTTTTTAGATAAAAAAGTTTATATTATTGTTAATTTTAGCAATCTGTTTTAGAATTGCAAGAGATAACGCAAAAATACTAATAGTTATAATAATATTGATATAATTTGTTATTTTTAGAACTCTACTAATAACTTATAAGCAATAGATAATAGTATTAGTAAATATAGTAAAAAAACGCAATTGCGCAGTAAAGATTTCGATAAAGATATTCTAGCTATTAGATTACAAAAATTAAATAAATTAATAAAATTTAAATTAGATATTTAGTCTAATAGATATTTTTCAAAAAATTCGAATAAAAAAAATAGCTAAATATATTTTTTTTTGTTAATAATATTAATTTAATCGATATTGTTAATTATAGATTAAACAAAGTTTTAGTAGATAAACAATTAATAAGTTCTTAAATAAGTTTTATATTTTTGTTGTTTTGTTTTAAGATTATAACAAATATAGATTTAAACAAACTTAATAGACTTAATCTATTTAAAAAATAAAATATTAATAGATAATTTCTAATTAGATTGTTGTTTTTGTTTAATTGTAGATAAAATTTGTTAATTATCTAGAATCTAACTAAACTACTTAATCTTTTTATTTTTTTTCTTAATTTTAACAATTATAGAGATAACTATATTATTTTGTGTTTTTGCAATTGTTAAATCGATCTTTTTAATCTTTTAATTTTAATAAAACTAAATATTAGTTTTTTTGATCTAAATTTTTTGTGTTTTTGTAGTAATTAAGAATTTTTTAATTCTATTTAAACAAAATTAATTACTATTTGATCGAGAGTTGCGTCTAGATGCTGCTTTCAAAATAATTAATAAAACTATTTTAATTTTCGAAGTATATTTGCGATTTAATTTACTAATTTGTTTTATATATTGTAGTAAAGAAAATTAACTAGTATTTGTTTTAGCTATCGAGCTAACAAGTTAATTTATTTGATTATTAATAAGAGAATTCTGCAATAAATAGAAAAACAAAAATTGAAAAGACTAAGTAATTTAGTTCTCTTATTAATGCGTTGAAGCAAAATCTTGTTCTACTTTAATAATACGTCTTTGACTGATTATTAGCTATCTAATTATTAGTCTTCAATTATATAATTGTTATATAATTGATTCTTCAATCTTTAGAGTTTATTATTGATAGATATCTATTAAAGATAATTAGCGTTTTTTGACAAAAGCAACAAATTGCAAATAAAATAAATTTAGTTGTTTTTACAACTTATATTAGCTTTTTTAGTAAAATGTTTGTATTTAGAATCTTTAACTAGATATTAGCTATTTAATTGTTAATAATTAAAAAATTTAGTTGTTTAAATAGTTAAGAGATCGATTGTTCGACAAGTTTCGACAATCTTTTAACTATTGTTTCGACAATATTATAGTATTAATGTTTCGATTCTTAAAGACTAATTTGAATATTTAGATAATATTGTTAGCTTCTATATACTTAAAATCAACAAGAACTTAGCTAATAATAGCAATTGTAAATTTATTGTTAGTTCGATTTATCAACTATATTTCAAATATTCTAATCAACAAACAAATAAGTTTCTTGCTTTGTTTCAAACTTATTATTTGTTAAAATAATAGATAGTAGAACGCTTAGTTACTATAGAGAAGCTGGAGCTTTGTTTATCTATATATATTAATCGAAGCTATTCGAATCAATTATATAATGTTGAATCAAATAGTATCGAATCAAATAGTATCGATACTAGATCAAATTAGTTATAGTATTTCGATATTCAAAAATACAGAAATACTTATTTGATAGATATTAATTTTATCGAAAAAATTTAAAAACAAATACTCTGACTGCTTATATTAATTGCTGAAAATCTCTAACAATTAATAATCGAACAAACAATACTCTATACAATAATTAAAATTAAACTTAAGAAATTGTATATTGTTTTTAATTTATATATTATACTTCTTTATTTAAAATATATTAAGAATAACTGCAAATTGTTCTAGTTTAGTTATTAAATATTTGCTAAAATTAACAATAATTTAAACAATATAAATAATATTAGAAACAAATTTGTTATTAACTAGATACAATTTAATAAAATTTTAAAATAATATAATAGAAAATTTATAAAATTTGACAAACTTTTTATTAACAAAAACTCTATCGAAAACTTCGATATTAATAAATAGTATTATTTTAATATAATATTTATTAAAAAGCAAATTAATTTAATTTAAACAAATCTTAATATAAAAATCTAATTATTAATTGTTAAATAACTTGTTGTTTATTAATAGTGCTAGAACTAAGCTTAACTTTGACAAACAAAATTCTATTATATAAATTAAATATAGTTTTAAATTTTTTTATTTTTTTTTTATAAATATTAACTTCTGTTTCGAACTGCAATTTTTATTAAAAATATTTAATTTTCTAATTTGCTAAAGTTATCTAAATTGTTATTTAAAATATTAGAGAAACTTTCTTCTCTAAATATTGTTAGCTCGAAGTTGCTAATATTATAAATTATAAATTTAACAAAAATTTAATTTTTAATTTTAATTAATTTATTTTTGCAAGAAATATTTTTATTAAACTATTTATATTCTAATTTAAAATATTTTTAACAGAAATTTAAAATTTTAATTTTGTTTTTAAAAATTTAAAATTATATTTCTATATCTTATTTTTAGTTGCAAATAAAGATATATATACTAAAGTTGTTGTTGTTGCAAATACTTATATTAGTATATTTAAAAAACTTAAAAATACTAATACAATTATTGCATTTGCTAATATTATTAATAACTTATATATAAATAGAAATTCGAATAGTTGTTAAATAAAATCTCTTTATTTATTAAAATTTTAGATCGATTTTACAAATTAATCTAATAAATTAATTTAGAATAATATAATTTGTTAAAATAATATAACAACTTTAAAATCTATAGTTTAAATTTTTATTAAATTAATATATTCTATCGATTTCTAATATAGAAACTTTAACTATTGTAGATATAAAGTAATTAATATATTAATTAAAGATTTTGATATTTTTTATAGCAAATTTAAACAATATAATTTCAACAAAGTTATATTGTTTTGAGCATATAGCTTATCCCGGATGCAGATTTCCTATCCGAAACAAGCTTATCTCGAGTAAGAATTTTTATTCGGAGTAAGTTCTGTCTATACTCAGTCTATACTTAATATAGAGCGTGCTAAATAAAGCGAAAATTATAAGTTTGAAAAGATATCTCTATTGCAAGTTGTATATATCAAATATATGCTAAATCTATAATTTTGTTATTTCAAAACTTATTTCGAGTAAAAAATTTATATTTAAAATAAGTTTTGTTTATATCGAGTCTATATTTTATATATATTGTGCTAAATTAAGCAAAGAGATTAAAAATTTAAAAATATATCAAAAAAAAGATATATATATCTAGTATATGCTAAATATAGAAATTAATTATTCAAATATATCAAATAATTGTAATTTTGTTCGATTTCTAAAACTTAGAATAAACTAGATATATACTTAATATAGTCTATAACTATTAAAAGAAAAACTATTATCTCGATTTTTAAACGCGCAATTCCGATACACTTATGCAGAATACAATTCAAATATAGATTTAGTATTGCTGTAGTATATATTAAGAATAAGTAGAATTGCGTAAGTTGCGCATTAAATTTTTAGCGTGTTTTGTAAAATTGAAGTACAATTGTCGCGTTTTTTATTTCTATCTTTTCTAACTATCTATATTATTGTAATATATATTTCTGATTTTATTAACAGATTTATAGTATAAGTCTAGCATATTTTCTAATTTTACTGCTTCTATTATTTTAGTATATATTTAGTATAAATATTGTCGCAATTTAGTTTGCTAATATTAGAGTATATTACAACAATTCAAATATAACAAATGTGCAAAACTTGTCTTCTCTAAAATACTACTATAGTAAATATAGTATATACAATATTTTTGTCTAGTATATATTAATTATATACTTAAGAATTTTTCTCTAATTCGAATTTCGATTTTGTAACTAAATGTAAGCGTTTAGCTATAACACAATTCTATATCAAATATATACTAAATCTATATTTAGCATATATAAGATTTAACTAAATAGATAACAAATTTAATAAAAAAATATTTCTTGTTGCAATTTATCTTATACTAAGTATCAACAATATCTATTATCAAATTTTCGAAAAATAATAGACAATCTATATATAGATTTAATCTAAATTTAGTATATATTAAATATTATTAGTTGCGTCAAATTCTAAGACTCGAATTGTTTTTTTTAATACAAATATATAAGTTGTATAAACTTAGCTGCAACTCTATATATACTAAATATTAGCAAATATAATTGTACAATAGCGTTAACTAATCAAATATATAAAATAACTTTTACTGTTCTCAATTGTTAGTTATTTGTATATATAGTTGTAATTTTATTTATGCTCGATATATACTAAGTCGAGATTGAAATCAAGTTATATTGCTACTAAAAAATATATTATACTAAAGCGAGTAAACAAATATCTTAATTGATTATATATAATATATACACTAAATATATGCAGTTGCAAATCCAAATATAGAAAATATTTTTTCAAATATATATTATCTCGAAAAAAAAAAAAAAATTTTTTATATTTAATATATATCTAGTTTATGCTAATCTAATATTGTAAAATTTTAAATTAGATTTAAAGAATAGCAAAATGCAAACTATTTTACAGAATCGAAATATAGTTTCTATATATTTTGTTTAAACTAAACTTATATTTTATATAAATACAAATATATAATTAATACAATTGTCTATCAATATACAAACAATATAAAATATATTGTATAAATTAGATTAATATTAAGTATATACTAAACTTATATAGAACAGTTGTTATAATTAAGAATTTGCAATTGTTTTCAATATATATTTTTATCGCAAAATAAATTTATTTTATATTTGTTATATATTTGATCTATCTTTTATCTTCTTTGTTCTTATACTATATATATAAATGCTTATTTTGTAATTTAAGACTTCGACAATATATTAATTATATATAGACTCGACTAATATTAGACTTGTATTAATACAATTTTTAGAGTTATTAATTAACTATTGTTTGTTGTTTTTTTTCGAGTATTTGTTTCTCAATTTAAAAAATGTTTGCAAGAAGTATGCTTCTAGCTTAGTTTTAAAATATATTAAGTTTATATTAACTTATTTTTAGCGTTATACTAGTATTTCGATCGAAAAATTTCTTTTTGTATATCTTATTGTACTAATCTATACTTAATATATATTTAAACTATATATAGATTAATATATTTGCTATAGATATTAAATTTTCGAGTAGATTATTTAACTATACTCTAGATTTAATCTATACTAAATATATACTAGTATTAAAAAAGCATAAAGAAGCAAAAAAATCTTGTAATAATAGTGCGTTTAAAATTTCGAAAATCTTTAAAAATTTATATTCTATTTATATTTAGTATATGCGTAGCTAACAAAAAAAAGTTGCTTGTAATAGTAAAAAATTAAATACAATAGTCGATTCTAATAAGAGAGTCTAAAACTCGTATATATTATATTTATATTTACTATATATATAGAAAAGAATTATAATATTTCTTTTGATTCGAACAAAAGCAATTCTTATTTGCTAATTTACTATATTAAAACTATACTAATTTTATATTTAATAGATGTCTCTATTCTAACTAATATTTTAATAGCAAAAAAAAGTAAAATACTATCTACAATTTTATATTATTTCTATAATATATCTATACTAAGTTTATATATAGTTGATTCTTTTTTAGATAAATTTATTTTTGTTAATAACAAAAATTAGTGCAACTATTTTTCTATCTATACTAAAATTATACTAAATTTATACTCAACTAATACAGTTGCTGCAAAAACTATTGTTATATCTATAGCTAAAAAAGACAAAGATTAAATTGTTTTTCGTTATATATATTAAATATATATTGAGTATAAATTAGAATAAATTGATAACAAGAAATTTTTGAAATTGTTTAACTAAATTTTAGATTCAGTCTATATTATATATAGTGTTCTAATTTGTTTTAATTAATTGTATATTTTCGATTGTATCTAG
>JAABUL010005936.1_pt1 | contig 14600 bp, 20 predicted proteins | sample 5559151 | NCBI WGS metagenome assembly JAABUL01 (sample SAMN10711876, study PRJNA513368) | rock metagenome | isolation source: Antarctica rocks | place: Antarctica: Victoria Land, Pudding Butte sud | reverse complement strand
CCACAACACCACCAGCACTGACCGCTTAGAGTCACATCACCGGATCATGTGGTGACCGCTTCACACACCACGACCGTGGACTCGACCAACACGCCGCACCTCAGTTGACACCGACACGCAGCCCCACCATGCTCGCTGACACCCCCAGGTGGTCCCATGCTCGTGACAACACGGTGGTCCCATCACGCTGGCAAGCGACACCTACCACATAAGGCACGAGTCAACGGGACGGCGCCCGTCGAACATGCATCAGTTGCAGTAATGCTCACTTCGCCGCCGATAATGGGTATTATCGGCGCACTTTGCCGGCCTGGGGAGGGCGAAACGGCGGCTATGCCGCCGCTGTCCGTTCTCAGTGAACGTGGGCCATTCTCAACGTGTCTGGGCCACCCGTCGGTCTCTCTCATCAAGGTGGGCCACGTCGTACGGATGATGGAGGTGCTAAGCGGCCGGTTCGATGGCGGTGGGTCGCACGGCGTCGCCTGCTGCAGAGACCCAGTGAACAGCAACTTGGCCCAAATTGACTGAGAAGCAGAGACGCTGTTGTTCTCAGTCAACCTGGGCCACCGCAGGTCAGAGGTGATCTAGTGGCCCAGGTTCATTGGGGGCTGCTGCACGGATAGGTGACATCTGATCTGTGGTGCCGTGAGGTGCCGCTGGAAGGATGTGCACCGTGCCCAAGCCCTATCCGAAAGAGTTCCGCGACGACGTGATCGTGGTGGCCCGACGCCGCGAGGGTGGTGTCACGCTCGCCCAGATCGCGAAGGATTTCGGAATCAGCGAGTCCTGTCTGAATCTGTGGCTCAAGGCCGCCGACGTCGAGGCTGGCGTGAAGCCCGGCAGCACCGACCTTGAGCGAGCCGAGCTGCGTGAGCTCAAGCGCCGCAACCGGCTGCTGGAGCAGGAGAACGAGGTGCTGCGTCGAGCTGCGGCCTATCTCTCGCAGGCGAACCTGCCGGGAAAATGATGTACCCGCTCGTCCGTGACCTTGCCTCGATCGGTGCCCCTGTGCGGGTGCCGGTCGCGGTGACGTGTCGGGTACTGAACATCGCCAGGCAGCCCTACTACCGGTGGCGGGGTGACCCGGTGCGCAACACCGACTGGACGCAGGCGCACCGGGCCAACGCACTGTTCGACGCGCACCGTGAGGACCTCGAGTTCGGACACCGGCTGCTCGCTGGTGAGGCCCGCGAGCGCGGGCAGGCGATGGCTGACCGGACGGCGTGGCGGATCTGCTCAGCCAACGGCTGGTGGAGCGTGTTCGGCAAGCCCAAGGCCTACTCCAAGGCCCGACGGGCCGGCGCGCCCGCGCACGAGGATCTCGTCGCCCGCGACTTCACTGCCGAGCAGCCGAACCGGCTGTGGTTGACCGACATCACCGAGCACTGGACCGGTGAAGGCAAGCTCTACCTCTGCGCGATCAAGGACGTGTGGTCGAACCGGATCGTCGGCTACTCCATCGATGCGCGGATGAAGTCCCGCCTGGCCGTCGCAGCCCTGGACAACGCCGTTGCCCGCCGCGCCACCGACGGTCTGACAGCTGCCGGCTGCGTGGTCCACAGCGACCGCGGGTCGCAGTTTCGATCACGGAAGATGCAACGCGCGCTGACCCGCCACGACATGGTCGGATCGATGGGCCAGGTCGGCTCCGCCGCGGACAACGCCGCGATGGAGAGCTTCTTCTCGCTGCTGCAACGCAACGTCCTGGACCGCCGCCACTGGGCCACCCGCGACCAACTGCGCATCGCGATCGTCACCTGGATCGAACGCACCTACCACCGCCGACGACGCCAAGCCCCACTCGGCCGATTGACCCCGATCGAGTGGGAGACGATCATGACCCACACCGCCGCCTACGCGGCATAACCGAACTGTCACCTATCCGTGCAGCAGCCCCTTGAGAACGGACAGCCGCCGCTGCTGCTGCGTCTGTCGCTTGCCAGGGTGATGGGACTGAAGCGTCGGCTGTCCTCTGCCAGTTGACCTGACACGTGGCCAGCGTGCCTGACGCACGTGTGCGGTTCTGCCACTAGCACCTGATACAGGTTCTTGATCGCCGCCCTGCTTGAAGCCTGCCACCGCCGTGAATCATGTTAATGCCACCGGAGCGCGCAGCTGCTCCAGTGCGCACCAGCAAACCCAGCACGCCCGACCTGAGTTGATGCCGCTCATCGAAATTTCCCAGAGTTGCTCAGCGAAACTCCTCACTCTGGGCAGTTGCCAGAGTAGCGGTTAGGGGGTTGGTTTGGCGATCGTTTTGGTGGGCGTGTCCCACCGGCGATGCCCGCGCCACCACCCGGCCCCAAACGCGAAACCACCGTCTACTTCACCACCGCCGCCGACCTCGCCGCCCGCTGCCGCAAGGCCGCGATCGAGGGACTGGTAGGGGTCAGCCGATGACCCGCGAGCTTGATACGGCGCCTTCATGTCGGACGAGTTCGACCTCGAACCGGCTGCGATCACCGCGGTGGAAGGCCTCGAAGTACTCCACGGGTCGACCGCTCGAATCGAGGCCAACGCTGGTCAGGAGCAATACGGGAGCGGTCCGGCGGATGCCGAGGTCACGCGCCACTGTCTCGCCGGCTTCGCGGGCCTCGATGGTGCGTTTGCCGTGGCTTGGTCGGATGCCAAGACCGTCCATGGTGGCGTAGAGCGAGCCGTTTTCGAGGTCCGTCTGCTTAAGTACGGGCAGCGTTTCCGGTGGCAGGTAGGTCAACGCCAGCACCCGCGGCTCATCGTGGATGAAGCGCAGCCGTTCCAGCAAGACGACAGAAGCGCCAACGTCGAGCTGCATATGCGTGGCCACGACCGGTTCGGCTGGCACCGCCTCAAGGCGTCGAACCTCACTACGTAGGTGAAGCCCCCGGGCGGCGAGATCCTCGAACTGACCGGTCAACGACTGCACCAGGCCCTGAGAGGTCTTAGGGGAAGACACGAACGTGCCACGGCCCCTCTCCCGGTCGACCAGGCCTTCGAACTCCAACTCCACGAGCGCTTGGCGGACCACAGTCCGGGACACGTCGTACTGCTTGCACAAGCGCAGTTCACCGGGCAGGGAGTCACCGGAACTCAGCACACCGTCGTCGATCATTGTGCGCAAGATGACCTTGAGCTGGTGGTAGAAGGGGATCGGCGAGGAACGGTCGATTGTTCCCTGAGCTCGCACTAGGCCGTGTCCCGTGGATGGTTGAGGGTTGGGTCCCGGAGCCAGATTCTGATGGTCGCGACGTCGATAGTTCCTTTGTAGACGAACTCTCGTTTGTCGTAGCGGGTGGCCACGGCCCGGGTACCGCGGAGCTTGTTGAAGGCCCGCTCGACGGCGTTGCGCCGCTTGTAGGCATCCCGGTCGAATATCGGTGGCCGCCCACCCTTGTTGCCCCGACCCAGGCGGCCGGCGATCTGGTTGGCCGGCTCGGGAATCGTCGTCTCGATTCCCCTGCTGCGCAGGGACATCCGTATCCTGCGGGTCGAATAAGCCTTGTCCGCCATGACTCGCCCTGGCCTGGTCCGCGGTCGCCCACGACCGGGCCGCCCGACGCGCACGTCCTTCATGACCGCGGTGAACGCAAGCGAATCGTGGCGTTGACCGGCCGTCGTGACCCGGGCCACCGGTCGGCACCGGGAATCGGCTGCAATGTGGATCTTGGTGGTGAACCCACCGCGGGAACGACCCAGTGCCTCCCGATCGGGCACCGATTCGGTGGCCACGGCGCAATCCTTGTCATTCCCCGGCGCCCCCTGTGTGCCGAGCGGCCCTCACCGATTCCTCTAGCACGGTCGGGGCCAACCGCTGCACCGGCACATCCTTGGGTGGGCAGTGACGGGCACCGGCCGCGTGGTGATGCGCCCGGATGACGGTGGCATCTACGCTGAGCTCCCAGTCCGCGCCCTCGGCCACGTCACAGCCAGCCCGCAACCCGTCCAGGATCTTCTCCCACGTCCCGTCCGCTGACCAGCGACGATGCCGGTTATAGACCGTCTTCCAGTGCCCAAAGGACACCGGAAGATCACGCCAAGGCGACCCCGCGCGGGTCCGCCACATCACCCCGTTGATGACCTGCCGGTGATCCTTCCACTGCCCACCCCGCACCCGTGTACGGTCCGGCAGCAACGGCTCCAGCAAGGCCCACTGCTCATCCGTCAAGTCATGGCGATCATGCATACCGCAGGTCTATCCCACCCACCCCGCCATATTCACGGGACACGCCCTAACCCGTGACTGAGCATGGTGCACATCCTAGTTCGCCGGACATCACGCGCGTGGTCTTGCAAATGTAATGACAGGATGTCAGGCTGTGTGCTCTGAAGCCATGAGGCTCCGCCGAGCCCCTCTCCGAAGAAGCGAGGTTTCGTTTGATGACGACATACGCAGCGCCCCCGATCGATCCGATGCGCATCCAGTTCGATTTCTCGACCGCCGCGGTCACCCCGCAGGGCCCGGTCCTCACCCGGTGCATGTCGGATCTGCAAGGCCTGTTCGCCCGCGAGGACGTCCGCCAGCGGGAGGCCGCGGGAGATAACCCAATCGTGTACTCGGTGGTGTCCTCACCGGTGCCCGAGGCTTCCCGCGAGTTGCCGCAGTCGATCACCACTATCCGCCCGGGAGCGGTCGGCGGCGAGTTCTACATGACCAAGGGCCACCAGCACCCCGACCCGCAAGGCGAAATCTACCTCGGGCTCGGCGGCGTCGGTGGGTTGCTCATGTTCGACGGTGACCGCACCGCGTGGATCGACATGGCCGAGGGCGTCATCGGCTACATCCCGCCGGGCTGGGCGCATCGCAGCATCAACACCGGGACGGAGGATTACCGCTTCCTGGCTGTGTATCCCGGGTCAGCCGGCCACGACTACCAGTGGGTGCTCGACCACGGCATGGGCCAGCGGGCCTTCGCCGCTGGGTCCGGGCACATCCTCACCCCGTTCTCGGCAACCTCGGCATAGTCGGACGATGAACCCATGCTGATCGCCCACGATTTGGGGACAACGGGGGACAAGGCATCCCTGCACGATGAGACCGGTCGACTCGTCGTCGCGGTGACCGAGCCCTATCCCACGCACTACGGTCGCGGTGGCGTTGTCGAGCAGGATCCCCAACACTGGTGGCGGGCGGTCTGCGCTGCCACCCGGCGCCTGCTCGCGGTCGCCGATGTCGCCGCCCAGCGGATCCGCGGCGTCGCTCTCTCGGGTCAGATGATGGGAGTCGTCCTCCTCGACGAGCACGGTGACCCGGTACGTCCATCGCTGATCTGGGCCGACACACGCAGCGGCGCACAGTGCCAAACGTTGCTCAACGCACTCGGCGCCGAGGCCAGCTACCAAATTCTGGGCCATCGACTGAATCCCACGTACTCATTAAGCAAGCTTATGTGGGTCCGCGACGCGGAGCCGGAGACGTTCGCCCGGGTGCGACGGCTGTGCCTGGCCAAGGACTTCATCGTGGCAAAGCTCACCGGTGTGCTGGCCACCGATCCCTCCGACGCCTCCAGCACCAATGCGTTCGATCAGCGTGTCGGTCGGTGGTCGGGCGACATCCTGGCGGCCGCCGGTGTTGCTTCGGCTCTGTTTCCGGAGGTTGTCGCGTCGACCACGGTGGTCGGAGCGGTCACGGCGGCGGCGGCAGAGGCCACCGGACTCGCGCCGGGCACCCCGGTAGTGATGGGAGGCGGCGACGGTCCCATGGCTGCGGTCGGAGCCGGCGTCGTTGACGAAGGCGACGGTGCCTACGTCTACCTGGGATCGTCGTCTTGGGTGTCGGTCAGCTCCTCGGTACCGCTGCATGATCTGCCCGCCATGCGCACGATGACGTTCAACCACGTCGTACCCGGCCAATTCGTGCCCACGGCCACCATGCAAGCCGGCGGCGGATCGCTGACCTGGATCGCGGATCTGCTCGCCGGCACCGAGGACGTGGAGCGTTTCGACCGGCTGGTCGGCGCCGCCGGGGCGGTTGAGGCGTCGGGTGACGAGCTGTATTTCCTGCCCTACCTGCTCGGCGAGCGCTCACCGTATTGGAACCCCCGCGCCCGAGGCGTGTTCCTCGGCCTCGGCCGGCAGCACGGGCAGGCGCACCTGACCCGCGCAGTGCTGGAAGGCGTCGCCTTCAATCTGGCCACCTGCATCGGCGCCTTCCGGGAGAACGGTGCGCCCGTCGATCGGGTGGATGCGATCGGCGGCGGTGCGGCCAGCGACGTCTGGCTGCAAATCATGGCCGACGTGTGGGGGTGCACAGTGCGCCGCCGCACGGTGGTCGAGGAGGCGAACAGCTTGGGAGCTGCCGTCACCGCAGGGGTTGGGGTCGGTCTTCTACCCAACTTCTCGGCGGCGCGGACGTTGTCCGAGGTGGTGGCGGTGTTCGAGCCCGACGCCGCGCGCCACGCCGCCTACTGCGGCCGCCACGAGCGGTTCGTCGACGCCTACACCCGGCTGGAGCCATGGTTCGAAGGAGCATCTCAATGAACGCACCCGTCGTCCTGGTCACCTCGCGGTCGTTCTCCACCGGCACCGTCGATTTGGTGGACCGTCTGACCGAGGCCGGTGCACGGGTGGTGCGCGGCGCAGCCGATCACGACCTCGAGGCGTTACGTCCTGCGTTGGAGCTGGCCGTCGCATGGATCGCGGGTACCGGGCCCGTCACCGCCAAGCATCTGGGGGCTGCACCCTTGCTGAAGGTGGTCGCCCGCTACGGCGTGGGAGTTGACGCGGTCGACATCGCGGCCGCAACCGGGCGGGGCGTACTGGTAACGAACACGCCCGGCGCCAACAGCGACGCGGTCGCCGAGCATGCCCTGGCCCTGCTGCTCGCCGCGCTACGGCACGTCGTCGCCGGTGATCGGGGTGTCCGCGGTCAGGACTGGTCGGTACACCGGGCCAAAGAATTGAAGAGTTTGCGCGTAGGCATCGTCGGCTTCGGCCGCATCGGCCGCGCCCTGACGAGCCGGCTCACACCGTTGGGAACCACCGTGCTGGCCTACGACCCGATGATCGCCGACGCCGATATTGTCGCTGCCGGCGCCCGCCCGGCCGACTTCCCCGCGATGGCTGCGAGGTGTGATGTGGTGTCCCTGCATGCGCCCGGGGACCAACAGGTCGTCAGCGCGACCTGGCTGGAGCACGCCGCTGCTGGCTTGATCCTGCTCAATACCGCACGCGCGAGCCTGGTCGACGAGCGGGCGGTGGCGACCGCGCTGGCCGAGGATCGCCTGGGCTGCTATGCCGCAGACGATCTCGGCTCCGGCCACGCCGAGGCCCGCAGTCCGTTGCTCGCCCCGGACCTCGCCGACCGCGTGATCCTCACACCGCACAGCGCCGCCCAGACCGTCGAAGCCGTGGACAACATGGGCGTCGGCGCCGCCGCGGCCGTGCTGGCCGTACTCGCCGGCACTGCCCCGCCGAATGTCGTCGGCGCCCAACCCTCCCCACGCATCCGGTCCTAATCACGAGGAGATATTTTGTTGACCCACCCTGCAGCAGTATCCACGTTGGCGTCGACGGGAGTCGTCGCCGTGCTTCGCGCGCCGAGTCCCGAGGCCGCGCTCGGCGCAATCGACGCTCTGGTCGCCGGTGGTGTCACCGGCATCGAGATTACCTACTCCACGCCCGACGCCACGGCCGTGATCGCCGAGACCGCGCGCCGGCACGGTGATGCCATTCTCCTGGGGGCGGGCACCGTGACGACGCCGGTCCAGGCCGAACGCGCGGTCGCTGCGGGCGCGACGTTCCTCGTCAGCCCGGGTACCACGCGGCCGTTGGCGGAGGCCATGCACGGCACCGGCGCGGTCACCCTGTTGGGCGCGATGACCCCGAGCGAGGTGATGTCCGCAGTCGAGCTGGGTGCCGCCGCAGTGAAAATCTTCCCCGCCTCCCTCGGCGGTCCCGCCTACCTGAAGGCCTTGCGGGGTCCGTTCCCCGACGTGGCCCTCATGCCCACCGGTGGGGTCAATGCCGACAACTTGGCCACTTGGCTCACCGCCGGGGCCATCGCCGTCGGCGCGGGTAGCGAGTTGTGCCAGCCGGCCGCGATGGCCGCCGGGCGGTTCGGTGAGATCGAGGCCACAGCGCGCCGGTTCACCGCGGCCCTGCACGCCGCGCGGGCCACCATATGAGCGACGACGGCACCTACATGGGGTTCGTCGGCGTCAGCACCACTCAGTCCTCAATCCGGAAGGTCTTTCCGGCCTGGGCCGACACACTGGCGCTGCCCACCCGCACGCTGGTCGGACACGACCTAGCACCGGGGTCCGACCCCGCGGCGTACCGCCACCTGGTCGAACGGATCCGCGACGATCCCCACCACCATGGTGCGCTCGTGACAACGCACAAGGTGAGCGTGTTCGACGCCGCCAAAGACCTGTTCGACGAACTCGACGAGCTGGCGCGGACGTTCGGGGAGATCTCCTCGATCTCCAAACGAGGAACTCACCTGCACGGCGCAGCCAAGGACCCGATCACGGTACGGCTCGCACTGGAGGACTTTCTTCCCGCCGACCATTTCACCACCACGGGCGCGGAAGTCCTCTGCCTCGGAGCGGGAGGGTCGGGCCTGGCGTTGTCCCACCAACTCGGCGTTCGAGCGGATCGGCCCACTGCGGTGACCTGCACCGCCCTCAGTGACGACCGGCTGCGCCATCTGCGCGACCTGCACGAGCGCGCCGGTCTGCCCACTGACCTCTTCCGCTACGTCGTCACCCCGAACCCGAGCGACGCGGACGCCTTGGTGGCGAAACTGCCCGCTGGCAGCCTGGCCGTCAACGCGACAGGTCTCGGTAAGGACCGCCCCGGCTCGCCGTTCACCGACAACGTGATGTTCCCGCGCGGCGGGTTGGTCTGGGACTTCAACTACCGCGGGTCGTTGGAGTTTCTTCACCAGGCAGCGGCGCAGCAGGCTGACCGTGATCTCACGCTGGAGGACGGCTGGCGCTATTTCATCCACGGCTGGTCGCAGGTCGTGGCCGATGTCTTCGACATTCCCATGCCGCCGGAAACGGTTGCGGAGCTGGCCCGGGTGGCCACGGTGATCCGATGACCGCTGCCCGGACCGTTCTCGGCGACCGGCCGGGAATCGAGTTGGGCCGCGTCGACTACCACGAGCACCTCTTCCAAGAGTCGCCGCTGCTGGTGGGCGACGAACTGACCGATGAGGCCCGCAGCGGCGAGGAAGCCGCATACCTACGGGCGTCGGGTTTTGCCACCATGGTCGATGCCACACCCACCGCGCTGGGGCGCGATCCCACCGCCCTGGCCCGGATCAGCGCCGCAACGGATCTGTTGGTCGTGGCGACAACCGGCGCACACCGGGAAGCCCACTACGATCCGACGCACTGGCTGCGCGAGTGCTCGGTCACCGAGCTCGCTGACCGGTTCGTCGGCGACGTGGCCACCGGGATGGCCGCACAGGACGAACCGGCCAAAGGGCGCCCGGCGCGCACACTCGCGGGCGCCCGGGTGCGCGCCGGCATGCTCAAGGCAGGCGTCGGGTACTGGTCGATCACCGGGTTCGAACGCCGGGTGCTCGAAGCCGTCGCGGTGGCTCATGCGCAGACCAGCGCGCCGGTGATGGTGCACCTGGAGCACGGATCGGCGGCGTTCGAGGTGCTCGACATCCTGGCGGCAGACGGTGTCGACGCGTCGGCCGTTGTGCTCGCGCACATTGATCGCAACCCCGACGCCGGGCTGCACGTCGAGCTGGCCGCCCGGGGCGCATACCTCGGATATGACGGTCCGGCACGGCACAAGTCGTGGCCAGACTCTGTTGTGTTGAGCTGCCTGCTGGACACGGCGCAGCGGGGCGCAGCCAACCGCATCGTGCTCGGCGGTGACGTCGCAAGGTCGACCCGCTACGTCGCCTACGGTGGCCTCCCGGGGATGGCTTACCTCGGCAAGCGGTTCGTCCCTCGGCTGCTCGAGGCGGGGGGCCCCGACCTCGCACGTGAAGTGCTCGAAAGCAATCCGCAGCGCCTGCTGAGCCGATTCTCGTGACGAGCTGGGCACGACTACTTGACATCCTGTAATAACAAGTGTGTTCTGGGACACGTGCAACGAGATAGGGAATGCGAATGACCGGACTGGATGGTATGGCCGTGGTGGTGACGGGCGCAGCAGGTGGCGTGGGGCAGGCCGTATCGACCTGGCTGGCGGCCGAGGGTGCCCGGGTTTTCAACCTCGATCGCCGAGAGCCCGCGACCGCATCGGGTGAGTTCGTGGGGGTGGACGTGCTCGACCCGGTCAGTATCGACGCCGCTGTCTCTTACGTTCTAGTAGTCGGCGCGGACACCGACCGCGTTGTCCCAGCGGCGACGGTCGAACCGTGCCCCACGGTTCGTGTGGTGGTGTCGATCATCCCCGTCAAAGCCTCGGTCGCGCTCAGGTAACTGCGTCACTCACCTGGGCCGGGCCTTTCGGTAGGCGTAACCCAGGCTGTGGGCCCCGGCATGCGCGCCATCGCTGCGATTACGAACGTGCCCACCCCGACCGCGACCAGCAAGACGGCAATGGTGATCCCACTCATCGCCGAGTGCACCGTGCCGGGTCAACGCGCAGGCACACCCTGTTCCCCACAAGCGCAAGGTCGGCGTCCTGCACGGCTGTCACCCATTGGTGGGCGATGGCGCTCTGCGCCACCACGAGCGGAATGAGCCCGGCACAGGTGGCGTGGTTCAGCGTGTTTTCGATGGTGTCCTTGGGGTTGGGGATGGCACCGACCTCAAACCACAGGTTGCCGACGTCCGCCGCTGTACCGGGGTATCCCCCGAGCTCGAGGGGTATGTCGTGGTCGAGTTCTCCCCGTTCGCTGGAACTGAGCCCGTAGGCCTGCGCGGATTTGGTTTTGATCGCATCGGTGACCGCCACCGGGGGGCGCACCGTGGCGGTCCACCCGCTCTTACAGATGGTGGACCCGATGCTGGCTTGGGTGACGACGGCACTGATCTCACCGGGTGTGCACGCCGTGTCGGGCAACGGTTGCCCGTTCAGGGTGCCGGCATGACACGCCCCCGGCGGTGGCATAGGGAACCCGCCTCCCCCGACCACCAACCCACCACCAGCCGCGCCCCCCGGACTCAGGGTGGGTGCGCTGCTCGGCAGGACCGGGTCTGGTTTGCTCACGCCGGTCGCTGCGCTCCCCGTCGGGGACGGGGTGGCGGGCGGGGTGGCGGGCGCGCACCCCACGGCGGTCGCGAGGACCACCGCACCCAGGACCACCGGCATCCCCCGCAGGATCCTCATCACCGGACCATGGCACCGACGTGGCCGATCGCGCTGCGCCACTGGCACGCAGCCTCCTTCGCGCCCTGACAATGCTGGCTCATTTGGTGCGGGTGACCGCCGGCACCCGCACCTCGCCCGGCGTGGTCATGGATCTCGGTGTCCTCCCGCACACTGCGGCCAACGGGGTGCCGCCCCGTGGGAGTGGCGCATTGCTCGGCGACATGCGCCAGGGTGCTGGTCAGCTCGTCCACGGTGGCACCCACCCTGTCGAGGTCGGCCACCTCCAGCCCGGGTGCTGCAGCGCGGACATGGCGGGCGGTGGTGTGGCTGATGTCGGTAGCTGAGGCGAGGTCAACCACCCTCGGCGCTGTGTTGTCGTCATCAGTGATCACTGCGGCTTCTTCACGATGTCGTCCTCAGTGTTGTCGATGACCCCGCCGGTCGGGGTGTCGCTGAGTGCGCCGCTGATGCGGGCCAGGCGTTGTGTGGCCGTGCGCTGTTGGCGCCCTTTCCCGTCGCTAGTCAATCAGAGGTACATCTTGAAGTTGGCGACGAGACTCAGTCATGCAGCTCGCTAAGTATTTGCCGGGACGCGGACAACCCGAGCCTGGTGGCACCGGCGGCCACCAGGCGCAGTGCCTGCTCGGCGGTGCGGATACCACCGCTGGCCTTCACTCCCAGACGGCCTTCCACGGTGGCGGCCATCAACTTCACTGCGTGCTCGCTGGCCCCACCGGCGGGGTGGAAACCCGTCGACGTCTTGACGAAGTCGGCCCCGGCCGACTCCGCAGCGCGGCAGGCGGCCACCACCACCGCGTCGTCGAGAGCGGCCGACTCGATGATCACCTTGAGCACGCGCGTCGCGGGTACGGCGGCGCGGACCGCCAAGATGTCGGCCTCGACGGCCACCCACTGGCCGGCCCGAACAGCACCGATGTCGATCACCATGTCCACCTCGTCGGCCCCCGCCGCCACCGCACCCGCCGCCTCCCTCGCCTTGACCGCACTGGTGTGCTTGCCGGAGGGAAAGCCACATACCGTCGCCACGACAAGCCCCTCCACGCCGGGCTCCGCACCGCCGAGCGGAAGCATGGACGGTGACACGCACACCGCAAGCACCCCGAGTTTGCGGGCCTCGTCCAGGAGCGCGGCGACGTCCGCGGGGGTCGCTTCCGGCTTGAGCAGGGTGTGGTCGATCATTCGTGCTAAGGCTGTGCGACTGAGCTTGGACGTTGGACTGTCAGATGCTGCGGTGGACACTAGGCTCCTCTTTCAAGATGGGGGCGAATTCTCTTCAAGGTAGCGACGGGGGTGGAGGCAGGGTCAAGTAAAAGCGGTTGGTGCTGGTAGTGCTAGTTTGAAGGCTCGGTTTGCGTCTCTTGCCATATGGCGGATGGCTTTGCGATGTTGGTGTGGCCGGTGAGGCGGAGCAGGTTGATCGCGAGGTTACGGGTTCTCTGAACTAGAGATCATGATCTTGGGTTAGGCGCGGTGGGCGGTCGCCCTGAGGTGTGCAGTACAGCTGTGATGACCAGCTCGGTGTTGTGATCGGCTAGCCCGGTGAGGGTGTCGCGGAGGCTGACCGGTATGCCGTCGGCGAGGCTCGCCGCGAGACGAAGGATCCGTTGCTCGCTGCCGGAGCAGGGCATGTCACCGGTGTCGAGCGCGCTGATTGCGCAGGGCCAGTCGATGCCGGCCATCGGGGTGTCGTCGAGGATATCGGGACTGGTGATGATGAGACCGGTGAAGTCGCTGCGGTGCAGCCATGCGCGGTTGCCGATGATCAGTTCGGCGGCTGCTTCGAGGCAGCAGAGCCCGTTGGCGTGAGCGCGTAGCACCGCGATCAGTTCGTCGTTCACTGGTTTCCCGCTGGGACGGTGCCGGGAGTCCTCGGGAGGCCGAGATTGGTTGTCTTCGTGGTGGGTGAGCGCCTGTTGAGCTGGGCGAGTTTGTCCTGGGCGCCGGCGAGACTGATCTGAAGTTGTTCGACCTCGCCGAGCCAGCCTTCGTGTTCGGCTTCGGCGATGCGGGCGGTCAGGTTGTCGCGGATCTCGATCAGACGGGGTTGTTGACCGGGAGCGGGCCAGAGCATGGGGCAGCGGATGCAGGGGGTGGCGAACGCGCGGCCGCAGGTGCCGGTGGAGACTTTGCGGCGTTCGAAGTGACCGAGGAATTCTTGCCATTCCTCGTCGGTGGGCGTCCGGTACTCCTCGGTGGGTCGGAGGGAGCGCCGGCGGCCCAGAAACGCCAGGTGTGACTGGATCGCTTCGTCGGGGTAGATCGCTTTGTAGCCGAGGGTGACGTTGATGTCCCGGTGCCCGGCGATGACCTGAGCGATATGCGGTGGAGTCCGGACAAGATCGCGTCCGTAATGAAGTTTCTTCGGAAATCGTGCGGGTTGTAGTGCAATGGGCGCCCGCCGGTGGGATCGGTGAGGCCGGTGTGGGTGAGAGCGGCGTTGAGCATGTTGCGGATGGTGCCGTTACAGATTCTGCGGTGCTCGGTGCCGATTCTGCGCTGGAAAAACCATGGGGACGGAGCCAGCCAAACGCATTCGGTCCGGTCGTAGGCGCTGATGGTCGGTATTGCGCCGGTGTCGGTGCGGACGCGGCGGATGATGGTGGACAACACCTCTGCCAGTTCGGGGCTGATGAGCAGGAGTCGTTCGGCGTCGGTCTTGGACGGGGTGATCTGCAGCAGCGGGACGAGTTCGCCGGTGGCGGGAAGGCGGTACTGCACGCGACTGTGGTGACTGATCTCCAGCAGTTCCTCGATACGAACGCCTGTCGCTCGGAGAACCTCCACCGTGGCCCAGGCCCAGGCCCAGAACGCGAGGGTCTTCTTCCCGGCCCAGCTCGCGTCGTCTGCCGGCCACAGTGGCCAGCGACAGCTCCGAGGCCCGCGCCCCCAATGCCACTTAGTTTGAGTTGATCATAGGTAGTTGAGGGTGTGCCCGGCGTGGCGTCCTGTGTGGACCGGGGTGGGTGGCTACGGTCCGGCGGTGGCTGGTGCTGGTGCTGGTGCTGGTGCTGGTGCTGTTGGTGTTGCTGGTGGGACGTCTGCATCGTCCTTGACGGATCTGATTTCGCTGGGGGTGCTGGCGGCGTCGGTGCCCCGCGAGGTGGTGGACGCCGCGGTCGCGGCGCGGGGCCGGGCGGCCAAGCGTGCGGGCGGCAAGTTGCCCCCGCACGTGATGGTGTATTTCGCGATGGCGTTGGCGTTGTTCGCCGAGGACGATTACGAGGAAGTGATGGTCCGCCTGTGCGAGACGTTGACCACGTGGGGGTGCTGGGAAGGGACGTGGACGGTGCCGACCTCCGGGGGCATCACGCAGGCCCGGGCCCGCCTCGGTGCCGGCCCGGTAACGGAGGTCTTCGACCAGGTCGCGGTGCCCGTCG
>JAABUL010005935.1_pt1 | contig 14601 bp, 1 predicted proteins | sample 5559151 | NCBI WGS metagenome assembly JAABUL01 (sample SAMN10711876, study PRJNA513368) | rock metagenome | isolation source: Antarctica rocks | place: Antarctica: Victoria Land, Pudding Butte sud | reverse complement strand
AGTTGGAACCGAATTGCATAAATTATGAAAATACTAACTATATTAGGTTAAAACTTGGCCTAATTAGATATAACTTTCGGGTCGGGTTATAAATTTCGGGGAAAAACCGACCCGAACGGTCAGTCTATTTTTGCTTTTATTTATTAAATCTTGTAGTTTTATATTATTAAATATTATTATATCTCTTATATTAGTAAGTTAACTAAACAATAAATTACGAAGCGTTTTAAACTTTTATTTCGCTTATCTTTATTTAAATTAATAGATAAAACTTATTGTTTTACTTAAGAGGTTTAACTAAGTAAAAATAAGCAAAATTAATTAATTAAATAAATAGTTAATAAAATTCTACTTAAACAAACAATTATATTATAATAGAAACTTGAAAGATAGATTTAAAATTTATCTAGATTATAGAAAGCGCATTTAACGTAATATATTTAGTAGATCTTATTTATATAGTTCTAGTTTAGTACTTTTACTACTATTTTATAACAAATAATAGCTTCTTTTCTTATTAAATTATATTGCTTAAATACTATATAATACTTGTAAACTACTAATTAGTTCTTCGAGATAATTATAGTATACTTTTTAGTATATTAGTATCTTATATATAATCTAGATTATTGATTGTTGCTATCGAAACAAAATTAGATACTAGATATTTGCTTTATTTATCTATATTATAATTAAACTAACTTCTACAAACAACGCAACAATAATTAGTTAAGAAATAATTAATTTTATCTTAACTTTATTTATTTTCTAGCAATATAAATATTAAATTGCTATCGAAGCAATTAATAAAATTGCTCTTACAATTTAAGCTATTATTATCTTAAATATTTAGTTAATAGTATTCTATTTATTAACTCGAGATATATACAATTTGTCTATCAAATTATATCGACATTTTATTTTTTTACTTAACTTAATATAGATTTTCTAGAGCTCTCTAAGCTTCTTGAGTTCTCTAAGAAAGTCTAGAGTTAAAATTAAATTATATAATCGACTAAATCCGGGTTGCAGCTTACCCCAAATGCAGAAATCGCACTTGGGACGAGCTTATCCTAAGTAAGAATTCCCACTTGAGATAAACTCTATCGATGCTCAACTTATACTTAGCATAATTATATCGAATTACAAAAATTAATTGCAATCTTCGTTCGCAATCAAGATACAAGCTTAATATATATATAGCTTATATAAAATATAAATCTTTTTATTTAATAACTTAATATATGTATAGCTTATATAAAATATAATTTTTTTAATTTAGTATTAACTAAAAATTAACTTCTAAAATTTTGTTTCTTCTTAAATCTTAATATATATTAGATATAAATTTAATTTTTTATATCTATAGTATTTTTAAAGTTATGTAAGATTTGTAACGCGCAATTAATTAAATTCAAAAACAAGATTTACGTATTGCAAGATTATATTTTGTTATAATATAAATTACTTTTAGACGTAATATAAGTTCGATATAGTTTTATATTTGCGCAATTTAACTACTTGTTTTGTATATATATTATATTTAAGTTTAATTTATATTTAATTCAAATTTTAATAGCAATATATCTTTTAATAATATTATTAATTCTTTTGTCTTTAAAGTCTTTATATTTTTTAACAAAAAAAATTCTTTTATATTTAAAATTTTTGCAAATTAAGATTAACAAACAATTTCGCAATAAATAAATAAAATTAAGATTTATTCTATACTTACTATATACTAGATATTTGCTAAACATATAAACAAACTTCGAATTTTAATAATATTAATATTATTAAATTAAATGCAATATTAAGTAATTAAAATATTAACAAAAATACTTTTATAAACAATTAATAAAATTAAAATGTATTAAACAATTAAGATTTTGATAATTTTGACAAATTATTGTTTATAAAATTTAAAAAGATAAATTCTTTTTTATATTTTATATCTATTATATATTAAGTTAATATTTATTATATATAGAGCTTTATTAATGTTAATAAAATTGCAATTATTTTTAAAGAACGCAATTAAATAATTATATTAAAAGTGCAAAATTATTACAATATTTTAGTATATTTATATATATATTTAAAGAGAATTCTTTATTTTATATATAAAAAAATACAATACTAGTCGAAATTTTAATTAACGTCTCTATTAGAGCGTTAATTAACAAATATATATTTAATATATATTTAACTTAAGTAAGATATAATTTTAATTTATATTAAAACTAAATTTAATTCTTTGTTGTTACAATTAATTTTAAGATTACTTAGATTATTTTTTTATTTTTAAAAATTAAAAAAAAAGACAAAGCAAACAAGATTTAACATTAAAATTTTAAATATTTTAAAATCAAATATTGCAAATATGCGTATTTAGATATATTACACATATATTTAATATACAATAAAGTTAAGCTTAAATATTAACAATTTTTGACAATACTTTACTTAATTAATGTATACAATAAATGTCAATGCGCAATTAAAATATCGCATAGAAATCTAATATTATAGATTTCTTAAAAAATAACAAAAATAATATATATATTATATATATCTCGAATCTATAATTTGTATATACAAAAATTAAAAGTTTGCTATATAAAAAATTTGTAAAATAAACTTTTACTTTATCTATATTGTTTGTAAACTAATTTTATAAATTTATCAAATTAAATACTTTTTATTTTTCGATACAAAATTATAATATACAAATCAAATTGTTAACACAAACTTAATATATATTAATATTAATTATTTTCGCGTTTTAATAAATTACAAGTTACAACAATATATAAAAAATTGTATCTTTATTAAATATCTAATTTTTAAAAACTTTATTTGCAATTAGTTTTATTTTAGTATAAGTTTAGTATATATTAAATATATATAAGATTTAATTATTTTTAAAGAAATAACAAAATTAAAACTAATATATACAATACGTAATTAAATATTTATATTTTTATTAATTAAGAACAATTTTTATTCTTTATACTAATTGTACGCAAAAATTATACTTATTATTTATTATATTTTATTAAAATATTTCGAGAAATTGTCAACAATATAATTGCAACAATTAAATAATAAAAACTATTATTTTTAACAACGCATAAGCTAAACTTTTATCTAATATATATTTTGTTTGCGTTAAATATTTTGCAAAACGCTTTGTTATCTCTTCTATTATATTTAATTTATGCGCAAAATATAACGAAATTGCTTTGCGTTATATATACAAATATTTTAATATAAAAAATTGTATAACAATATTAATTTGCAAACAAAAATTTAAAATTTTTTTTATTAAAATAGTTTTAAAAGATTAATTTATATTTAATTTAAGTATTATATAAATCTAGCTTATAATTTATAAAAATTAAGCAAAAATTTATTTTTAATTAATTGTATTCTTTAAAGAAGCAATAAATTAAAAACATTATTTATTTTAACAAAAATTCTTAACAATATAAATTATACAATAGATATACTCTCTTTTATACTTTACTAAAACTAAGAATTAAATACAATTCTAAAAAATTTGTCAATTAATACTTAATTAGATTCTTAACGTTTCTTTTTGCTAATTAATATATTAAATATATTTATAATTATAGAGATGTTTAATATTTGTTTCGAAAGAAATAACAAAATATTTAATAACAAAAAAAAATTTATAATATAAGTTAATTGTTTAAATAATCTTTAACTAGAGATTTACAATTACATTAGTATTTTTAATTATAATATTAATTTTTTGTATTAAAATCTAGTTAAAATATTTAATATATTTGTTTATTTTAAAAAAAATAGCAATTGTTAATTTAATATATATTTTGTGTTTTTTATATTAAATTCGAAAAACTTTATTTATATATTTATTGTTGTTGTTAATATTGATATAAATATATTTGTTCTTTTTATACTTAAATTTGTTAATATAGTATTTAAAGAAAATTAGCAAACTAATTTTATTCTTGTTCTTAAAATATTTTATTTGCGAATACTTAATTTTATTATTTAGTTAAATACAAATATAACAAATATTATCGAAATTGTCTAAAGATATAAATTCTATAATATCGATATAAATAAGATTGTTTTCTTAATAATTAAATCTAATAGAAACTTAATAAAATATTGTTTTATTTTTTGTATATATACAAAAAACACAAGTATTATTCGAAAATAATTTAATAAAATTAAAAGCGTTTTTGCAAATTAGTTAGTAGATATTTTGTTTATTTAAATAGTTAAATTGTTTGTATTATATAGTTATTATATTTTTGCTAATTGTTAATAAAGCAATAGCAACAATAAAGAGTACAATAAATATTTTTAAATTTAGAAAATAAAGATTGAAGTTTTTAACTACTTAAACTTGCTAGACATTAATAGAAAAACTATAATTAATAATTTTTCGAACAATATTAATATCTTTTAACTAGTTATAGAAGATTAAATTGTAAAGAGAGTTAAATATATACTATATATTATAAATTGTAATATAACAAGCTTTTTTGTTTTTATATTTAATAAATAGATAAATAGTTTTAATATTTATAACAAATAAATTGTTCTTTATATTTTCGACTAATTGTTAAGATATTTTTGAATAAAATATAAAGATACTAGAGTTTTCAAATATATATTACAAGTATTTTGTATTAAAGATCTATTTATATAAGAGACAATTAACAATAAAAGCTAGTATTATAGTTGTAGAAACAAACAATTTAAGAATTGTAAACAAGATTGTTACAACAACAAAAACAAAATAATATTTATAAATTATTATTTTAATAGTTTTTTTTCTTTGTTATTGTTATTTTTATTTTTATTTTTATTAGACTTAAATTTATACTTTTTTTTATTTTTTTAAATTAAACTTCTTTTAATTATTTTTTTGATTATTGTAATTTTAACAATACTTGTTTTTGCTATTGTTTTAATTGTTTTTAAAGCTATTGCTCTTTAAAGCAAGATATAATTCTAAATATAAATTCTAGCAATTTAATTTTTAATAATTTTTTGTTGCAACTTGTATACTTCTTTTGTTTAATATATACAAAGCTAGAATTATTAATAACAAAAAAAATATCTCTTATAATAGCAATTAATTTAATAATTGTTGTTAAGATTAAGATAATATTAATAGTCGAGATATTTATTAAATTAATATATTAAATCTTGTAATTGTAAATAACAACAAACAACTTTTGCTTTTTAATATTATTTTTGTAAAAAAGTTTATACTTCGATATCTATTAATTAATAAAGAGACAAATAGTATTGTTAAAATTAACTAAATATTTGAAGATAAATTAATTTTTATTTGTAGCTAAATTATTTGAATAAATAGATAGTTTATTAATAATATCGCAAAACTTAATTTTGTATTTGTTGATATTCTAATAGCTAAAAGTTTTAAGAAACTTAAATTTGACAAAAATTCTTATTAATATATTTAACTTTTTAGATTTGTATATTTTAACAATCTTTTAATAATAATTCTTAATTAGATCGATCTTCTTTATATTATAATACAAGTTTTTATTAATAATATTTCGAAGCGCATTTATATACTTTTTGTTGTCAATATTCTATTTAACTTGTTTTTCGATAATTATATTAAATAAATTAAGAAATATAATTTTTAATTTAATATATTTTTAGAACTTAATTTATTTAAAAATTTTAAACAAATTTTGTTTTTAAACAAGAAAGTTTATACTATTGTTAATTTTAGCAATTTGTTTCAGAATTGCAAAAAATAACGCAAAGATACTAGTATTTATATTAGTATTAATATAATTTGTTATTTTTAAAACTTTATTAATAACTTGTAAGCAATAGACAATAATACTAGTAAATATAGTAAAAAGACGCAATTGCGTAATAAAGATCTTAATAAAGATATTCTAATTATCAAATTACAAAAATTGAGTAAGTTAATAGAATTTAAGTTAAATATTTAATTTGATAAATACTCTTTAAAGAGTTTATATAAAAGAGATAGCTAAATATATTTCTTTTTGTTAACAATATTAATTTAATCAATTTTATTAATTATAGATTGAGCAAAGTTCTAGTAGATAAACAATTAATAAATTTTTAAATAAATCTTATATTTTTGTTGTTCTATCTTAAGATTATAACAAATATAGATTTAAACAAACTTAATAGACTTAATTTATTTAAAAAACAAAATATTAATAGATAATTTCTAGTTAAATTGTTGTTTTTGCTTGGTTGTAGATAAAGCTTGTTAACTATCTAAAATTTGACTAAATTATTTAATCTCTTTATTCTTCTTCTTAATCTTAATAGTTATAAAGATAATTATTTTATTTTATCTTTTTGCAATTGTTAAATCTATCTTTCTAGTTTTCTTATTTTAGTAAAACTAAATACTAGTTTTTTTAATTTAAATCTTTTATGTTTTCGCAATAATTAAGAGCTTTTCAATTTTATTTAAACAAAATTGATTACTATTTAATTGAGAGTTGTATCTAGACGCTGCTTTTAGAGTAATTAATAAAATTATTTTTATTTTCGAAATACATTTGCGATCTAGTTTACTAGTTTGTTTTGTATATTGTAGTAAGAGAAATTAACTAGTATTTGTTTTAGCTATCGAGTTAACAAGTTAACTTATTTGATTATTAATAAGAGAATTTTGCAATAATTAGAAAAACAAAGATTAAGAAAACTAGATAATTTAGCTCTTTTATTAATATATTGAAGCAAAATTTTGTCTTGCTTTAATAACGCGTCTTCAATTAATTACTAGCTATCTAATTATCGATCTTTAATTGTATAATTGCTATATAATTGATTCTTTAATCTTTTAGAGCTTACTATTAATAAATATTTGTTAAAAATAATTAGTATTTTTCGACAAAAACAACAAGTTGCAAATAAGATAAACTTAGTTGTTTTTACAACTTATGATAGCTTTCTTAGTAAGATGTTTGTATTTAGAATCTTTAACTAAATATTAGCTATTTAATTGTTAATAATTAAAGATTTCAATTGTTTAAATAATTAAGAAGTTAATTGTTTAATAAGTTTCGATAGTTTCTAGCTATTGTTTCGACAATATTATAGTATTAATATTTCGATTCTTAAAGCAATACCAATCTAGATATTTAAATAATTAATTGTTAACTTCTATATATCAAAAATTAACAAGAACTTATCTAATAGTAGTAATTGTAAGTTTATTGTTAATTTGATTTATTAGCTATGCTTTAGATATTCTAGTTAGCAAGCAAATAAATTTCTTGTTCTATTTTGAGCTTATAATTTGTCAAAATAATAGATAGTAGAACACTTAGTTATTATATAGAAACTAGAGCTTTGTTTATCTATATATATTAATCGAAGCTATTCGAATCAATTACGTGATATCGGGTCGAGTAGTATTGGACCAAATAGTACCAGCACTAGGTTAGATCGATTATAGTGTTCCGACAATAATTAATTAACAAGAAAAATCAATTGTATAACAATTAATTAACAATTGATTAATCTACTTTCTATTAAAAAACAATTAATTAATAAGAAGAGTCGATTGTATAATAATTAATTAATAGTTAATTAACAATTAATTAATTTACTCTTTGTTATATAATAGTTAATTAACAAGAAGAATTAACTAAATAACAATCGATTAATTGAAGAGAAATATTTTTGCAAAAGACTTTAATAAAAGTTTTGACGCAAGACAATAATATAAAACAACAACAAAAAAATGTTCTTCAAAATATTATACAAAGTATTAATATATAGTTCTAAATTATATATATGGAGTTACTATTGTAGTTAAGAGTATAATAAAACAAATAAAATTATTGCTAAAGTTTTCGCAAAGAAAAATAAAGCATTGTAATATACTACATTGTATCAAAAAATCGAAGAAGTTTTTTGCAAAATATCTAACTATATATTGTATAATATTATATTTTGTGTAGATACTATAGTTATTATATATATATATTTTTGCTATTATTAATTTTTGCTATCTATTATATTGTTATTAGTTAAAAAGATATCGAAGTTAAGATTAAGCTTTACAAAAATCTTTTTCTTATTTTAAGTTTAATATAATGTTGTATGTTTTAAATTTTAATTTTAATTTTAATTGCAAAACTGTTTTTATTATATAGACTATTATAGATATTAAGCAAATAATCTTTTGTATAATTTATAAAGACAAAGTTCTTTAATAAAGTTTTTGTTCAATCTATTAAGTACTTACTAGATTATTAATTAGGTTTTTTTATTGTTAAATAATTGTTATTCAACTAGATTGTTAAAAGTTTTCGAAGTTAATAACATAACATACTTATATTTAATTTATCTTAAATTTTTTGTTTCGATATTCTTAAAGTCTATTGCAAACATTGCAAAGTAAAATAGATACTTTGCTCAATTTAATATATAGTTTGTCAAAAGTTTAATTCGAATATTTTAATATATATATAGACTAGTATAATATTGTTAAATATTAATTTTTATTATTACAATTTATTTTGCACAATGCTTAACTAATTTTTGTTAAATACTTGTTTTTTAATTTTTGTATAATTTTGCTATTCTATTGCAAGCTATAATATAAAACTTATAATTAAAAAATATTTTAAAAAATATTTTTTTGTATAAACTTATATTTCTTCGAGTTAACTAGATAGACAAAATAATATTAACAAACTATAATATTTAGCTCTTTTAAAAATATTTTCTTAAATTTAATAAAATTTTGTTTCTTGTTTTTATTAAATAAAGATATAGTACTTTGTTTTATTGTTTTTTAAGATTTGAAACAAGAAATCTTTACATTAGATTGTAGCGTAAATATAGCAATTGTTTTTCTATTATTAATTTTCTTTAATTTAATTATTTTATTTTAAGCTTTGTTAATTGCTTCAAATTAACAAACAATATTTGTGTTAAAATTAATATATATTTTATTTTTAACTTTATCTTAATTAATACTATTAAGCTTCAATTTAATAGAAATTTTATTATTAACTTTGTGTTAATTAAAGATTAACTTCGAAAAAGTTTTGTTATTAATTTCGCGTTAATTATTTTAATAAAATGTTAATTGTAAAATAAAAGATAAATTGATTCGACTTCGATAATTTGTTTAGATTGCTAAGTAGATATCTAGTAAAGTTGCTTGCTTATTAATTTTGAAAATATTAAAAGATAATATATTGTAGCAAAAAAATTCTTATTATTCTTATTTATCTAAAAATTATAAAATAAAGTTTTTGAATTAATAATTTATTTAATCTTTGGTTTTAATATTTTATCTTTTAATTTCTTCGATAAAGTCTTTTTTAATATTAATCTATTTTTAACAATTAAAGTATTCGCAAATATTACTTTTTATTATATAGAGTTTTCGAAATAACAAAAAGTTTAAAATAACAAAAATTAAGAGTTTGCAAAATAGTTTAATAAGAAGAAAGTAATTTTTGTTAATAGAGAAAATTTAATTTGTAAAGTTTTTAACAAAAACAATAGTTTAATTTTTTTCTTTTATTACTTGTTAATACTTGTTTTATTATTGATTTTTGCACTATTTATAATAGACTTTTTTGTACTAAAGAATAAACATAATATATCGAAGTTCTTAAATTTGTTTTTTACAAACTTTTTGCAATATTAATTGTTATAATTAGACGTAATTTGTATCAATTTATCTTAAAAACTATTTTCGATAAAACAAGATTACTAAGATATAAATATAAAATTATAATTATCTAATTATAATTAACTTTAAATTATAAAGACTTTTGAAATTTTATTTTGAATATTTTGAATATTAATTGCAAATTTTATTGTAATATTAATTTATTTTAATTGTTTTTAGTAGACAATATACTAGACAAGTTGTAGATACAAATTTAATAAAGTTAATTATAAAGTTTTTCTAGAGCAAAGAACAATATAGAATTGTTGTTTTTGTACTAAAACTAATTAGACAAATTATATATAATTTGTTCTCAATTTTAAGATAAGCAAGAGCAAACGTTTTAATTAAACAATTATATATTCTATAGCTAGAAAATCTACAATAATATAGATAAATTGATATTGCAATAATATATAATAAGCATTCTATACTCTTCTTTATACTAGATTCTTTACTTCGCAATATATATAGTACTCTTGTATTATTTATTTGTATACTTGTAAAAGATTTACAATTTCTTATATTGTTTCTATATATAGTAAAATAATTTAATAAAAGAAAATAAAAGAAATTACTTAAGTATTTGTTTTGTTAATTCGATATTATTTACTAAGATAAGAAATTTTACTTTGTAAATATAGTTATCTTCTAGCTTCATTTATTTAATCTAACAATATTACTATTCTTTGATTTTATAGTAGTACTGTTTCGAATATAGTTTTGTTGCTTTATTTATTATACAATTTAATCTATTAAACTTGTTATTAACAATAAGCTAAAGTATTATCTCTTTTATACAATGTTGTTGTCTTAATTTCTAATCTTAATTCTAATCTTATTTAATTATAATTAAATAATTGTATTTGTTTAAACTATTATTGTTCTTTTCGACAAAAATAAGTAATAAATTATTTTTTTACTTATTTAATCTTAATTTGTTCTCAAAGTTTAATATCTTTTGTAAATAAAATACTAGATTAAATTATTAAAACTTGAGATAGTTTACTAGTATAGCAAGATATTATTAAATTTAGCAAAGATTTAAGCTTTGTAAATATTAAAAAAAAAAAAGTTTATTAAGAGTTTGATATTTTAATTGTATTTTAAATTTTATATTAAGAAGTAAATCTAATTGTAGCAACAAAAAACTTGTATTAAAGATAATATTTAAGATCGAAATTATATATCAGAAATTGTAAAGAAATATATAATAGCTAGAGAAAAATTAAGCTTTAACAAATTCTTAAATTTATTTGTTAATATAATATAATAAAAAGCTATTAATTATTAGATTTGTCTTCTATTATAATTAAAAAACAAAAATATCAAATATACAAAAAATTTATTCTTTAACAAAAAACTATTTGATACAAAATTATATTTTTAAATTTGAAATCTTATTAAATATACAAAGAAAAGACAAATATTTAAGTTTTAAAGAAAAGAGACTATACAAATTATATTTTTTATCGCACGTAAAACTAATATATTTCAAGAATCTATATTATTTTGTTCGAATTTACAAACCTCTCTATCTATAATAATTAAATTTGTAAAAAAATTTAGATTTACAAATATTTTAAGAATCGATATTTATAATAGATTCTAGCAACTACAATAGCAACAAACAATAGCAAATTCTTTAGTATTAAACTCTCTTACAAATATATTAATATTAAACTCTTTTGCAAGCATATTAATATTAAACTTTCTAGTAGATACTTCGACTTATAATCTATTGTTTATTGTTTTTACAAATATTGTTATAATTAATTTTGTTATATTATTAGTTACTTCTATATACAAGCAAAAAGTTGCAAACAAAATTAATTAAAAACAACTAATTAATAAGAAACAACTAGAAACAATAATCGAGAGAAATATAATTATTAAGTTAAAGTCTAGAACTAATTGACTATCGCAAGTATTAATTACAAATAATATAATAAATTAGTTTATCTTAAACAATAAATAAATTAATAATAATATCAATTTACTTATTATACTTATAGCTAGTCAAAAAATTATAGTAAAGTATAAAGTATTTATACTTAATATAAAATATTGCTTTTAACAAATATAGATTTGCAGTAAAGTAACGCAAAAGAATATATTAACAAAAATATTAATTGTTAATTATACTTAAGATTCTATTACTTTAATTAAGTATAAATCGAATAATTAATATAAAGAATTAATAGCGCATATAAATAAAAACTCTATTATATCAAATTAAATTAAGAAAGAAGCTCTAAAAACTTACAAAAAATAGTAGAAATATTGCAACAATTTTGCTTATTAATAAAAGAATATTAAGCAAATGTGCGTTTGTCTAAGTATTGTTTAGAAAGATTTCGATAAAACAATTATATATATTTGTAAAATAACAATATTTAAAGTGCTAATACTTTAGTAATTGATTGCAATTATTGTTATATTCTAAATTAAATTAGACAATCTAATATGCAATTATATATTAAATAATAATATAAGTCTTTATAAAATCTAGATTGTTTTTGAATTTGTTTTGTAAATAAGTTAAATTTAAGTTAATTACAAAAGATTTTAGTCTCTTCTTCTATTTTAAAATAGTACTTAAATTTATTTGTAAATATTAGCGTAAACTAACTAGATATATAGCAACTATATAAGTGTTAAACGCTTAATACTTGTTATTAATATAAAACAAAATCGATTTTAATTCTTATATTATTAATATTTATAAATTAGTAAATCTCTAAAATTATATAATTTATTTCGAACAAGTTTAAGATTTAACTTTATTATAACGATAGACAAATCGCGTCGTGTCAATTAATCGAGTTTAAATCAATTAATCGATTCAAATCTTAACAATTTAAGTTAACTCGATTCGAAAGTCTTGACAAGTCGATTTCTAAAATTGAAATCGAAAATCAAATTAAGTCGAATCGACTTCTAAAGTTAAAATCGATTCAAATTGTTAAAAAATAAAGTTATTTAGTATTATTATTATTGTTTTTGTACTTTGTATCTCTATATTTGTTATTTATTATTTTCGCATTATTCTTTGTCTTCTTTTATCTTATTTTTATTTTATTATTATTAATTTTAATCAAGTCTTTAGTATTGTTATTTGTTAATTTTAAAGAATTAAATATTTTGCAATTTGCAACATTTTTATTGTTTGCAAAAGTATTTTTGAATCTTTTAAATTTGTTAATTGCATTTAAATTGTATATTTTCTTTAACTTATTAAACTCTTTATAATATAAAATGTGTTGTTAAATTATTTTAATAATTGATATTATATATTTAATTACATTTTCGCTCAATTTAAATTAATTAGAATTAGACTAACACGTAGATTAGTTATTTTATTTATATTAAACTTTATACATACTTAAATATTAAGAGATTATATTGTATTTATATTTTTATTCTTTAAGATTATTTGTATAGTAATCGTATTAATTTTAATTTGTTTTGCAATATTTTTGTCTTTAATCTTTTTTATTAGTTTGATCTTAAAGTATTACGCTACAATATAATTAATTTTTTGAATATATATATATTATTTCAATGTATTATTATGCAATTCTTTTTTTATTTTTTTATTAATTACTATATTTTTGACGTTTTCTTCTATGTTAATTTGAATTTATTTAGAGACTTTTTTGAAAATAGTTGTTATTCGCAATTTGATTAGATATTTGTAAAGTATTATATAATCGACTTTTTGTTTTTTGTAAAGTAGTTTTTTATCTTTGATTTATATTGTAGTACAATTTCTATTAATAATAGTTTGCAAAAAAGTTAATAAAATAGATATTTTGCGCTTTGAATTAGTTTTAAAGATAATATATATAAATAATATAAAACAAATCTTTTATTTAATAATATTGTATTAGCTACTTAACGATATTCGAATTTCTAAATAAGAAGAAATTCGATTTTAAAAAGTCTATTTTTTTAATTAGTTTTAATAATAATATATACAAATAATGCAAAACAAATTTATATATCAACTATATAGATTAAAACAATAAATAGTATTAAATGTATTAATTAATATATAGTATTTAAATAAAAAAGTTGTCGCAATTATAAAATAAATTTATGCGCTTAATATTAGAGTTAAAATTTAAATATTACTTTTATTTAATATTATTACAACTAAAAATTATTATTTTTATTACATTAATTATCGCATAGCATATATTCTTTAACTATCAAAATCGAATACAAATACGCATATCTATTGTATATTATTCTATTGTATTATTTATCAAATACTTAATTGCAAAACTTATCAATTTTTGCATTCTATATTATTAATTCTTTTATTTAGTATTGAAAATTTTTAATTTAACAACACGTTTTACTCTAAAACTCTAATATCTCGAATTAAACAAATTGATAATATATTTAAATAATATATTTAATGTGTTACGTATTGCTAATATACTTAATTTAGCTTGTAAAATAGAAGACAAGAAATTGCAAAAAAATATAATAGCGCAAGTTAATTATAACAAAAAAAATCGATTAAGATAGCTTTTAATATGCAAAAAATAATGCAAAAAAATAATATATTAAGCTATTATTAGCTAAGTGTTTATAATATAGAAGAAGCGCAAATACAAATTTGAAACAATAGCTTTATATAAAATTTGCAAGTATTAGAAGACTAGTAATTTGTTAATTTCGAAGATATTCTTTGCAAAATTAATTTAAAAAATCTTGCAAAATAAAGTTATTAGCAAAGAAAACAATAAAAAATACTAAATTTAAGTATTAATCTTGTTAGTTTTTCAAAAGATTATTAAAAGTTTTATAATTGACTTTTTCTTTAATAAATATATTATTTATTTGTATTATTATTGTTTCTA
>JAABUL010005934.1_pt1 | contig 14603 bp, 11 predicted proteins | sample 5559151 | NCBI WGS metagenome assembly JAABUL01 (sample SAMN10711876, study PRJNA513368) | rock metagenome | isolation source: Antarctica rocks | place: Antarctica: Victoria Land, Pudding Butte sud | reverse complement strand
GGAAGCTTGATCATAGCTTTGAGGACTTTGTGGATCTTGGTAGTACGGATAATGCTGCCTTCGAGATCGGGATAGCCTTCAAGCTCCTTCAGAAAATCCGACATCACCTATAATCCGTCAGCGAACGCGTGCTTAGCTTATACTGTGGTTTCAACTGGCCTTCATCTCGTCTTCCTTAGGCGTGGTGTCCCGGGACAAGAAGCCACGTTGTAGTTTATGACGGTAGTACAGCACTGGGCAAGATTAGCACATGGAATGTCATCCAAGTTGGGGCAATCTCACCCATCTTCTCCTTCTTTTCCTTGTTCTCAGCCGCCGTGAGTGGTTTCTCCTCAGCCTTTGGGGTATCAGCAATCTCATCGTCACTCGCAGCCTCCACTGCCTTCTTCTTGCCAGTAGATTTAGGCTTGGCTGGCTTCTTCTTCTTAGCAGGCTCGCTGGCTGGTGTCTTGGGGGTCGTCAATTTGAGCTTTGTGTTGGTCTTAGGGGTCTTAGCGGGCTGGCTCACGGCATCAGTTCGGGTCTGTAAGCAAAGCGAGCTCGAGGCTCACCTTCTCTTCGTCATCGTCGCTACCAGCCTCCTTCTTGCGCTTCTTCGACTTGGGCTTGGGAGCCACTTCCTCTTCGTCGAGCGACATGTCCTCAACATCTTCTGACAGACGAGCAACGGCATCACTCTTAGCGGCATCGCTCTTTCTCTTACCCTTGCTGGCCTTCTTGGCCTCTCGCTCAACTTGGGCCTCTGCTTCTGCCTGCACCGCTTCTTGGTGGTCCTGCAGGACTTTCTTATAATGGCCCAGACTCTGATTCTCAGCTGCTGTGGCATAGGCAGCCAGGAGTTGTTTGGTCTTGCCCTTGGACTCTACATTGCTACAGGTTGTAGGATCGAGCGGTGTCAGGTCCGTGTTCGCAATCCAAGCACTGTCCAGATTGTCAGTTTCACGTTACATTGACTATTTGTAACGCTCCTGACATCCAAGCCATGACTTACAATTCGTTCGTGTGCCTAGTAACGTTAGCTTTGAAGGGTGAGAATCAGGTAACCAAACTTACAAGAACATTATTGGAAAGGTGCGCTCGTAGGCACGCTTGCCTCCCTCGGCATATTCCGGCTTCTTAAAAGTGCCATCTGGCTGCTTGGTTGTCACTGGACGCGTGTCGAGTAAGCTCTGGGGGAGCATCTCTTCGTCGCAGATGACTGATGGCCAAGCTGGATGACCCTTCATGCGAGCAAGATAGTATTCTCCAGGCTCAGCATCCAACTGGGTGATCTGCGGCTTCGATTTCTTCTTATTGAGCTTCTTGCTCTTGTGCTCGGGCACACCTGCAGACTTCTTCTTGGCCGAGCCATTGGCCGCCTTCTTCGACGAAGCTGGGGTACCTTGAGCTGCCGTCGCAGGCTGACCAGAGCCGGACACACCCGTATCCTCAGCGTCAATCATATCAGCGTCTTCTTCCTCTGCTAGTGCTGCAGCCTGGTCAGAGGTTTCGTTGGCAGCGTGTACGGCCTCGCCGTTGGTCTTAGTATCTGTTGAGATGTGGCATTAGCTTTGTGGGATACGATCATAGTGCGATAGGTATTATGGCAGTATCCATATCATGTTGGTCTTACCCTCAGCATCTGCCTCTTCTTGACCCTCGTCCATCGTGTCGGCTGCCTTGGTTTCGCTAACAGTATCTGCTGGCTTAGAGCTTGAGTCGTCAGTTCCTGTTGGAGGCATGGCAGTGTTGGTCTCGTCAGTCATCGTTGGATAGAGGGGACTGGTGGTTGGGTGGCGAAGATCGCTGTGTACGTGGTAAGCCTCAACGCGTGGGCAGCACCCTCAACAGACCCGTCGAGGTAGGATATGGATGAAGCTCCCTTGTAAATAGGCAGAGACTTGAAGATGGGAAGTGGTTGATAATGAGGTTGATGAAGGAGGTCGAGCGTCATCGACGGGTGAAGAAAATGAAGGTCGTGAGGTGAGAGTTGATCGCAGAAAATGCGCAAGAAAGGCAGAAAATACACGCTAACCATAACAGGACAGCCCAAAAAAGCACATCACTTACGCAAGTCTCAGCTTTGGTCCCTGGGCACCAGTATTGTGTTGGCTAATCCTGGTGATGATCTAGATGGTGCTCCTGAGAGATGCTAATGTACAGGTCGCCTCCAAGGCGGATTGGCGAACAGATGGGTGGATGAAAGAGGAGGAAGAGGAGGATGGGGAAGGAAATTTCGTCCTCTGAAAAAGCCAAGACTTGGGCGAATCAACGCCTAAAGTATGCTCATCCGCGCCCCTAGCGCATACCGCACCGCTCTTCGGCAGCGCCTTCCCTGATCACGATGTCGGTAGCACACCCTCCACGAGTTCATCCTCCTTGTGTCCATCCACTCTGCCTGCGACCGTGTCCAGGCTACAACTCCCCCCCTTGGTAATTTTCGCCTCGCACATGGTCGAAGAGGAGCGAGGAACTTTCCCGATCCTGGCGGTCCTGGCTGGACAACACACCGCAAGTGTACCAGCATGGTGCATGCGCCCGGGCGGGAAGTGCCTTGTCCTCTCATGCAGCAATCGCCACATGTTAGGAAATGCGGTCTTGCCGCTCAGGGCCTTGTTTCCCAATTTTTGAATCGAAAGTAGGAAAAAGAGTAAACCTCTGCACTCTGCGAACGGTAAGAGATACACATACCATTTTCCGAGGAGTGGCACTCCCCGCGACTTGCACGGGTTATAGCGAGACTCGTCTTGCTGGAGAGAGCATTGCTCAGCGACTGTCTATTGGCATTCTGGCTCATCATCGAGGCTTGTAAAAACAGCAATTTCGAGACGAAGCTGTTTGGTGGCCCTGACCTTACGCTGCCTTATTGACAAGCTTGTAAGCCCAGAGGACGACCGAAACAATGAGGACTGCTGCAAAAAGGAACGATGATTTCACAATCATACAGACGGTAGGGAGACAGAGACCCCCAAGGAGTTGTATGAACAAAACAACTTACAAATATCCCAGAACCAACTAGTGGTCGACGACGACCTTCGTACACTAGAGTGTCTGGAAAGAGATCAAGGAGACCATCATGGCTGAAATATGCTTCGAGGAATAGACTTCGAACCAATTTAGCCAGAGCCAACATCAGAGATAGAGTATTAAGAGGTATAATATAAGACAGGCCACATTCGAAATACATTCACGGACTGCTTTGGGCGTCGGACTCACGGTTGGACCCCTGAAGCGTTGGACAAGTACACCCAAAACAAGAATTGTTGTATGTATCGCAGAGTCGGGACATTGAATTAGAACTCGTCCCTCATGATGGGGAGATCTGAGTGGATGCCATAGACTCTGTCTGGACGGCACCTATGGTCACTAACACTTCATTTGCTTTGGAGCATTAGAGACATCCACTTCTCGGACAGCTGAGGTCGTCAAGCGGTCACATCACAATGCGATGATATAATCTTACCTTTGCCACTGCTTGATACCCCATTTATGCCTACGCTGTGCTACTGTAAGGTCAGACGCATCACGCAGGGCCTGACATACGCCGTGGAGAAAGTGAGGCCAGCCTTCCTGATCTGCCAATACCCACTTCCAACTGACATCTTAAGAATATTGCAGACCATGAAGTAAGTGGGAGAGGTGTACCACTCTTGTAGGATGGGGTGTCTGTATAAGCCTGGGCTTCCAGAACCCGTATTCTCTATTACTTTCAGATGTTCCACGGCCGGACGTCCGCGAAATTTCGGAGTATGAGGTTTGTCATTGAACTGGTAGGGAAATAGTTGAAGTGGCGTTTGTCATCGCAACTTTTTCTTGTATCCTTAGCGATTCCGACTCCGTGCAGGGATCACTTTCAGCTCCTTTTAAATGCCGCACAAACACTCAGGAGATCGTTGCTCTGGGCTTGTCGAATCGAGGAAGATGGATGAGATCGCCTGGGCATTAAGGAAGTCTGGGAGGAGTAGGCAAAATATCAGTGATTCGATTTACGGACCCTTCTTCGAAGACATGGAGACTTCAGCCTCCGCGCGTATGTTCTAGTACGGTCAGGCCAATATTAGCTCATGGCACAACTTTGATGAAATTGAGGGGGATGTAGGAGAAAAATGAATCTTTGGGTGCGAGGGACCGGGGTCAAACTACGTTTTCGCTAGCCCCAAAATCGGTGTTACTCGATCCGATTAGCCGGCTACTGTACGCTTACCGCATCAAACATTGATTCCTCCCGGCATGCCACTTTCACCGCCTCTATTACTTCTACCTCCAGCATCGCCCTTAGACTGGCTATATTGTGAGATGAAGATTAGAAATCAAAAAATCTTTCGGGTCTGGAGCCAAGCGAGCATCACAATTATTTCAACATGGGCCCAGTATTCCGAAATGCTCAGCGTCAAACATTTTGATCTCGACAGCTACTCTTCTGGTTGATAACAAAGCAATTGTCTGCTAGCAGAATTGATGTCACGCGCTCATACTGTCATATCGTGGATTTTCAAGACGGCTGTGATTTGTGGCTTTGACAGTGCTCGAGGGTAAGGCGTACGCAATTAGAAGGCTTTTCCGATGGTTACGTTTATCTGACTGTGTCTTAAGATCATATATTGCTTTCAACATTGCTGCATGGTCCTGAACGTAGTGTCTGTTTGTCGAGCAGCATTTATGGCTGAACTACTCCCCGAGGGACCATATCCGCAAGTTCCCCACAACTTGAGCACTTTCTCTTCTGTTCATCATTTTTGAAATTATTGACGGCCTCCTTTATCTGTGTACCAAGATCCGTGCAATGAAACGCTGCTTCATGAACGATCGTTCCGCAATTCTGACAGTACCAGCGCAGGCGATCCTCACTTCCGGCGGGACGCGGTTGTTCCAGGACTATACCAACTGTATTGGCGAAGCGGACTGGATTATGGGGCGTGTTCGGAGGGAGAAGGAACATTTCGCCTTCTTGGATCGGTATGTCGCGGAATGTGGCATCGTCGACCACCTTAAGAAGCATTGAGCCTTTGTATTGAAAAAACCATTCAGCTGTCTCATTGATATGGTAGTCCGATCTAGCATTTGGCCCTCCAACAATCTGAAGTCTTCAGCAAAGAGAGCTGTGGAATGGAGATCATCAGAACGTACCATGACGGTGACATCTTTGTTGTAGACACAATAGTTGTTGATTGGTGGCTGCAGTAAATGTGAGTTCTCTTCGAGCCTGGGATCAGTCAGTTGACATGCTTCGTGACTGCACACTGCTGAACGGCAGACCACTTCGGCAGATTCAATGGACTTGAAAGCATGTTTGACGTAGATGTTTCCTTGTAAGATCTTGCTGCTCGAGTACACACATTGAGTAGTAATCGCCCAAAGAGCGGATTATATGATGGGTGACGATTACAAACGAGGCTGTTAAAGTGTATTTACTAGGAATACCGCTAGAGTAAATTTCCTCTCGCTTAAGGTAAGGTATATCCGAAAATCTTCAATGACCAGCAGTCTTCAAACCCTCCGGTCCATGTTGCATGGTGAGAGCAATGACAAATATATTAATCAGAAAATGAAGTACCTCATCCTGAGCGCTCCCAAGTAATCATGTCACTGTGTTCTCCTATGAGCCGTGCTGGTTAGCAAATGCTCGAACTATGTCGGATATACCACAGGCGCCCCTACGCTTTAAGACGCAACGAGCGCTCGCCCACCGCCTGGTCCTTTCCACCCTTACCGGCCGTGCTATCCACATCTCGCAGATCCGGCCTTCGTCTCATACTAATCCTGGGCTGGCACCCCATGAGATCTCCTTTCTACGTCTTCTCGAAGCTGTGACAAACGGATCAAATATCGAAATTTCCTACACCGGCACTACTCTTCTCTACCGCCCCGGTCTCATTACCGGAAGCGCAACTGGTTCGGGTGCTAGTGGTGGTGTCATCAAACATGAGCTACCTACTGCGTGTACAAGAGGTGTCAGCTACTTCTTGGTTCCTCTGTGTTTGCTTGCTCCTTTCTCTAAGGCGCCCGTGAATGTTCTCTTCACCGGTCCCGGCGTTATCACCTCTGCTTCGCCGGCAGGTGATATATCAGTCGATAGTGTGCGAACAGCCATATTACCCCTGTATGCAAACTTTGGTATCACCAACAACATTGAACTGAGGATATTACGGAGGTCGAACCTTGGCCCTGAGGGCAGAGGCGGCGCAGGGGAGGTTCAGCTAGTCTTCAATCATCAAGTACGGCTTCCAAAAACCATCCATTTGCTGAATCCTGGTCGAGTGAAGAAGGTGCGTGGCGTGGCTTATTGCACAGGGGTTTCAGCGTCAAACAATGCTCGAATGATTGAGGCGGCAAGGGGTGTTTTAAATCCTCTCGTAGGAGACACTTACATCTTCTCTGATGTCTCTTCTGCACCATTCATAACATCAATGAACAAGGCCGATCCCACGGGGAAACGCAAGATCGGCATTGGATTCGGACTATCACTGGTTGCAGAGTCATCTACCGGTTCACTCTACTCGGCGGACCTCGCGTCACCTCCGTCTGGCGGTATTCCACCAGAAGATCTAGGGCAGCATTGTGCCTTTCAACTCCTCGAAACCGTATCACTTGGTGGTACGGTATCCCTGACAGCAGCTCCTACCATGCTAACGCTGATGGCAATGGGATCGGAAGATGTGGGCAGGGTACAGCTTGGCAAAGAGGTCCTTGGGAGCGAATCCATTGTCTCGCTAGGTAGAGATCTCAAGGCTTTCGGTGCTAGTGGCTGGGGCATCAGAGAATCAAATTCCGCCGAGGGAGGTGATGTCGTTGTAAGCGTTGTTGGACGAGGCGTTGGGAACATCGGGCGCAAAATCACATGAGAGAAAGCCCCGTCACACTGACACTATGGCTTACCTTCTGAGTACATTATTGCTAATCTCATACTTCTCGCTGACGTCTCCATTTTCCCCTATCTCAATGTATGTTTTGAGGCTACAAGGCATCCTTGGCCGCATGCCTTGACAGTCTTATTCCGACAGCATTGATGGGACTGTTGGGGTCGCCTTTCCGTTATGATCTATCGAATCCTTGCTAAATACCTTACTGTTTCACATATGTTTCCCCTGCTTCGATACATCCAGTCGATATCCAAACCGACCTTTGGGCATACAAGCTAAGCCTGCAAATAGTAAGTAGCTGTCGTGGCTATTCTTGTAAGAATGCAAGCCATTTATTAGAGCAATATACACCAGTCCAACCCAGTCATCTAAAGATATATAGGCAGAATCTAAGCCTTGAAATATCGTCCAGCGGGCCAGAAGCCAGTCACTGGATTATTAAAAAGTTTTAGTTCAATTCAAGACCAGGAGAGCACCCTCCGTAGGTTCACCCGATCATCTCGAATACCCTTATGGATATGCACTCACGATCGCTAGCCTCATTTTCGTTGAATTCCTCATATAGATAATCCTCAGGATTTCCCATTCGAGGCTTAGAGAGTCAATTTCCGAATTTTCGTCCCATATACACAATCCTTAGGATTTCCTATTCGAGGCTTACTGAGTCAATTCCTTACCTTTTTCACAAAATCCCTATCAGAGCCATTGAGCCGTTTACCGGTGTCTATTCAGATCAACTTTTCTCTCCGTATATATAAATTCAGTGCTAGGTTCCCTCCTGACTCTCTCCCCTCTCATCATACAACTTTACTCTAGCAATTACCATCATCACAAGCATCAAACACTCATTCTTACACTCCAATTTCACATATATTACCAATCCACTCTCATTCCCAAGATCAATCCACTCCTACCACCACCGCCACTCTCACAATGCCTGCCTCCATCTCAATCAAGTCCTCCTTCTCTTCCATCAAATCCCGTGATTCGTCCCACGCCTCAACAGCCCGCCATATTCTCGCAACGGAAGGTTACGACGCCTTCAGAGCCTATATGCAAGCTCAGCAGGCCCAAGATGCCGCGAACGACAAAGCAGACGCAGAGCGCCGTGCACGGAAGGCAGCTCTATATGCCTCGTTTGCTCACGGCCGCCAGCGTGCTCGGCGCGTGCTTGCTGCCCCTTTCAACATTTTCAAACGCTCGTGAACGACCATCATAGGGGTTGGTCCGGGTCTCGTCTTATGGTGTAGTCAATGAGACGAAACGTCGAGCACCCGGGATCCAATTATCTCCGAGCTACAACATCCACCTCTCTCCGAACACGGTTACATAGCCCTCATACCTCATACCGTCGCTCTGTTGCTGGCTACTGCCCTCGAACACTCACCATCATCATCATCATCATCATGAGACCAACCAGTTCTAGCCACGAACTCTGCCTCTGGCCCAAAGATCAGAAGCGACTTAGACCCCAGTGGCCGCGCCGCAAAGGTGGACGACTCCGTCGCAAAGGTCCTCAACTACATTACTATATTCAAAGCTTCATCCTCTACGACGAAGAACGAGCTCCAACAACATCCTCGACATCGAGAAACACGCCGCCACGCGATCCTCCAGACAGAGTCATCACACTTCCCACTACGAACCACATGCGTCCATTCGAGCAAGTTTCATCCCACCACGCAAAAACAAGACTCAACCAAAATACTCTCATGCACCTCAAAACCACCATCCACATCTGAACATTGCACATCGCCATCACCTCAAGCTCCGAGCTGCCTCCTCCAAGGAAGCACCAACCCATCCCCAGCTCACCGTCAACACTTCCTTTGAGCGAATACCATCCCGCCCCACACAAACATCCCTCAACCAAAACCTTCCAGACACCCCAACACGACTATCCCAAGCCGTTCGTTGAACGTCACCATCGCCAAGCTGCTTGCTCCAAGCGAGCGCCGACCCCGATTTGGCTTACCGGCAATGCCTCCATTGGAGGAAATCCCCCCTCCGCCACACACAAACATGAGTGGGAATCCTCTCCGGCGCCCCCAAAACGAGCATCTGGATCTGGTCGTTGCACGTCAATAATCGACAAGCTGGGTGCTTCATGCAAGCACCGACCCTGATGTAGCTCAACGCCAATTACGGAACGCCATGGAGAAGTCACTGTCCGGGTATTGATGCTGGGCGAGGAGCAGGACATCGCAATTGAGGGTGGTGACTAGATGAGGGGTCTTGCGACGCGGCGATGGGATACCTGAGAGGGGTGAGTGGTTGGAGATGGGGGGAAGGGATGCTGGCGCTTGGAGTCCTGGGTTTCATGTGCTGAAGTTGAAGGCACGGTTTAGGTTTGGGTAGTGATATATCGCATACTTTGAATCTCCATTGGTATTATCAGTATGTTTTCCATCTTGCACCGAGTGCTCGGGACAATCCAATCGTGTCAGCTCCTTGCTGTTGAATTACATGCGCGATACCGACGTTGTCAAAAGTCGAAGCCCCCGCAGAATCCAATTCCCTGAGAGTGGGCTTCCTTCTCTTTTCGCCCAGCCCAGCACCATTCGCCACGCAAATGTACAAGTCGCGAAACCGAGTAAATATGTTCCAGCTCCCAATCCAACCTCCTTGACGCTAATACTCCACCTCCTCCTCCGGACAATCCACACTCTCGTGCCCATCCCGCTCACACAACGCACACCACCTACTCGCATCCACAACCCCAGTCGCCTTCCCCGGCACCATGCCCTCCGCATCCACCCGCACCGCATTCCTCTTCGCCGCCGGGCTCAACGGCTTCACCTGCGCCCCTCCATTCCCCCACGGCGACGACGACGCACTGCCCCCCAGCCCTTTCAGCCCCTCCGCAACCACATCCCTCCCCGTCCTCTGGCTCCCCGGGCTCGCCTTCAATGCCTCCGCCTGGCTCCCGAACATGTTCGTGCACGTCAGGATATCATGCCCCGGCGCCTCGCAGATCTCGCACCAGAGGTTACTCGCGTCCGTGACCTCGGAGTGGGAATCCGCCTCCTGCAGCTGCGGCTGTTGTGGATGCGCTTCCGCCGTCGTGGCAGCACCTGCACCGCCGCCTGGGCTATGATACCCCCGCCACTCATTGGAATTCACCCGACTGAGATTCGAGTTGCGGGTTGGCGACGTGGCGCTGCCCGCACTGGCATGCTTCGCCGCGGCCTTGAGCCGCTTCAGCTCGTTTTCGAGTTCCTCCTCGCGGTACGTTTTGGTGTCGACGAGGTTCTCGAGGTCTTTGACCTCCCGCTCGAGCTTCTCCCGCGCTTTGCGCTCTTCGGCAAGCTGTTCCTCCGTGGGATGCCCGTTCGCCTGGCCGTGCCCGCTGTGTCGCTGTCTGCTGACGCGGCGGCTGCCTCCCCCGGTCTTGGGGCTCACGACGTCGGCGTCCCGACTGAGGCTGTGGATGATGGCCTTGAGGCCGCGGATCTCATCGTCCCGCTGCTCGACTTCGCGGGAGGAGCGTTGCGAGTTTGGGGGGCTGCTGAGAGTGGCGGCGGCTTTCTCTCGTTCCCGTTTCAGCTCCGAGCGGCCACGTTCGACTTCCCCGCGCAGGAACTCCACTTCGCCTCGGGCTTCCGCTTCGCCGCGGCGGGCGTCCTCGAGGCCCTCTTCGAGTTCTTGGACGAGGTCTTCGAGCTGCTTGAATTGATGGGTCACGCTGTCCATGTTCTCCGCTTGCTCTTGCAGTTCTTGGACTTCCTGTGAGAGGTCCTCGACTTTTTTTTCGTAGATTTTCTCAGTCTCCGTGCTGGCGAGTTCGAGGGTGTCGATTGTGCTGCGGAAATCTGCGCGGTGGGAGTCGAATTCTGCGGTCAGTGCTGCGATCTTCTCGTTCTTCTCGCGGAGGAGCATGCGTAGCTGGGAGGCGTCTGCGTCGTCGACGACGCTGGGGTTTCTTGAGAGGTGGGTGGGGCGTTGAGGACTTGAGGAAGGTAGAAACGAATGGAGTTCTGTAACGTTGGCTTCCATCTCTAGGAGACTGGAGGCTTGGTCTTTGAGCTGTTGGTCGCGCTCTGCGAGGCGGGTCCGGAGTCGCTGGATTTCTTCATCTTGTGAAGGGGGTCGCGAGCGGTTCGTCGTCTTATATATGCCAACCGACGTGTCTTCGAAGTCGTTGTCGAATCTGGAGTCCGGCTTTGACAGATTCCGCGATGCTGGTCTTGCATTCACAGGCGTTCTCGAGTTCGTCGCTAACGCCTTGTTGGGTCTCTTTCCTGGGTCGCCCGTCCCCATTTTCCCAGGTCCAATACTGCTGCTAAATTTGCCAGGTGTTGGACTCGGCGCATATCGAGGCGTCGCAGGGCCGCCTTTGGAGAACTTGGGTGCTCCGAGAGACGGGCGCCCTGACGGTGTGGCGGCATTGGCATTTTGCGTTCTCCGCAACGGGGATTCGGGGCGTGGGAGGGAAGGTCGAGATCGAGGTTTGAATGCTGGGCTGGCTGCTCTGGCTGGTGCAATTGACTGGCTTAGCTTAGAGGCCACTGGTGTCGGCGTTGTATCTGCATGCCGGTCTCCCCTACCGCCAAGATTGAAAGCCGCAAGCGATGGACTTGTTGGTGTTGGTGGGAACGAGTCGGATGACCGCACGGGGAAAAGGCGTTTGTAGGCTTTGCTTGAGGGCAGGAAGATACCAGCGCCTGGGACGGAGGTTGTGAAATATCGCACTCCATCGACATCTCCGTTGTTCTTGCCTCTGGCTGCCCACTCCTTGTTGAGTTCCACACCAGCGAATATACCCTGTTTGCCCTTTACTTCGCCAATGAACTTGACTATGCCATGCATGCCACCAGGTACATCCACCATATCCCCGATATCAAGATCTTTGTTTCCAACGTCATCGCCACTGATGTTTCTGTTTGTCATCTCTGGGCCTCTTGGCATGGTCATTGGACTCGAGGAATTCTCAGTACTTCTATGGTCGTATGTCTCACTGTGATAGTCGGATATAGTAGACAAGCCGGACGGCTTGCGTGTTGACGCGGACGGCCGCTGAGACGAGGCGAAAGACGCACTGAGGTTCGGCGATGAAGCGGTATTGGCGGCAGAGAGTCCCAAAGACTGTCGAGGACGGCCCTGCGAGCGCCAGTGAGGTGTTGACATCGCCAGGCGTCTTTTCTCGTCTCCTAGGTCCCAACTGTCGCGGCCCGAAATCCCCGTTGCTCGCTCGACCACGGCTGCTGACTGGCGCCGGTGAGGCCCAAGATCAGTTTGACTCAACAAGGGATTCAGGTAGAGCAGTGCGCAGAACAAATTGTGCCAACGACTACTTTATGCACGACCGTACTAACTCGGCGCGCGGTGCTACACCATCGCGATCATGTGGAGGCCGACGCGAGCGTTTCATTGGGCAGCTTACTCACCCCCTTCACCATCGCTGTGATTCCTTTGATCAATTTTCAAGGTAAAGTAGTCTTCTTAGGCTGCGGATGTTAGTTATGTTGAAGTGTGTTCTATGAAGCAGAAATTGGCGACAAGGATCAAGCTTCGGCAAGACTTGAACGGCAAACCGCCTTTTGTTGGCATATATATGGGTTTCACCAGTCTACCAGAGCCCTGTACGACCAGCGAATCGATGCGCAAGCTCTGAGTCAAAGCGTGTCACTCGCTGCAGCTGCGTGGCCATTAACTCCTTGAGATGATCGTGCGATGAAGACTCTAGTCAATGATACACCGATTGAATTCCTTGAGGACCAAGCTCGATGTCCCCTGTCCGCATCTGCACATTCAAAACGGACTTCATTCCTCTGAGCTTCCTATAATCACTCTATGAATACAATTTCCCAATTTCGATCGCAATGGCCAAATCGAAGAACGACCGTGTTGCTGCTATCTACGACGAACGAAGTGCTGGGTATGATCAACCAGTCCATCCTCGTTAGGCCGAAGACTTCGTCAAATTGGCGGAATTGAAGGAGGGTCAGCAATTTCTGGACCTCTACTGTGGCACCGGCTTGATGACACAGTTGGCGAAGCAGGCATTTGGCTCAACGGCAAGATTGTCGGCCAGTCTTCTTCCGGACGGGAAATTGATAGTCGATGTCCCGGTCGAGGAAGCGATGCTTGGTGGCACCGTTTCCGAGCAAGTATTGAAGGAGGCTGATCTTCCATCGGAGCTCTCGTACAGCCTCCATTCATCTTCGGTAGACTCGTTGAGGGAGGCTGTTCGTAGGGCAGGCCTGACGCGTTCACGACTATTTGACACCTCAAAGTACTTGCCAGATCAATCTGGTGCGAGCGAGGCATCGCAGCGATTCGGGAAATCAGTCAAGTACTCCCAGATCCGCGACTTGAAGAACCTGAACTTAAGGTAGCGTGTTGGGAGCGAGTTCGAGGTACGTCTAAAGGACCGCGCGGATTCGTCTGGCAAGATTGAGCAATATGTGCGCTTTTATATGGCCATTGCCAGTAAGAGAGGATGACTGCCGCTTGTCGGAACATGGATGCTCTGTTGGTCTTATTATGTAGGTCCGGTCTTGAGCCTCTCGAATTTGATAAGTGCATTTTATTCCTTGACTTATCGCAAGCGCTGGCAAGTGCACTCTTTTTTAGCAAAGTCTTGAGAGTCATCGAGATCTTCGCCCATTTTTTCCCTTCACTAGGTCCTCCCAAGAATTGTCGCAGTTGAGTATGCAGTTTGTTTTGCTTGTCAGCCTCGCCAAGAATGGGTCGTTGCTGCTCGATCAGTTCGTCGTCATATCGCCAATAAGTTTTTTCAAGAGTGCCAAGGAATGAGTGCTCCTCGGAGTTGCGTCGCTACTTGGAATATTAAACAGGACGAGGCCAGCCTTTGCTCTTCTTCAATTTTTGATCCTGAAGGCCAAACCCTTGCTCTGTGAAACCGATTGTATTCGGAAAGACCATTTTCGGTGCCGCTGGGTACACGACTCGCTCTCCAGATCCCTTGAAGCGCATGATGAAGTCAAGAGAGCCCGTATCGAGGCTTGACAGGCACTGCTCTCGAGCAGTTGATAAATAACAGCCCGGACACGACCTGCAACGAAGCCACAGTCGTGGAAATCAGCTGCCTAGGCCTCTACGAGCAGGGCTTTCCCAGATCGCTGACTCAAGACTCTGGTATCATGTTCCGTACAGTAGCAGGGCCGTAGTGGGCGCTGTAGGATTGTGCCAGATCGTCTATGATTTGTGGATCGTTAATCCTCCTGCAGCCTTGCACCCACACCTAGCCTCTGCAAAGTGCTACGTCGGGACAGTATGGGAACAGCTGTTGAGCATCTCTTAGCGCCGGAGGACACCGGCATGGCAGCAACATAGAGATCGGGTGCTAGCGTCTGCAAAGCACCAAAGCGCTACGTCCACGAACTGTACCGGGGTAAATTTAGCATTAAGGGCGCAGATCAACGCCCAGTCTCGAAGCGAAGGCTCACTCATTTCAGCGGACTGACTGGACGTGCCATGATACACCTGCTCATCGGCTTTCGAGATGTCTGGTTAGCCACAAGGACAATGATCAGATACCGCATATCCCCAGCTTCAGGCGTCTGATTACATCATATCAAAGAAATCCAGGCCCGTAGAACCCAAACCCAAGTCTTCAGTTGCATCTGTTGACTACCGTAACGACTATAAGTTGAGTTCGAAGGTTCACAAGACAATATACCCCAGAGGCCGCAGGCTTCCTCATATTCCGGTCTTGGGCGTGCGAGCGTTCCCATCACGACCAAATGAGGAATTTTACGAATACAGTAAATCAAGCAGCGGCAGGCGGCATGCCCGACC
>JAABUL010005933.1_pt1 | contig 14606 bp, 14 predicted proteins | sample 5559151 | NCBI WGS metagenome assembly JAABUL01 (sample SAMN10711876, study PRJNA513368) | rock metagenome | isolation source: Antarctica rocks | place: Antarctica: Victoria Land, Pudding Butte sud | reverse complement strand
CTAGTGCATCTTTAGGATAGGTTATGTGAGTTCTCGTCTTTCAGGTATGCTCTGTTCATGTCCAAGCCACTCTTTGCCCGTGATCTTGCCGAAAATGAGCGGCCTCTTCTGGAGGCAGGGCTGCGTTCTAGAAATGCCTTTGTTTTGCGCCGCTGCCAAATCCTGCTTGCCAGTACCAGCGGCCACAAGCCCGCGCAAATTGCAAGCAATCTGACCTGCGCCAGTCAAACAGTCCGCAATGCCCTTCGTGCCTTCAACGCGTCTGGGGGGACTGCCTAAGCGAAGGTTCCTCGCGGCCTAAAACCGTGCAGCCCATCTTGACCCACCAGAAGCGGGAACACCTTCAAGTCATCCTGCACCAAAGTCCGCGTGTTTATGGCAAGAGCCAAAGTACCTGGACACTCAAACTGTTGGCCCAAGTCGCACAGGAGCAAGGACTGAGCGAGACCACTCTGTCTGCTCCGACGCGAGCAAGGACTGAGCGAGACCACTCTGTCTGCTCCGACGCTGCTGGAAGCCGTCGTGCGACTAGGCGCACACTGGAAACGGGCCAAACACTGGATCAGCAGCCCTGATCCTGCGTATGCGCGAAAAAACCGCCGCGACGCTTTAATAGCTCTCTTTAATAGCTCTCTTTAATAGCTCTCTTTAATAGCTCTCTTTAATAGCTCTCTTTAATAGCTCTCTTTAATAGCTCTCTTTAATAGCTCTCTTTAATGGCTCTCTTTGCCAAACATCCCGACTGGCAGATGGCTTTTCAAGATGAGGTCTGGTGGAGCCGTCTCGCCCAACCGCATCTGCATGCTTGGACAACCGATCAGCCTCTGGCTCGGGTTGAGAAACAGGCCGTCAAAACAGAGACCGAACCCAAAGCCCTGTGTTGTTACGGCGCTTTCCTCACGAGTACAGGGCAGGAGCAAGCACAAAAGCAAGCACAAAAGCAAGTACAAAAGCAAGCACAAAAGCAAGCACAAAAGCAAGGGCAGATGCTTCTGCGCTTTGTGGAGGGGCGTCCCGTCAGTCAGGTGACGTGTGACTTTCTGAGCTGGCTGGCCGAAACTCAGGCTCAGGCAGGCAAGAAGGTGTTGTGCCTAATTTGGGCCAATGCCAGTTGGCATATCAGCAAGAGGGTCAAAAGCTGGCTTAAGACCCACAATCGTCGCGTCAAAGCGAACGGCGGCTGCCGTGTGTTGGTCTGCGTTCTGCCGAGCAAGAGTTCCTGGCTCAATGCGATTGAGCCAAAGTGGGTGCATGGCAAGCGGGCCATCGGAGAAGCCGTTCGCACTCTCAAGGCTTCGGAACTTACGGAGCGCATTTGTGCTTACTACCAATGTGGACACGAACCACATCTCACACAAGAACATTGTTAAAGATGCACTAGGCAAGCGTGAAGGCCACTCGTCGCAAACCCGTTGCACACCCATTCCCCACTCGCTGCAAGGGTATACCAACGACGGAACAAATCCTTCCGTCGTTGGTAAGCGCGGGCAACGCCGGGGAAACGCCGAAGCTGTCCCGGCGCAAGGCGCGCGCTTTGGCGCCCCGAGCGGGTATAATAACAGAGTGACGGGGCGTAGCTCAGCTTGGTAGAGTGCACGCTTTGGGAGCGTGATGTCGCAGGTTCGAATCCTGTCGCCCCGACCATGACCGACCCGCAGGGGACGCATACAACATGCGTCCCTTGTGTTTTGCAAGGAGAAGAAGCGTTGAAAGCAAAGTGCATGGTGTGCGAAGAAACGTTTGACATCGAACGCGACCGTGGGCAAGTGATTGAGATCGACAACCTGCCTCACTACGTCTGCAAGCGCGACTGGCCCGGCTTCAATGCGGGCGTGGAGCTGCAAAAGCGCGTGCAGGAAGCCGAAATGGGCGCGCACGAAGAAGTCAATGCCGAGCAGCGGGCATTGGCCCAAAAAGCATTGACCGAGTTTGACCTCAGCCCGCGCGATATTGTGGCGAAGCTTGATGAATATGTCATCGGCCAGGAGCGCGCCAAGCGCGATGTCGCCGTCGGCCTCTACGACCACCACCGCATTCACCAGAGCGATTTGCAGGACAAAGAAGCCGGCACCACGCCCGATGTGGACTTGGAAAAAGCCAATATCCTTTTGGTTGGGCCGTCGGGGAGCGGCAAAACGCTCATCGCCCGCACACTGGCGCGCTCGCTGGGCGTGCCGTTCGCGTCCGCCGATGCTACCAGCCTATCGCCGACGGGGTACACGGGCAATGACGTGGAAAGCGTGCTGACGCCTCTGTATTTGGATGCGGGCGAGGATTTGGAATGGGCCGGGCGCGGCATTGTCTTCCTGGACGAAATAGATAAGATTGCCCGCAAGTCGCAGGCCAACCCGTCTATTACCCGCGACGTGAGCGGCGAAAGCGTGCAGCATGCCCTGCTGAAATTAATTGAAGGCACCAAAGCCCAGCTTCCCCTCGGCGCATCGGGACGCAAGCACCCGGACGCTCCGCCCGAATATATTGACACCAGCAAGATACTCTTTATCGGCGGGGGCGCGTTTGAGGGCCTGCCGGAGATTGTCGCCCGCAAGATGAAGCGCAACACGGAGCGCACCATGGGCCTGCGCGCCCTGCCGTCCATGATCGCCGGCGACCCGCAGCGCGATTATGAAATACTCTCCGAGGCCCCGATGGAGATATTGATAGAGAGCCTGATCGACTACGGCTTCGTGCCCGAGCTTGCCGGGCGACTGCCGATCATTGTCCCCCTCGCGCCCCTCAATAAAGAGCAAATGCGGCTGGCGCTCACGCAGCCTAAAAACTCCGTTGTGCGACAGCAGATAGAACTCTTTGCGCGGGACGGCATTGAGCTGGTCATCACCGACGATGCTTTAAACGCCGTCGTAGAGAAAGCCAGCTCCATGAAGACCGGCGTGCGCGCTCTCCGAAGTTTGGTCAAAGGCATGACCAGCCAGGCGCGCTACGACCATAGCGGCGACAAGAGCGTCCGGCGCGTGGAAGTTGGGGCGGATGCTTTGGAAGACCCCAAGCAGTACAAAGTCAGCCACGGCGCGGCTCCGGGTCTGGCTGAAGCGGTCTAAGCCGCACAGCAAAAGGGGCGAGTGCAGTCTGCACTCGCCCCTTTTGCGTGTCTTTGATAAACACTCAGCGCGCGTCGTAGATGACTTTCTCCATCACATCCCCAATCACTTTGAGGCTCTGCGGGCTGCACTTGTCGGGCGTGTCGCCCAGCGTGTGCCAGTAGGCGTAATCAAAATCAATCAGGTCAATGGCGGGAATGCCGTGCGCATTGAACGTGTCGTGGTCATCGGAAATCTGCCACTTGGCGGCATCAGGAAACTGCGCGCGATAGCCGAGCAGCCCGGCATCCGCCCACACGGTATCGTTGAGCGACGGGTCCATAAACTGCGAAGACTTCTCGCGATAGACGGTCAGGCCCTTGTCGCCGATCATGTCCAGCAGGATCGCATAGTCGGGCCGCCACTGCCCCGGATTAGACGCAAAATGGATCGCGCCTAAATACATCTTGTCCTCGCCCGGCCCCCAATCTTCGCCGTCCACAAAGAGCAGCTCAACGCAGACTGCGGGCTTTTGCTTGTGCAGCGCGCGGGCTAGTTCCAGCAGCACCGCCGTGCCGGAGGCGCCATCGTCCGCGCCCAAGATTGGCTTGCTCTTATTTGCGGCATCCAGCTCCTGATCCGCCGTGGGGCGGGTGTCCCAGTGCGTCAGCAGCATGATCTTTTTCTTGGCCTGCGGGTTGATAATGCCTAAGATGTTGGTGAGGGACAACGTGACATGGCGAGCCTCGTCGCGATACGTCCAATGCTGCGTTACGACTTTATCTACGGAGGGCGTGAGCTGAGCGAGTAGGTAAGACTTGCACTGTTCGTGGGGGAGGGTGCCCGGCTTGCGCGGCCCGAAGTCGCACTGCGCCTTGAGAAAACCGAATGCCCGCGCGCCGTCAAACACAGGCCCGCCTGTTGCCACAGGCGCAGCAGCAGGCGTTTGTCCCGTGGACATGCTCGCCGTGGCCGAAGAGGACTGCGCCCCCGGCGGGCCGGGCGCGGGCTGGGCGCGGCAGCCGGACAGCAGAAGCGTCGCAGCGGCAAACAGGGGAGGAAGAAGCGAGACGGCTTTACGTTTCATGGGGAAGTTAAGGGGCGGCAGTGATGAAGTTAGGGGGCGGCAGTGATGCGGGCAGTCCCGCTGCCGGCCAGAGTCTTGTGCGCGGCGGCGTAGGAGAGGAGGCTTTGGGACAGCGAGATGCCCGTGTCCTGCGCGATGTCTTTTTTGCTCCACACGCGGAAGTAGCCCAGATCGCCCAGCGCTTCCGAGCGTGTCATGGCGACAGTATAAGTAGACGAAGCATTGATCTCGCTGCCGCCCGTTCCCGCCAGGGACACGCGCTTGCCTGCGGGCTGAGACGCATCATAGCGCACCTGCAAGCCCGATACCTGCCAGAAGCCCGCGAATGGCTGCGGGGCGTGCCCAATGCCAATCTCCAGGGCGCGCAAGACCTGCGCGCCCGTAATCTTTAAGACAACAACCGTGTCTCCGGGGTCGTTGGGGCGGCGCAGAAGCGTGGCAAGCTCGGAGGCGGGGATGCTGCCGGGAGCGAGAGTGGTGTCGGCAATGTCATCGGCGGGAACCAGGCCGATCTGCGCGCTGCCTGTCTCGCGCATGGCGTCAGCCAGCAGGTCGCCCGCCGTGGTTTCCTTGACGGACGATCCGCTGCCGTCCAGGGCGCTTTGCACTTGCACCGTATCTTGGGGAGCGGCATGGGCGAACGTTGAAGCCGTTAGGCTCAAAAGGAGGGCTGGAAGGAGGATGCGCTGCATGGTTATTCCGCTGCTTTCTGTGCGTGCTGCCAGCGCAGGAACGCATCCAAGAAGTCGTCAATCTCGCCATTCATCACGCGGCTGACATCGCCGGTGTCGTGGCCGGTGCGCGTGTCTTTTACAAGAGTGTATGGGGCGAAGACATAGTTGCGTATCTGCGACCCGAACTCAATGTTTTTGCGCTCGCCCCGCAGTTCGTCTATGCTGGACTTCTGCTCCTGCCGCGCAAGCTCCAGCAGCTTGGACTTGAGCACGTTCATGGCGAAGGCTTCGTTCTGGCTTTGCGAGCGCTCGTTCTGGCACGAGGCCACCAAGCCTGTCGGCAGGTGTGTCAATCTCACCGCGCTGCTGGTCTTGTTGACGTGCTGTCCGCCCGCGCCCGAGGCTCGGTACGTGTCGCGGCGCAGGTCTTTGTCGGGGATCTCTACAGTGGAGACTTCGGACACTTCGGGGGTAACCCCGACCCCGGCAAAAGATGTTTCGCGCGTGCCGCCGCTGTTAAACGGCGAGATGCGCACCAGCCGATGCACGCCGCCTTCGCCGTAGAGCTGGCCGTAGGTGTTCTTGCCTTCAATGCGCAGGGTGGTGCTTTTGAGGCCTGCCACGTCGCCTTCCACTTCGTCCACAATCTCGGCTTTGTAGCCGTGCCTGTCCGCCCAGCGCAGGTACATGCGCTGGAGCATGGACGCCCAATCGTTGGCGTCGGTGCCTCCTGCCCCGGCATTGATTTCTACAAAGGCGGGCGCGGAGTCGTGCGGGCCGGACAGCAGGGTTTCTATCTCCAGCTTATCTAAAGACGCGCTGACGGTGGCAGTCTCGGCAGCGACTTCGGCGGCATAGCCTTCAGCATCGGCCTCGCCCTGGGCTAGCTCGGCGAGGATGCGGGCATCGTCCAGCTTCTTTTGGGCGGCCTGCCAGGGGGCCAGCCCTTCTTTGAGGGTGTTGAGGCGCTGCATTTGCTTTTGTGCGTGTGCAGGGTCGTCCCAAAAGCCTGCTTCGCCTGCTTGGGCTTCGAGGCCCGCGATCTCGGCGCGCTTGGCGTCGAAGTGCAGAGGGCCACTGAGGGTTTGCAGCCGCGCCTGCACGCTTTCTAGTTCTTTAACGATGTCTTCAAGCATTAGGTTCCTAAAGGGAGAGATCGGTGCGAAAAACAAGCAAGCCTCCCAGTCCCAAGTGCGGGGGCTGGAAGGCCTGGCTGGAAAGCGGCGTGCCTGCCGCGAAAGAGGGTGTGGGTCGGCTGGGTCTCGAACCCAGGACCCTCTCATTAAAAGTAAGATGCTCTACCGCTGAGCTACCGACCCACCGGGAGTTATTATAGACGATGGGCGGGTAGGAAGTCAATCTTTTTGGCGCTTGCCTCGGGCTTTGTTGCGCAATTTGTGAACGCCTATTGCCTGAGACGCGCCAACGTACTAACGCGCCACCGTAGGGAATGTGTCAAAGCCGGTGAACATCACGCGGCCGTTGAAGCCGGGAACGGGACCGGCGGTTCCCTGCGCGGTTGACCCCAAAGTCTCGTTGGAGCGATAGGCGTTGGCGGCGCTGATGAGCGTGCCGACAAACTTGAAGCTCTGGCCGGGCTTGACGCCAATCTTAGACCCTGGGATTGTAATTGTGTACGGCGCGTTGGTCTGACCCGCCCCGGAGATGTAAACGAGCGAATTGTCCTTGCCGACGGCCAGCTTGAACAGGCCCACGTAGCTGCCTTCAATGGAAAGGGCATAGTCGGCCTTGAAGCCCGGCGCGAATGTCACCAGGCTGCGGGAGGGCGGGTTTTTGCCGTTGATCTTGCTATTGGCGCCGGTGTTGGCCCCGGAGATAATCTCATGGCCCGGATCGCCATTGTCGCTAAGCGCGGAGGTATCTGCGAAGCCGCCCGGCTCCGAGTCGATGTACAGGGCGACGCCGTTCGCCACGCCCGCGCCGCCGAGGTTGCCGCCGTGCGGGGCGAGCGAGAACGTGAGGTTATTTTGCGTGTCGCGGGTGATGGTGAGGTGGCCCTGGCCCAGATAGCCGCTGAAGCCGGTCGCACCGTTGCCGGTGTAGGTGTGCGTTGTTTGGGCGTGCGCGGCAAGCGGGGCGAGAAGGGCGGCGGCCAGCGTCGCGCCGACAGCGAGGGGGCAAAGTTTCATGGGGGGTTCTTTCTGTGTGGCGGGACACGCTGGCGTGGGGTTGGCGTTAACGCAGTTCCAGTGGCTTGACATCGGCTTCTAAACATTCCTATTGCTAGACATTTCTATTGCTTGTTGGGGACTAAGGCTTTGTCTTTCCTAAGAGTAGGGGAAGGATGCGCGTGTCCATGAAGTGATGCACGGCCATCTCCTGCACCTGGCGGGGTGCGTCCCAATATGGCTCGGCGAACTCGGCTACAGAGCTGTATGCCTCATAGATGTCGGAAGATTGAACTTTGTCGCCATGCTCGGCTTCGTCTCTTTCGGTGTATTCAGCCCACCCTAGCATTAAATCCAGCAGACGGGTGAGTGGGTCTTTGTTGGCTTGAGGCGCGTCTTCGCTCTGCTGAGTGTGAAGGCTTGGAGAGGCCTTTTGTTCCGTCGGCCTGAGTGTCTCTTGGTTTATCACGGTCGGCTCTGTTGCTGCTTGTGGGTTTGGCATCACTTCCAGCCCGCCTTTCGTTTGATGCTTTGAGGCGGCCCCGGCGAAATGTCCTTGCTGTCTATGCCGGAAACGGTGACAATGTCAGCCACGCCCGCTTTCTTGTAGGTGCGATGGCTGGACTTCTGGCGGTCAAATACCCACCCCACCGACTCCAGCCGACGAATGGCTTCTTTGACCTTCACAGAGTTGTTTCTGTGTTGAGGGACTGTCTCAGTCTGGGGTTCATTCTTGGCTCCTGGCTGCTTTCACGCTGAGTATACCACGGCTTGCGGTTACTTGGAAGGCGGCGTTGTCAAAAGCGGTGTGGGAGCGAGGGAAAGCCGGGCCGGGAATGGTTGGTTCCCGGCCCGGCTTGGCGCTGAAACAACACGTTTTTGGTTCTCAAACGACGTGCAGTTGGGTGTCCTGCGGGGCGGGGCTGCTGCTGGAAGTGTCGGGGGGGACGGCGGTGACGATGCCGCTGATGGTCAGCGGGTTGCGGCGGACGCCGACGCGGGAGATGGCGACAAGCCGGAGGGCGACTTCTGCGCCGACTTCGGGGATGCCGAAGCGGGACGAGTATTCGTAGCTGATTTCGGTGCCGACGGGGGAGATGCTGTCCATAAGGGCAATGGGGACAAAGGCGCTGTCGGGAATGGTGGGCTTGGCTCCGGGCGAGGGGGCGGCGGCGAGGACATGGACGGGGAAGTTGTAGTTGGGGGCGTAGACCAGGAGGCTGAACGCGCCGTTTGTGGTGCCGTCTTCATTGGGAACCGGGGCGGCGGCGGCGAGGGAAGTGTTAACAAGCAGGGGCGGCGGGGCGAGGTTTGCGGGGGCGTCGGTGGGCGGGAATTGGTTCAGGGCAAGGCAGCCGCTTCCAATGCTGCAATAGGCATTGGGCGCGGTGAGCTTGTGGCGTCCGGTGCGGTTTTGCTGGGCGTTGAGGGTGTTGGCGGCGATCTGCCATCCTCGTTTTTGGGCCATCGTGAGGGCGTTGTAGGCTTGAATGAGGCCGGCGAAGTTTTGCTGGGCGCGAGAAGAGGCCGGGCTGGAGCCGGACATTCTCAGGGTGAGTTTGGGGGCGGTCACGGTGGGGGCCGTGATTGTTTCGGCGGCGGCAGACTTCATGTGCATTCTCCCGATGGGTGTAGAAAAGCCCCGCATGATTGCGGGTACAGTTTTAGTATCGGGAGGGCTTGCTTGTTTCTTTAGGGTGGTGTGGAAGTTATTATTTTAAGCGACAGAAAAGCAGGTTTTAATAAAGTCTAGAAGCTTAACCATTTTTGGGCTAGTGATGCTTAGTTCGTCGGGAAAAGGGTATTCCACGGGAACAAAAATGACGCCGCCGGTCTGCCACGGATACTCCGGGTTGGGGTGGTCGTCGCCGTCTGGGGAAAGGTCTTCTACGGCTTGGGCAAGCGGGAGGAGGCCGTCAATGTAGGCGCGATAGGGGGTTGCCTGGCTGAACCCGCAGGCGGTTTGATACTCGGCACGGCCCCTAATGACGCGCATAAACTTGACAAAGGCGTTGTGGGTCTTTGGGTAGTGGCCTGTTGGGGGTGTGAGAAAGGCTTTGGCGAGCTTCTCCGTTGTCATTTGCAAGTAGTGGAGCTGGTGGCAAAGCGGAACATCGTTGTTACTGAGCAGGCGGAGCAGCATGTCGTAATCGCTACGCGCTTGGCGCAGGGTGGCGGAGTGCCAGTCGTGCGGCATGGGTCAGGCCTGCCAGACGAGTTCGGCCTGCTGCCAGGTTCCCCAGCCTTCGGGCGGCTGAAGCGTGTCTTTTTCTTCGGGCCGGATGACGGCGATGGCGGAGCGGTAGGGAAGGCCGCTGGCGGCGTTGATGCCGAAGTAGAAGGGCCTGACGATCTGTTCGTCGCGGCTTGAAGCAGTGGTCGGGTCAAGATAGATAAGCCGTATCTCGTCGCCCGAAGGGAACAGGTACACGGTGGTGGTCATGGGTTCCGCCGCGACGCTGTTTTCCCAAAGCTGTTTGGCGGCGGTGCGAATGTTTGGTTTCGTAGTTTCTGCCAGCATGGTTTGGTTTCCTCTAGTCAGAAGTGGAAAGTTGAAGTTAACCGTTCTATCTTTCGTAAGTAGCGAGAATCAGATAAATGTCATCTCTAGTTGATCTAGAGCTATCGGAACCTGTTTCTTTACTTGTTTTTTAGTACGAGAGTTGCTAAAAGCGCGAGCAAGGTTCTCTCGGCAGTTTTCTATTGATGTTGAGGCTTTCTCTATGCCCAAAACTGACATGATATGCCGCTCTAGCCTGGGATGACCAAAAGGTCGGGTCATCCATTGGTGATGATGCTTCGTTCCTTGTGGCTGTGGGTTGTTTTTACGGAGCCAATCCGCTACGTCTGGATCTAGTGTGTCGTAAACGAAGTTCATAACATATTTACCAAATCGCAATGGGAAGGGTTTCGGCGGCGACGGGATAGGCCGTCCTTCTAAGCGATAAAGTTGATCAAAAAACTCCTGCGGGAATGTCTTAGTCCAATCACTTAACTCTTTGGCAATGTACGCTTGGATTTTGACCTGAAGATCATCGGCATCACGAACAGCTTGATAACCTGTAGCTTCATCAATTAAAGCCACGATGCCAACTTTTGCGCAGGAACGAATAAAGATTTCGGCCTGCACAGCTAAGTGAAGCTGGGATAAAGCCAGCTTTTTGGCATCTCTTGCTTTGAGGTAGGCATCACAGATGTCCACAATATCTTCAGCTTCGTATCCATGTGCAGTAGCCCCGCCAACTGTGAAAACTATGGTCGATTTGGATAATGGGCGATCCAAAAACTTGGTAGGCATGAAGTCACGAACGCCGGAGGCGTTCATGTAGCGATCTAAGTTCCCTTTTCTATCGCCAGAGAGAACGTTCACCACCTCTCGTTGCGAAATAACGCGCTTCTTGTTTTCAAGAACAAAACAGGGGATTTCTAATTGTCCCAGTTTTAGGATGCCGCTAAACTCAGCACGAAGAACAACTTCGCTCATGTTTAACTTCTTTCTTTGCTTCAGTTGATGAAGCGTTGGTTTGGATTGTAGCCAAATAAAAAGTTTTTGTTGTGTACGCAGAAAACCAGCGTGTAGAAAAAGCCAAGTGTAGTTAAGGGTCACTAATTCATCAGTTTATTGTACCCGGTTCCTATCGCCTGCAAGCCGTCTTGTAGATTGCTCCCTGCCGTAGTCATGACGTAGTCCGCACGTCTCTGGCACTACTCAGTTAGCACTCAAGCCCACTCAGTCAGCACTCAAGCCGTAGTCGAGATGTATTTGTGGCTGGGTCGTGACGGCGACGGATGGGGTGGCTGCGCCGCTGGTGGGGGCGGACAGCGCGGGGGCAATTGGCGGCAAAGCGCGGACGGAAGGTGTTTTGGAGGTGGCGCAGCTCGTCGGTTTGCAGGGCGGGAAGTTGGGCGAGGATTTGATGAAGGGTTGATTGTGCCATTGGGTGTGCCTTTTACGGGGCTGTTGATGGGATGTTCTGCGCGGCGCGTGTGTTTTCCTGCCGTAGTCGTGCCGAGGTCATGCCGTAGTCGTGCCGAGGTTATACCGTATTGGTGACGTAGTCGTACCGTATTGGTGACGTAGTCGTGCCGTAGTCAGTACGGAGTCATACCGACGGCGGAAGGGTTGTTCCGCCGTTGGTGGGGGCTGGCAGAGTGGGGGAAGCAGGCGGGCAAGGCGCAGGCGGGCGGCGTTCGGGTATACTGACGGGGACAGACGGCGGGGCGGGGACTTTGTTTCAACAGAATTGAAGCCAACGCGAAGGGGAAGTGTCTTAGGGCTTATGTGCGGAATAACAGGGTATGTCGGCGGGCGGGGCGCGAGCGTGCGCCTGGTTTTGGATAATCTCAAGCGACTGGAATACCGGGGCTACGACTCGGCGGGAGTGGCCGTGGTGGAGCCGGGCAAAGACAATGTCACCGTGCTCAAGCGCGCGGGCAAGCTGGCGAACCTGGAAGCGGCCCTGGGCGGGCTGGGCGCGGCCAGTGGAACGGTCATTGCGCACACGCGCTGGGCAACCCACGGCAGGCCGTCGGATGCCAATGCGCACCCGCAGACCGACTGCGGCGGCAGGATTGCGATTATCCACAACGGCATTATTGAGAACTACCTGCCGCTCAAGGCGGAGCTGATTGCCGACGGCCATGTGTTCCAGTCCGACACGGATACCGAGGTGGTGGCGCATCTGATTGAAGCCGAGTACGCCCAAAACCCCGACATGGAACAAGCCGTGCGCCGGGCGTTGGGCCGCGTGACCGGGGCGTACTCCATCGGGGTGGTGAGCGAGCATGCGCCGGACACCCTCTATGCCGCCAAGACAGCCTCGCCGCTGATTATCGGCTTGGGCGAAGGGGAGAACTTCCTGGCATCGGACATTCCCGCCGTGATGGGGCAGACGCGGCGGGTGCTGGTCTTGCAGGACGGCGACTTTGCGGTGATTACTCCGCAGGGCGTGGCGCTGACGACACTGGCGGGCGAGCCTGTGACCCGCGACGTGTTTGAGGTGACGTGGGACGTGCAGACGGCGGAAAAGGGCGGCTATGCGCACTTCATGCTGAAGGAAATCCACGAGGAGCCGCAGACAATTCGCGATACCCTGCGCGGGCGCATCTCTGCGGACGGGCGGGTGATGTTCCCTGAGCTTGCGATTGACACGCAGAAACTTTTAGACTTTAACCGCATTGTGATTGTCGCCTGCGGCACGGCCTACCACGCGGGCATGGTCGGCAAGAACTTCTATGAGCATCTGCTGCGCCGCCCCGTGGAGGTGCAGGTGGCGAGCGAGTTTCGGTACAGCGACCCGATTGTAGATCAGCAGACGCTGGCGATTATCATCTCGCAGTCGGGGGAAACGGCGGACACATTGGCGGCATTGCGTGAAGCCAAGATCAAAGGCGCGACGACATTGGCAGTGGTCAATGTGGTGGGTTCCAGCATTGCCCGCGAGGCCGACGAAGTGATTTACACGTATGCCGGGCCGGAAATCAGCGTGGCGTCCACCAAAGCGTATGTGACCCAGTTGATTGCTTTGTACTTGATTGGGCTGTTTATCGCCCAGCAAGAGAACAAATTGGATGCAGGCGTCGTGGCGGAAAGCGTGGGGCATCTTCAGGCCCTGCCCGCCCAGGTGGAGGCGATCTTGGCAGACACCCACGCGCTGGCCGAGATGGGCGGGGCATTGGCGAAGTCGTCCAGCTTCTTTTACCTGGGGCGGGGCTTTGACTATGCCGTGGCGATGGAAGCGGCTCTGAAGCTCAAAGAAGTGTCGTATATCCATGCCGAAGCGTACCCGGCGGGCGAGATGAAGCATGGTCCGCTGGCCCTGGTCGAGCCGGGTGTCAGTGTGGTCTGCTTTGCCACCCAGTCGGCACTGTACGACAAGATGCTGTCCAGCGTCAAGCAAGTGAAGGCGCGCGACGGCGTGGCGATTGCTGTGGTAAAGGACGGCGAGGAGGGCCTGGACGCGAGCCTGGTGGACTACACTATCCGCGTGCCTGCGACCAGCGATGTGTTTATGCCGGTGCTGGCGATTGTGCCCATGCAATTGCTGGCGTACTTCATTGCGGATGCGCTGGGGCGGGAGATTGACCAGCCGCGCAACTTAGCAAAGTCCGTCACGGTGGAGTAGGGAACACTTCGTACCCGTCTTGTAATACCCTGCCCTGAAGGGCAGGGCTGAGCAGACACAAGCCCTTCCAGGGCTGAAGAATAAGCCTTTTCCGCAGCCCCGCAGGGGCTTGTGTCCGTCTAGACCTGCCCTTCAGGGCAGGGTTCAGTTTTTATGATTACCGTGCAGGACATTGTAAAGACTTACTTTACGGGGGGCATGCCCCTGACGGTGCTGAGGAACGTCTCCCTGCATATTGCGCGCGGCGAGATGGTGGCGATCATGGGGCCGTCGGGGTCGGGCAAGTCCACGCTGATGAATATTATCGGGTGCCTGGACAAGCCGACTTCGGGGTCGTACCAACTGGATGGCGAGGAAGTGGTCCGACTGGACGAGCGCACATTGGCGGCGATCCGCAACCGCAAGCTGGGCTTTGTGTTTCAGCAGTTTAACTTGCTGCCGCGCACGACAGCCCAGCGCAATGTCGAACTGCCCTTAATCTACTCTGGGGGCAGGGGACGCGCACAGAAAGCGCATGATGCCCTGGTGCGGGTGGGGCTTGGCGACCGCCTGGATCACCGCCCCAATCAGTTGTCCGGCGGGCAGCAGCAGCGCGTGGCGATTGCGCGCGCGATTGTGGGCGACCCGCCCATTCTGTTTGGCGACGAGCCAACCGGGGCGCTGGACTCACGCACCGGCGAAGAGATTATGGGCATCTTCCAGTCTCTGCACCGGGAGGGCAAAACAGTGGTCTTGGTGACTCACGAAGAAGACATCGCCGCGCACTGCCAGCGTATTATCCGCTTCCGTGACGGCGAAATAGTGAGCGATGACCTAGTACCGTCGCCTCGTCAAGCGCCGCCTGCACTGTCTGCGTAGAGACTGCTGCGCCTGTTTCAACACGTGCCGTGCCGTATTGTCCCCGCCCCCCCGCAGTGTTCTACCAGTACTCTATTGGTATCCTACCAATACCCTACCAATATCCGACCCCTTTTTTAAGAGTAACATACCAATGTTCTACCAATATCGGCAGGTTGTTTTGTGAGTATCACGCCCGTGTTTCATCAGCACCCCGACAAACATTGATCAATTTGGTACTCTCGTTTCCCCCATTCCCTGCCGATACTAGGTTAGCACCCCGTCAGCACACCCCCAGTATCGGCATTGATTGAGACAAACACGAGAGGAAACCGCGCAAATCTCAGCACACCGGCAGCAGGAAAACACGGCCCGCCCGCAGAACATCTTTGCAAGAGACGCAGTCATAGCCCACCCCAGCCGCGTATGATGCCGCGTTCAAGCGGCACAGCAACGAGTTATGTCGCAGCAGGCAGGCTTTATCCGCGTGTCCTTTGCGCGGTGCGGCTGACAACATAACTGCCCGTTGCAGCCGCGCGGCGAAGCGGGGCGCGCTTGACAAAAGCCCCTGCGCGCGAGGCTGAACTTCACCGTTAGATACTGTATTGGTTGTCAACCCCCGACGGCCACTTTTTGGCATAATAGTTGATGGTGGGTTGGATCGAAGGCTTTACCGGACTTGAGCACTCCGAACGCAATCTGAAGCAACTTGCGCA
>JAABUL010005931.1_pt1 | contig 14607 bp, 12 predicted proteins | sample 5559151 | NCBI WGS metagenome assembly JAABUL01 (sample SAMN10711876, study PRJNA513368) | rock metagenome | isolation source: Antarctica rocks | place: Antarctica: Victoria Land, Pudding Butte sud | reverse complement strand
ATCTTCTTCGTAGATCGATTGTGGCTGTTAGGGGGGGTGTTGTCGCGTGGGTGAAAACTCTGCACGGCGGCTTTCCTGGCCACGCAACGTCCTAACATCGTTCGAACTGCGTCGGATTGAGATCTCTCGACTCTTTTGACTTCTATTCGGACACAGAATAGAATCAAAAGGTTCGTAGCCGGCACCACGTACAGGTGAATCTCGTTGCCAGCCCATGATTGTAATGTCAAAACTGCGTTCTTTGCTCAATGATTATCATTCATCGAGCAAGAAAATATGCGTGAAAGAAAGATGTGTACAATGAGAAGATAGAGTGTGATTGTATCAAATAACTCTATTCTGCTCTTGTCTTGTGTCACGTAGACGTTGATAGTTCGTGATATAGATGTGCAATCGCAGTCGTTCGATGCTTAGCTGATCGATAGTAAAGATGCGTTCTGATCGCTCTCATGCACTCTCGATTTTCCATGTAGATAGATGTATGATCTGATGTCAAGTAAAGAAGATGAACTCAAGCTCTTTCAGTATATCAGCGTGATCGACGAGTCACTACTTCTTTAAGCACATGTAGTCACAAACTCAAGACTCATCATCTGATTCATTTATTCTACCTGATATCTTTTCATCAATTACTTGACAGCACTGTTGATGTGATGAAGACGCTTCAATATCAACGCAGTCGATGAGTTGCAAATTCTTCGATCACTTGTAGTCATGACTCTCAGACTCTTCATCTGAGTCGACTATTCTACTAGTAGTATCTTCTCATTTCTTACTGACATTGACATGTCATTAATTCTCTTCATAGATCAATTGTAACTGTTAGAAGAGAGTGTTGTCGCTGTTATGAGTCTGCATAGAGCGAATCATATGAATGTATTCTAACTAGAAGTTCAAAGCTAAAGAAGAAAGAAGATGAAACACGTTGAGAATCTTATACCTACGAAGACGCGCTAGATCACTAGCGTGTCAACATCAGCCCTGTACTAGTCTATGATAGTCTAACATGATCTATGTTAGACTAACTCAGAGTAACGAGACACGCTCACAACATTACTTTTCTTCTTCATCAAGCAATGTTCTCATTGCTGCAGTTCAGCCGACCTTTTCTGAGTCAATTTCTATCTTGACTTGTTTGAATATTGTTCATGAAAGTCATTTACGATTTTCGAGCATTCTTTGAATTCACTTTCATTGACGTTGTATCAATGTAGATTGACGTCGTATTCTTTTCAATTGACACGATATTATAGTCGTTTACCTCGTTCGTAGTGCCTGAAGTTCAATATATTCTTCACTTTTCGTTCATCTTCATCTTCAACCACTATAAAATCAGACGACTCATTTCGTTGTTCTTTCAGAGAGTTCTTCAAGTTCAGTCGCAGCAGATTTAATGCAAACTTCGAATGAATCTTCATTGTCGATGACAGTTTCAGTCAATATGCATGTTCAATCTCAATCAGAATCTTGAAGAGTTCTAGCATTTTATCGTTCAGCTTCTTTGATGATCTTGAGATCATAATGTTTCTAGAATTCAGAAACATCATGTCATCTATCTTGTAGATCATTTTCTTTCGATGCTTATCAGTCTGTTTCTTCATTGTGACTCTGACTCTTGCTAATGCTTGCTTGATCAATGCTAGTGATTATTTCATGTGTTTGAATATATTCTCTGCTTTGCTCGCTTCGATTCTAGCTTGAGTGATTTCATATTCAGTTGAGTTCGAATCAAAGTTCATACGAGGGTGAAAGCTCTTATTCAGAAAGAACGTTGACTGTTCAATTGACGACGAAATAGCATTGTTATCGATGAATTCAGTCATAGATAATTAGATGAATCAATCATCTTGCATATATGAGCAGTAGCTTCGTAGATATTGTTTCACATTCTGATTCGCTCTTTCTGTCTGATCATCGATCTGCAAATGATAGTTGATGAATAGTTTCATCTTGATGTCGAGCCTCAGGCAAAGAGACGTTCAGACAATCAATATGAATTGAGAATCACGATCAAACACTATTGACCTCGATAGTTCATGAGTTCTGAAGACTCATAACAACGGCAGCTTAACTGTTTATTCTGCGAAGGTTTCTTCGTCATCTGATCAACACAATATATAGTGTCGTTTCTTAGACAATCGATCTATGACTGTCAGAATCGCGTTGCTTTCATCACTTTCTGATAGATCAATAATGAAGTTCAAGAATATGTTCTGCCATCATTGTTTAAGTATGAGCAATGACTTCAGCAGTTCATTGATTCGATCTCTCAATGCTTTTGACCTACGATAAACGTAACAGTTTCGAATGTAGCGTTTGATTGTCGTTCTCATCTTCGACCAGCAATATAATCGTCTCAACAAGTCTAATGTTCAATTCATGTCAGAATGATCACTGATCAAAAGATCATGTGCTTTTCTTATTAATCGAGTGATCATTGACTGAAGAATTCATAGTTTATCATTTTTTCAGAGTACTTCATCAAGTACTCTGCAGTTGTTCAGATCAATATCTTGACAAGTTCTTCTGTTCTGTTTCATGACTGCTTGAATATCAATACATAGTTGATTCATTCAATTTTCAACTACAATCTGATTCTGAATAGAAATCACTTCTTCGATCAAATTTTCGTTAGCTTTCGATTCTTGTTTCGACTCTGAGTCAGATCTGAGCCAGATTTCTGATCATCTTCTTGATCAGCTTCTATTGACTGCAATTCAAACTTGCTCTCTGACAACAGCATCTGATGCTAATATAGCTTTCAATCATTATTTGCTTCAACTGACTTAACGTCTGACATTCTGATCAGTGCGTCGACTTTCAGATTCTGTTTTCTTAACTGATATATGATCTTGAAGTTATATTCAGATAACTTCTCAGCTCATTTAGCTTGTCATCTGATCAGTTCTTTGATGATCATGAAGTACTTTAAATTCAGATGATCGATGAAGATCTTGATTGAAATATTCGTACATTTCAATTCAAGACATCAATGTTTCAAATAACGAATAATGATCAGCAGTTCTTTGTCATAGATCTCGTAGTTGCATTCTGCGAAAATCATGTTCTTGCTATAGAAGATCACTGAATGTAGAATATCTTCATCATCATACTGAGACAATACTTCGTCGTTCACATAGTTCAAGAAGTTCGTTTTCAGAATAGCTTCTCTGATCGAGTCAAAATGCTTCAAAACGAAGACTGTTGTCATCTGTTGCTTTAGTTCTTCAAAGATTGTCTGACAGATCTCTGTTCATTCAAAGAGATGATCTTTTCAAATCAGCTTTATCATGAATTGAATGATCTTTGAGAAGTTCTTTATGAATCGTCGATAGAAATTGCAGAAGTCAATGAAGATCTGCACATGAGTCAACGATCGCGACACTTTTCAGCTTCGAATCACATCTACTTTTCGAGAATTCATTCGCAGATCATTGATGAATATCAGTAGTTCAAGAAACGAGATTTTCTGAATCTTGAATTCACACTTGTCAATGTCTATCTGCAGATCGACTTCATGAAGCTTGTCTAGCACTTCTTTCACATGAGTTCTATGTTCTTTCAAGATCTTACTATAGATGAGAATATCATTCAAGTATGTCTGACAAAACTTGTGCAGACAGTCAAACAATACATCGTTGATATAGTGCTGAAAGAACGCAAGTTCATTGATCAATTCAAAAAGCATTACTTTATACTTGTAAACATTGAAGAAAGTAACAAAAGTAGTTAAATTCTCGCTTTCTGAACTCATGCGCAGTTTATTGAACGTGATGATAATGTTAAGTCGAGTCAGATACTTACTGTCTTGAATTTGAGCGAGTACTTCGTTTATCAAGAGTATTGAATAACGATCTCTTTTGATCAGAGCATTCAGTTTTCAATAATTCACGCAAAAGCAAAGACTATCATCTTTCTTTTCAACAAATAGTATTGACGAAGCGAAGAAAGCTTTGCTGAGTGTAATAAACTTCTTCTTCAAGTTCTCTTCTAAATACTTCTTGATCTTCTGCAACTTGTAGCTCAACATGAGATACAATCAACTTCTAGAAGATTGACTCTCATCTTCTAATTCAATCTTGTGATCATATGATCAATGCAGAGGCAACTGCGTTGTCTTTTCTCTATCGAAGACATCTAGAAAGTCGTGATAGACTATCAAAAGCTTCTTTTTCAGTTCACTCAATGACATGACAAAGATCACTTCATTTAGTTTCACGAAATCTTTGACTGAGCTAAGCGCTTTGTTGATTTCACTAATGATCAAGAAGAAGATCTTGATCTTCTTATTCTTGACTAGAGTTCAATATGCAGCGACTTCAATCATGACAATATTGACGAACTCTTCTTTCTCTGATGACTGAATGAGTCAAGATTGATTGAGATCAACTTGAGTGCTTGACTTCACTAAGAATAATGATTCAATGAACTGATTCACTAGTTTCTGATTCATGAGTCACTTCAAGATGATAGTCAATGTAACAATCAAGTTCAAGTTCTTTCATTTTATTTTGCAGATTTCGCTTGATTCAGACCTGTGAAATGCTGATTGACTGCTTGTCTTCAAAACAACAGATTTCAATGTTTGAATATTCAACGAGAATATTAATCAATCGTTTGCAGAATTTATCAAAATTTGATTTCTTTTTAATCAAAGATTTTCAATGATTATCTTGTGCTGATCTAGACGAGTTATTAATAAAGACATCATTTCATTCTTGTGTTCTTGTATTATGATTAATGTATACAAAGCATGTGTAATTGACTTTCAATCAAAGATTTCATCATACAATTGAATTGACTTTGATTTTGACAGCAATATTGACTGAATATCAAAGCGTTCACATAGCTCTGACATCAAAGATTCATTGATGAAAGTCATGTCAATGACTTCAATATCTATCAGAGCAAGAGATCTGAATATCTTTTCTAGACTACTCAAGATGACGTCAACAGTGAACGACTTGAAATCAAATGAATCATCAGACATGCTGATGAAACAGAATATGAGTATATCGCTCTCAGTCACTACTTTGACGAAGGCAGATCATTTTTCGAATTCGCAGCAATCTTGTGCACTTAAGTTGTTTCAAGACAATCATATGCTTTATGTTCTGACTTCTTGCATTTGAAGCAGAGTTCTTTCTTAAACAACTCTTTCTGAATAGAGTTGAGATTTGATCTTCTGAGTTTCTTTCACGAAGAAACTGATGACGTAAGTTGAACAGTCAATGTGCTAGAGACAGATTGAGCAGCTTGAATTATTGATGCTTTGATGACTGATCGAGCGTTCAATTCAGTCAATTTAACATCGACTCACATGCAGATGTTGACAAACTCATTCAAATTCGTGATTCATTCATTGAGCATTGCTCACTGAAGATTTGAGCTGATCTTATGCTGAAGATCATTTAGTAGAGTCTCGTTATTGTATTCTAGTTCTGCGTTAAATTTCTGAAATTTCATTCAAAATTCATGAAAGAAGATCTTGTTCTGATACAGCTTCAAGTACTGTTGTTAAGTCGTGTGATGATGATTGAGATCATCGTACATCTTATTAATGATCAATAGTACTTCTTCAACTTCTAGAAAGAGATTCAGAGACATGTTTCTCATTCATGATGCTATGTGCTTAATCACAGCTTCACTGACTCGACTTTTGATGTAGACAATCTTCAACTCTTCGATAGAAAAGTGATTCTTGTTTGTCTTCAGCTTATTTCGCATTCGCAATAGTCAATTGTTTACATTCTGCGACGAATCTTTGAACAGAGATGAGTCAAATAACTTGATTGACTTCGAAGATTAATCTTCAAAAATCGAAGTGTTTTATTGACTTGATGCAGCTTTTAGATGACGTATAATTACGTTCTTATTTCTATTCTCTTTCTGCAGACGCGTCTGCATAATCTTCAACATGATGTTTATCTCGTTGACATCTTCTAACATCTGAATCATGTCATTGTGAATCTTGATCTCAATGTCATGCTGTTGACACATGTACTTGATAAAGACAACGATGTCGTCTGCTTCATAAGCACTTATTCAAGCATTCAATTCAGTGCTGATGCTGATCTTGATCATTTCGTGATCAAAGAGCAATGCATTCATGTTCTTTTCTTCTGTATCTGATGACGCATTCGTGTCTTCTTCTTCTGATGCTGTTCAATTCTGTGATAGAAGTGATTCTCTTCTAGCATTTCAAAGATCATAGCGAGCAATGCTCGTTGATTCTGAGCTTCTAGTCATGATATGAATAGAAAATTGCTGGTCGAGAGATTTTGATGTTACTCTATCAAACTTTCTGAGTTCAAGCAATGACTAGTACTCTATCAAACTTTCTGAGTTTAAGTACTGCTGAAATTTCTGGTTTCTGATGATGAGCTCAATAAAGAGTTAGTCAAGAGCAATGCATTCGTGTTCTTTGATTCTGATTCTATTGAAATTTCTGATTTCTATCAAGCTTTTTGAGCTCAAGTTCTGATTCTGCTGTCAAAATTTCTGGTTTCGACTTCTGATTTGAATTGTGTAGCTTGTTTTTATATCATCTACACGTTGATAGCAAGATTAAAGAGCTTTGAACTAATGTTATGAGTCTGCATAGAGCGAATCATATGAGTGTATTCTAACTAGAAGTTCAAAGCTAAAGAAGAAAGAAGATGAAACACGTCAAGATTCTTATACTTACGAAGGCGCGCTAGGTCACTAGCGTGTCAACATTAGCTCTGTACTAGTCTATGATAGTTTAACATGATCTATGTTAGACTAACTCAGAGTAACAAGGCACGCTCGCAATAGTCGCATGAGTGAAAACTCTGCATGATGACTTTTCTGATCATGCAACGTTCTAACATCGTTCAAACTGCGTTGAATTGAGATCTCTTGACTTTTCTGACTTCTATTCAAAATAGAATAGAATCAAAAAATTCGTAGTCAACATCACGTACAGATGAAAATCGTTGTCAATCTCATATTTTCTTGAATCATTTTAGTAATCAATGCTTTAATAAATAATACTTTTGAAAATAATACTTTCAAAAATCAAGTTTACATAAATCAAATCAATCATTCTTGATAAACAATGACATGCAGCAAGAATGTTATTGATAATGCATACTGATAATAGACTGATTACATTGAGTCAAGTACTTGAGTTCAAGTTGAGTACTCGACTTAAAAAGTGTTGAGTTGAATTGAAATTTTTTTGAAAAAGTGTTGAATTGAGTTGAGAAGTTGAACTCAAGAACTTGAATCAAGTTGAAAAGCTTGATTTGATAATTCAACTCAACAATTTGATTTGATTCAACAAGATATTAGATAAATGTAAATAGCTTAATCAAACAGTCTTCATCATGAAAACTTTATGATTCTCATCATAACTTTCTATGATTCTATCGAACACTCTTCATGATAATGCAAAAAGATAATGCACTATGAATTTATAAAATTATGAATTATAATTAGAACTTAGAAATTAAGATAAGCGTTGTTCGCTAGTTGAACAGCTCTATTATTTTCTTTTTACTTTCATTATTCTTGTTCTTCTCACTACTGATAATCTCATATTTATCATGTTGTAGTTTCTTCTCATTCTTTTTTGCTTCATAGCACATTTCTGCATCATCATTTTCTACTATGATGAGATCATTTGAATTAGACTTTATTACATGTATTGAATTCTGAATTTCTCGTTCTTTGACAGTTAAGAAAGTGATGAATTCTGTTGCAAAATTCTGAAAAGCTGTCATAGAATTAGTATCATCAGTCTGCTTTAACTTCTTCAGATCATCATGATGAAGAATTCTTTGTTGAATTAAGTGAACTATAAAGATCATAAATTTTGATATTTCTTTGCTCACGTTCAGCTCATCTGTTGTTATTTTCTAAAATTGATATTAATTTTTACAACTGAGAAATAATGCATACAGATAATGCATATCTTTGTTGCTTTCAAAGCAATTTTCTCTGCAATAGTATTTGCATCTTGTGTTGCAGCAATTATATTGAAAAGCTTTGTCATTTCAATGACAATCTCAGCATCTGTCTTGCGTCTGATTTTCAATTCAAAGCATTCAACTATAAACAGATCAGCACTTTATCTAGTATTGCATTACTGAAATACATTATCATGAATATTTTTATTCTTTCGCTCTTGTTTTATCTCATTTCTTACATTGTCTTTCATCACTGCTTTGTTGATCTCATTCACTTCTTTTCAAATGTTGAAGAGTTTAAGTTTGTATAGTTGTTTAAACAAAGTTACACAGTTGTTGTTCTGTTGCTTGTAATGTTCTTTGATCTCATTAAATCAATTTTCATCATGATTTTGACTTGTGATAGACTTTGAGTTTACAAATAAAGTGAACATTATCTGTTAAAATCAGCATTGTTCTCTTGATTATGCATTTGAGTAATGCAACAGTATCATTGAAATTTGAATAGTTTGATAGAATATGAACTTGTAGAGAATTTTGTAAAGTAGAAGATAATTCATCAAGTAAGATGAATTGATTTTGACGAAGAATTATTTCTGAATCATTGAACAGAGTGAAAATTATCTGTTGAAGTCAGCATTGTTCTCTTGATGATGCATTTGAGTAATGCAATAGTATTGATGAAATTTGAGTAGTTTGATAGAATATGAACTTGTAGAGAATTTTGTAAAGTAAGAGAAAATGCACAAAGTGAGATGAATTTAAGTGCAATGAGAAAAAAATAATTATTATTCTTAACACATATTTAATATTTCTTGCAATTTCTTTTTCACTTTTTCATTTTCATTTTTCATACTATTTCTTAAATCATTTTATGATTTTAGAATTTAGTAATCAACACTTCAAGAAATAACACATTCAAACATCAAAATCAAAATAATTATTCTTGAATTCTGAATTCTTAATAAACATCATAAACTATGACATGCATCAAGCGTATTAAAGATAATGCATACTGATAATGCAATATGATTTGTTTATTATTGCTGACAAGTTATTTTTTAGAATGTTCATCAGCACGCAAGAGCTCGATGAACTCAACTGACAGTTATGTTATCAAAGAAACAAGTTCAGTATTTGAATTTACTAAAAAGATAATGCACATTGATAATGCATTATTTACTGACATGCTAATGCTTTGTGATAGAAAACTAAATGATACTACAAATCAGACACAGTAACACTGCGTGAGATTCAAAAATATCAGAAGTCATTCAAAAATCTCATTTCAAAAATGATCTTTGAAAGACTTGTGAGAGAGATTATGCATGATTGTGCTAAAGCAAATATGTTACTCTATGACTATTGCATTCAGCGCTCTGTCTTGAGTGCTCTGCAAGAAGTCGTTGAAGACTTTATGATTTCATTCATGAAAAGTAAGTGCATTATTCTTTTGCATTATCACTCTTGTAGAATTTTCATTGACATTTTGCTTTATGCAAACATCAACTTGATGACAATTCATGTCAAATGCATTATCATTCAAGATAGAAATATGAGATTTATGAAGAATCTCATAATAAATCTTGATGTCATGTTTTTCAAGACAGATTAGAAAATGTCTGTCTTCATCAGTTAAATAAACAGTGTAATTCTTGAAATCACATTCACATTACTCATGTGCATTATTCTTATGCATTAACTTGATTATACTTCTAATAAGTACTTGCTTTAAATGCAAGACTTTTAATAAATGAAATGATATTGCAAATCTATGAATAAATTTGCATCAGAACAATCTTCAAAGATACTTGAAATGAATCAGCAAACTTGTTGATCTTTTGATCATAATTCTTCTCTCTGCAATAAATATTTCAGAGCTCAGTAATAATCTCGTCTGAATTCAAATTCATAGTTCAATTGTAATACTTCATCAGCATTATTTATTTCATCGTTTTTGAACTCATCTGTGATCGATCTCATCAACATACTTTTCTAGCAAGATTGAAAGTTCGCTCAATATCTATCAAGAATATTGAGCATAAAAGAACATTTTTAGTCATTTGCATCAATCTAGAAAAATTCAAAGCATTGTTTTTTCAAAATTATCATGTTGAACATTTCTCATTTATAACATCAGTGCAAAAATATTAATCATCTTTATCTTGAAAAGAATAAGCACATTGAGATTGTCAAAGCAATGATCTTCTAACAGTTGCAACAAACTACAAAATCATTAGTAAATAATCAAATGCATTATCATAATGCATTATCTCATCAGTATCACTTCTTGCTCTTTGTGCTTCTGCTCTCAAATCAACAGCTGAATCTTCATAGTAATGATGAAAATACTCTTTAAACTCTGTCTTGTACTTGATCTTGTAGTGAACAGATTCTTCATCATGATTTGTATTTTCATTGTCTTTGTTGTTTCAAGTCTTATAAAGATCTAGCTTCATTGTAGAATTCAAAATATTTGCAAAATTATATATTGTTTCATTGCTGTCTTCAATCTTGACATAATACTTTGCAAGTTTGATTGAGACTTTTTTGCAAGTCTTTACTATAACAGCACTTGATAAGCAAGTACTTCTTCTTATATTCTTTTCAATCTGCTCAAGATGATTGAAAAGTGCATTAAATATTTGAAATCTCAAGTGAATATTTGCATTAATTGTTCATGACATTACTAAAGTGCATTCATAGAAGAAATTTAATAGATTGTCAATAAGCAAAATCATGAATCACTCACTTTCATTAAGTTTGATCTTTGCAATCTTGAAATCTTCGCAGTATTTCTCTGTTCAAAGATCAACAAATTTGCATAATTGATATGCTTAATGAAGCATCAAGTATATAAAATTTCAACGAATGTAAATATCTTATATTAGTTTTCTAAATCTTTTGTCATTCTGCTCTTGAAAAGCTCTGAAGCGAATCAATTGCTGAGAAGAATTGTTGACAGCTATCATCAGAGCACAAATTTAATTTCATGATTAATAAATGCATTACTTTTTTGCATTATCATTTGAAGCAATATCTTTTTGATCACAACAGATAATTTTCTGCTTGTTTTAATATCTTGCACTTGATCATTCTTTAATTGAGCAATAACATTATCAGCTATTGTTTTTGATTCAAGAGCTTGAATAAAATCTTGAGTCATAAGATTGATGATGTGAGTCAAGCAATTAATGAAATTCTGTGTTCTGTTTCATTGAAACTTGTAACAACTCATGATCTTTTCAAGTTTCTCTTTCAAGATACTATTATTACTTGCATTATTAATAACAATCTTGAAAAGCTTGTTCTTAATAGCATAGTTCTTCAGAATTTTCATTAACTTCATCATCAATTGATGATTGATATGCTCAATATCGAAAGATGTAAATTCAATAAAATGTTCACGAAACTGAAATTTGATATCAACTCAGTATATCAACATTCTCAAGTACGCTACTCTTTGAGAACTAGATCATGTGTTCAAAGCAATAAAGACATGTCGTAACTCTGTAAGATTCAATCTGATCTTATCACAAATCTTCTTATAGTGTGAGAGAATCATGATTATCATTTTTGTGCAATGTGCAATCTGCAAATCTGAACGAAGCATTTGTAGCAGCTTTCGAAATTACTCATTATCAACGATTTGAAAAAGTAGATTTAAGTCAACAAAGATCTTGCATAATTGATTTTCTCAATTCTCTTAATTGAAGACAGAGACTAACTTGATATGATTTTTCTTCTAATAATTTGTCAATTTTGCATTATCAATTTGCATTATCAGATATGACTTACTCATTTGAAAGTCAGTTCAACTTGTGATTACAAGTGTTTGCATTTTCATTCTGTCGCTGTGCAAAAGTCTGATTCAAGATGCTTTTTCATAGCAGATGTGCTGAAACTATCAAAAGCTGTAGAATGATTCATAATCTTATTGCAGATTTTGCATGAGATTTTAGACAATTCTTCAACAATTGAAGTCAACTGTATAAAGTGATTTCATATATTAAATTGTTTATCATCTGTAGTCTTTTTGAATCAAAGTGAATTATCTATCTTTTTTTAAGTCTTGTTTTGAATACTTTCGACAACAAAGATTTGAGATCATCATTGTAGAAAAGAGCTATCTGTATTCAAAGTTCATTGAACATACTCATTATTCTCTCTTAACTTGAGCTGTGAAAAATTCTGCTGAATTTTGTCAATCACTTCTTGTTTAATCTTCATCTTTTCAGAATGATGTGAAGAACTCATAGATCATTGAACTTGACTTGTGAAGTCTTCAAAATGAAGACTATTTGAAGATGAACTATGCAAAATGCTTTCATCAGACAGATTGAAAGTTATCAATGAACTAGACATTTTATAAAATAGTTTGTATTAACAACAATAGTTGTTAATAGCTTGAAGATAGTATATAGACGATGTAATGAGTAATGCGAAAAGCTAATGCAATATATAGATGATGCAATGAGTAATGCGAAAAGATAATGCAAAGAACAAGCAAACATGTTGTTCTAAATTTCTATATTTAACTCTCTTGACATCAAGCTCAAGTTCTTGATGAGTTGAGTTGAGTTGACTCAATTTCTAGTTGAGTCGAGTTAAATTGAGTTGAAAATATGCTCAATTCGACTTGAGTCGAGTTGAAAATGTGAGCAACTTGACTTCAAGTTGAGTTGAATTCAAAATGTCAACTCAAAACTTGACTCAACGATCAGTCTATTTATAGTTTCTCATCATAACTCTTTATTATAGCTTTCTATCATAGCTTTCTATCAAAGCTCTCTATCAAATGATCTTCATGTTTTTCTTCATGTTTTTCTTCATGTTTCTCTTTATGACTTTCTATCAAAAAGATAATGCAAAAAGGTAATGCAAAGGCGAAAAACCGGAAAAATTTCTATATTTAACTTTCTTGATGTCATATTCAATTGCTTAATGAGTTGAATTAAGAACTTGAATCAAACTCTGATTTAAAATCAATATCAAGTTGAGTCAGAAGATTCAACTTGAGTATTCAAGTCAAGTCAGAAGATTCAATTCAAGTAATTGAGCTGAGTTAGAATGTAAGTATGAAAACTTAACTTAATGATCAGTTTAATTAAACTTGATATTAAACTTTTTATTAAACACTTTATTAAACTCTTTATCAAATGCTTTGAACTTTTTATCAAACTTTTTATCAAATTTCTGTTGCAAGCATGCACTTTGAGTTAATTTAACATAGATTATATCAGACTATCATAAACTAGTACAGAGCTGATGTTGACACGCTAGTAATCTAGCGTGTCTTTGTGAGTAAAACTCACAACGTGTTGCATTTTCTTTCTTCTTCAGCTTTGAACTTCTAGTTAGAATACACTCATATGATTCACTCTATGCTGTTATGAGTTTGATTCTTATAGATCTCGTCTATTCATTTAGTAGATCTGATTATCACAGTTCTAATTATTTCAAACTTTTCTTAAAGATGACGATTTAATATTCAAGCATGATAACAGCAATATGATTGCAACAAAGTTGAAATAATGACATCTTAATCTCATGAGATATCATATCAGAAAATGAACATTGCATAATGAAATCAGAAAGTGAAGAAGCAGAAGATGAACTCTCTCTTGATATTAATGAACAGCTGACATGAACAATGCTTCAACATGATGAACTGCAAAAGAAACAAAAGTTAAGAGCTATTTGATCAGAGATTGAGACTTTGCAAGTCGTTGAAACGACGAAGAAAAGTTGTCAAGCTTTCACTTAAGTCTTCATGAAGAATTTGAATAATCTACACATCGTTTTCATAATGTCAATAATGACAAAATAAAGTCATCACAAAATCATCTTGCAAAAGCAAAGACTCTCAATGTCTTTGAAGAAGTATCATGACAAAATCATAAGAGAACATAAAGAGTGAATTCGTGATGTCAAAATCTTGTTTTAAAATATCTTTTAACATTTTGAAAGTGATGAGAAAAAGATTTTGTATTGCATGATTTATCTGAAGAGTGAATCAAAGAAACTTTGATTCAATCACGAAGAGACTATGTCTGTAGTTTAGCAGATGTGTCTCAATTTTATTAACTTTCTTCTGAATTTAATTGAAGATTTGATGAATCAAAACATAGACGTGACTCAGCAGTATGCAAATGCATCACAACGTTCAGATCAGATGATATGAACATTTACAACTCATTTGAGCATTCTGAAACATTAACTTTCATTGTATAGTGATGAGCATAAGCGAGCTCATTTATTCATCAAATTGAGATTTGAGCTGCATGTGATCATTACTAATGTGCAGTTGATTTCTATCACATGAAATGCATTAATCAATCTTGCTGCTCAATTGAAAACAAATTTGCGAAAAGAACATGTCTTGTTGTTGAAATGACTTTGAGATGAGAACTTGCATGATCAAGATAAAGTCAACAAAAAGACTTATTCAAAGTGAAAGAAGTTTCATTGATTAATTAAACTCAACTCTTTGTCAAAAACAAGCTCACATGCTTTGTCATGTTATAGCAAGAATTTGTTCAACATAACGTGCTACATATGTAATTGAAAAAATCATTACTTTATTGATTGTAAAGATGAAAAGATTAAGAATAGATCAAAAGAATCTGATGCAAATCGAGTATTCATTGATTTGATGTCACATATGAGTTGT
>JAABUL010005930.1_pt1 | contig 14608 bp, 11 predicted proteins | sample 5559151 | NCBI WGS metagenome assembly JAABUL01 (sample SAMN10711876, study PRJNA513368) | rock metagenome | isolation source: Antarctica rocks | place: Antarctica: Victoria Land, Pudding Butte sud | reverse complement strand
GGGAGGAGCCGGCTTGGTTGTAGGTTGCGATGTCGATTGCGATGGTGGGAGGGAGGAAGGACAGGAGGGCGAGGAGGAGGGTGGTGAGGGGGGTCATGTTGGGTGAGGGGGAGAGGGGATGGGTTGGTAAGGAGATGTTGGTGAGGCGAGATTTCAGAGAGGTAGGAAAAGGCATCAATGGAGGAATCATAAGTGTTGGGAGTCTGCCAAGATTTGCTTCTCCTCTTTCGGTCAGATTCAACGCATGTGGCTATGTGTAGGGGAACGCCCATTCAATGGCTGAAGTCAGTCCGAGGCTCACTCTTGGCGCCAACAGCCTCAAGCAAACGGGGATGGTACGCGAATGTTCGCAAAGGGAAAAAGCGACTCAAAGGGGATCGCAATCGTTTGAAGATCCCTCTATGCTGATACGCTGATACTTGCAGCTTGCTCCACCGAATTAGAGAACATCATAATTCCCATTCCCAGGCAAAAGTCGCTTGCGGAGTAAGAGGCTTTACCAGTCGAGCCGCCTGTCAGGTATCAAAGGCAAGTCCGGGACCCGCGATACTCTCGAAGCTGATCAACACATCATCCGCTCCTTGAGCAATGCAAATCCATATATGGGTAGCCCATCCAATGATAATGTAGTATTTTACGGTGCGCAGCACGCTCCCTCCGAAGTATCGAACCACTCTTCTCGGTCGCCATGCTTCGACTGACGGTATGGCCAAGAGACCAGGATCGGATCGCAGTTGCGGGCTAGCTGATTCTTCTCTACTCCTCCTAAGGATCGGGGCGGTAGCTGTCGTAAGGCTCCCACCGCGATCCATGATAAGGTAATCCCTCCGCGGTGGCACGCGGGCCAGTGGGTGCGACTGTGGAGCCATTGATACCATCATGCGATCCTTCGATACTTATGCCATTGGGATTGCTGTAAGAGTCCGCTCCTCCGTCGTATTGCCCGGCGTATGACGAATACTTATATTTGCTCGCGCTGTATCTCCAGCTGTTGGGTGCGCTGGCGTCGTGCCCCGTATCATAATGCGCGTAAGAGCAGTCTTCATCTCGCTTATTGCAGCCACCCTGATGCTTCCAGTAGAAGCAGGTAAGCATTTTGGGCGGCATATCTTGCCCCCGATGATATCGGGTTTCTGGTGGCGGCGACGATACCTTTCGTGAAGATGTTGGCTCTTTCTTGATTTGCTTTGGGCTTTTGTTCGCTACCGCTTTGCGTACCTGGGCTAAAGGAGCGTCTGTGATGCTGGAGTCGCCTGAACGTCCCTCACTCAATGCTTTGGTTTTGGAAACCTTGTCAGCCATAGTAAACGAGTATCTAGCGGTAGGTAGTGATGGCTGCTTCGAGTCAGTGCTAAGCTTTGACGATAGCTTCTCATCCTGTAGAGCTTGCTTGATGTGCAGCTCGTCTTCATTCCCAAAAGAATCACATCGCTGTCTTGTGCTTCGTTTAAAGGCTTCAGGACTCTTAAGCATAGCAGCGTCCACCTCCCGTTTGCGTTTTTCCCCTACGAGCGCCTCACCGTTGCTGGCCAGTCCGCTGTCAAGAGGCTGGACTTGCTTGGACGATGGCGCCTGTGGTGGGCTAGATGCTGGTAGCGTGTTTATAGGACTCAAGATCTCTTTGTTCTGGGAGAGCCATGCTAGTGCTCGGTCGGCACTGAAGATATTGGCTGACCCAGGCGCTGCGGCCTTCGAGCTTCCGTTGTCAAGCCGGTCGTTGCCCTGCGACAAGGTCTCTGAAGTCTTAGGAAGCTTGACACTAGGCCGCTGTCTCGCCATGATAGCTTCGGTGACCTTCGGAAGGTTGAGGCTGGGCTTCTGTTTCACAGGGCTAATTTCTGCGACTGTCAAGCCAGCTAAGGCACGCGGGCTATGAATCACTCCTGGAACACTATTGACTTTGTCTTTCTCATGAATTCTCTTACAATCGTTCTTGCCCGTGCTTTCGCCCGTCAACTTAATGGCGACAGATTTCTGTTCTTCAGCTGCTTGGTCGGGGCTACCGAGCTTGAGACACGCCCTATAACGCTGAGTCCCAGCTTCTGGCTTTAGACATTCGCAGCGGTTGAAGCCGGCTATTGTGAAGAAGTCTCGTAGCCATGCAGGATGATCAGACTTCTGTATACTGCTGATGTGCGGAACCTCGATGCCCGCACAGAAGCTTCGGACATATCCAAGAAGGGTTGCAAGCATTCGAACGTTGTCCAGGCGGTTTAGGGTTCCTTCATCCTTCAGCCAGAGATTCTCGATCTTTCCGTCTACCATCCTTTGCCTATTCTTATCGATAGGTGCTCCGATACGTAATGTGCAAGCTGCAAGTCTGTGGCAGTCGTCGTCATCTGATATACCTGTAGCCGGATCAGCAAGGAAGCGGAAACGGATGATTACGTGGTGACCTATGGGTTGGTTAAGTATCTCGATGTCATAGACTTGACCATCTGAGTCAGGTTCCTGTACTTTTGAGAACATAAGAGGCCCAAGAGGCTCTAATTGCGCCCCCGGGGCAGATCCATTGAGGGCTGCAGTGTTGGGTGATATGGTCTGCTCAGCTTCTGGCAACATGGTAGCCCTATCTAGAATCATTCTAGATCGTTACAGTGAGAGTAACCGTTGCAGTAGCTCAAGACTGTATGGATAAGAGAATTGGCCTTTATGTGAGTGGAGTAGGGCGTTCCTGATATGCGGAACATGCGTTGTCTCCTTAAACATCCGTGAAGCCGCTTATTATCTGGTCATTTCTGGCATCTACCAATGCCTGCAATCTTGACCACGGTAAACACTTGAAGCTTGGTAGCTGTAGAGGCAGAATGGATATCGCGTGGAATCCAACTTCTCTAACGTGATGGGTAAATGAGAAGGCGGCTCAATCAAATTTATACTGCTGACACTAATCTCCGATAATTGTCACAACCGTTGACAGCTCTCATCCATGCCTGGATCTTGATCATCGCATGGTCAAAATGATGGGACGTTGAGAAATCAGAAGATGTTGGGCAAAAATTGAGGCTTGGCAGCGGAGTACGGCAATGCGTACGTAGAAGGTGTCACCCTGAACGGGCGCATACCTAGATCGGGCGCACTAATATTTTTTACTATCAATACCTATACTTTTAACTAATTATGTAACCTACGACTATGATAAATACTATTCCTATAGGGTAGAACGTTAGAAACGCGAAATAACGATGTTCTGCTCGTTATAATGTGGAAGTAAATTTTAGTGGTACTAGCGCCCTATAGGGCTGCGCCTCTTCTGGGTACGCGTCCGTTCAGGCGATCTCATCCAAGATTTGAAACACAAAAGTCACACGTTTCGAATTAGAACCAGCGGGAGCTAGTTCTTAGGGCCCGCTCTGCACGACCTCGTCGGCCATGTGCAATGCAGTTACAACAATAAGATAGTGTGTGAACGGTCGAAAACTATTAGAATGGAGGGACAGCGACAACATGTGGCGACTCCTGATCAATTCATGTCTGATTCGATGCGCGGTCGTCGACGGAAAGCTTTCTCGCTTCCTCGCTCCAGGACAGATATAACACTACGAATGGAATTATGCTGCGAGATATCGAGCATTTAGATAGCAGTCTACGAGCAATAATGCTAAGCTCAACTTCCAGTGCCGTCAACATCGAAGTTCAAGTACTGTTTCTAGAAAAGGCTACTTCTTTTGCAACATGAGTATCTGAGTGTATTTGACTTTTTTGTTTCGGCATCAGCCATTTGGCCATCAATCTCTCAACTACGACCTATTTCAAGCTTTTGTGAAACGATTGCTCATTCTTCCATTGTTGCAATAGATGGTGGCAATACAGCAATTTCGAGACAGTCTTTTTTTGCATTCTCAAACGTCGGGTGCAAAAGCCGAGTTTACGCACGTTGAGTCATTGGCAACTCAATTCATCTGCTCGCATCAAGTGGGTCAGCAGCTATTCTCTCTATAAATTGTACCAGATACTTGCAACCAGAACGACAATAGGTACTCTTTTCTTGTCTTCTTAATCTCCAGGTCCGGAGGGTAATATAACGCACGTTACATCATTGGCCCTCGGTGGGTCTGCTCGTACCAAGGCGGGAAATTTCTATTTCTCGCAGATGCTGCCTGGTCCTTCGAGGTCTTCTGACGCTATGGGAGCGAGTCGTTGCCACATTTCTATTCATGGGCAGAGGTAAGTTCTTTTCTAGGAAATGTAAGAAGGAGATCGAAGCGTAAGTACGTTAGCATCATTGGTCTCCAGTGTGTTGAACTCTATCAAAGGGACTTGGAAGTCATGCTCAGCCGCCTTGCAACGTACGGAAAGTCTTGCAGAGCATTCTGCAAGAAATACTTAAGTCGTCATCTCTCTGTGTCTTTCTGTATCGTCAATAATACTTCTCCTTCGAAGATTCTCTACCATAAGAATCCCCTAGCACCAATCCACATTGAAGACATCTTTTGCAAGCCTCGATACCAACCAACTCAGTGCTCATTTCAACATCAATCCCAATAGAAGACGCCGTTTCCATTCAACAATCCCGTTCCTCCCTAATTCCACTTCAGCTGCGTTCCACATGAACGGTGTCAATCCCAAGCCTCACCATCGATCCGCCTAGACCCTACTCCGAGGGCTGACACAGACTACGCGATCCAGAAGCCTCAAATACTCACCTACTCATCGCCCGCATTAGCAACAGTCTACCCAGTCGACAGCATCCACAAGCCTCGATACCGTCAACTCCAAGGCCAAGTGACACGCATCTCACTCAAACAGTAACTCCAAACACAAGCGGTCACAAACAATACACGTGACGATCAAACTTTTCCACGATACTCCGAAGCTCTCATCATGTCGGGATCGGAAAAGGCGAAAACTTGGAGCAAGTATGAAGCTGCCGGCTTCGTCTACTTTTGCTCTCGCGGAGTGGATGACCTCAATGATGTTGCTAAACTCATGAAAGTCAAATGCAGATCAGGCACAGAACGCTCCATACCAGACCTCGAGCGCTATCGCGAGGGGATTGCGAAATCCACGAGTACAAAAGCGTACGATCCAAAGTCAGGACGTTGGGATTTATATGAAGCCAATTGCTTGATTCAAAAGATAATTGGAGAGACCAGCGACGTGAAGGAATTTTTGTCAAAGATGGCATACACAGATCAGGATAAAAATTACAGAACAGGATAAACTCGGTTTGATTGTAGGTATTGACATCACGATCCCTGATAGCTCAGATACTGACACGGAGTGCGAAGAACAAAGGTTACCCTACTGCTGTCACATCTGTTCAACCCACACTCTCGATCCCTGCCACTGCAGGCGGACCAAATACCTCTACATCATCATCCGGTAAAAATCCCATGCGGAGAACCCCGGCCGAAGACCCGGATGTAGGAGAAAGTTCTCGACGGGCCCAGAAACAGCCTGCGGCACCACTTGGACCAATCGCTAGCGTACTAAGTAGACCCAGACAGCCCCCACTCACGATCCCTACCACTGCAGGGAGTTTTGGGATCATCGATATCGCTACATAATTGCCGGAAGTCGGAGACACTATCACAGCAGCATCCGGTACTAGCTCCCTGCGGAGGACTGCGTCTGAAGACCATAATGCAGGTGAAGGTTCCGGACAGTCCCAGATACGACCCGCGGCACCATCCGGAGTCCAACTATCGGCATCAGAGGTGGCCACTGCAAACGACGATCAGATAGCGCTCCTGTGGTCTCAGGGGGAGGTATTGGGCGCTGCAGCCTTTAAGCGTTGGGCATTGGCTTTGGGCGAGCTGCCGAAATATCAAGAGGCTTGGTTAAAGAGAAATATTTTCAATGATCGAATCCACGCCGACCGGGGTTGGATTACTTCGTGGTACGATCATGAAAGTCAGGACGTGGCGTATTGGCTGGCTCAGGGTTTGTCGTGGAAGGCCCTCGGCCCAAAGATCCCATACCACTCCGGGAAAGCGCCCGGTATTCATTGGCATAGAAAATTGTCTACTGATCCGAAATACGGATGGGTTGAAGGCGTAAGGCAATGGAACAAAGAACGGCTGGCCGCAGAGGAGAAGCAGGAGAAGAGCAGGACGGGATGAAAATTGAGCGGCAAACGAGAGCATCGATGATCTTGTGGGCGGGCAGAGTAGTAGACTGCATATCTACTTGAGAAAGGTAAGTTGCGGAACGGTAATGAGCAGGCGAGGTTTGATTGTTGGGAGGAATAGAATGCATGCATAACGATTAAATTAGCGATAGTTGCGATAATACAACTACGGACAGTCCCCCTCCGCAGTCCCCCTAGCCATAATTGCGGGGTAGTACTAACATACCTACTCGTACTGACCACAAGTGAGTCCTCTCGCTTAGTAGCGGCGGGAGAACCCACCAATCCATCCATCAGGATCTGGCCTCTCAGCATAGATGGATTGGTGGCTTCTTCCGCCGCTACTTACTAATCGGACTTACTTGTGATCAGGACGAGTATACGGAGGCTGACACCAAAAGTCTTGATTTCCGTGGTATTAGAGGTTCTCTAAAATGTACCCCTAGCTGGTAGCTGAAGTAGCGTTAGCCCTATTAAATTTATATATAATCTCCCTATAAAATTAATTAATAGGATGCTAAAGGGGCTTAATTAAGGGGAATAATTTTAAGAATATTATAGATAAGTTAATAGATTTTAGAAAATAACTTAATTTTATTATTATAACTCTATAATAGTAAGGTAGTTACTTATATAACTTATACCTACTCTTACTAAATTAATTAGATCCTCCCTTATTAGGCTTAGTAAGGGATACCTAGGATATTAATAATACTACTACTTAGTAGCTTTAAGCTCTCGCCCTTACTAAGGCTAGAATTAATAAATATATTATTATTAGATATACTAATCTAGCTAATAAGCTGTTAATTTAATAGCTTTAAAAGAAGGCCTATTAATAAGGTTTTAATCCATCTATTTTATCTATTATAAAGGAGGAATATATAATAAATATACTAAAATCTAGGCGTTTAAAAATAGTAACTCTAAGGATAAAAATAAAGATTTTAAAAAATAGTAAATAACTTTCTATTAATATCCTATATTTACTAATAATCTAGTATATAAGAGTTATAATAAATAGGAGAAACCTTTAACTTATATTAGATATAAGAATAGAGTCTCTTCCTTAATAATTCTTTAAACCTTATATTATAATAGCTTTAAAGGTATTAAATTAATAAAAAAACCTAGGCTTATACCTATTATAATAGAAGCTTACTATTAGTTTACCTTCTACTATAAAGATTTACGCTGCGGAACGGGTCCGGGTACCCGCTCCGGGTACCCGCCCCGGAGCTGGGCGGGGCGGGTTTCGGGGCGGGTTGTAAAGGTCTCTACCGGCCCTGACTTTTAGCGTACCCGCCCCGCCCTACCCTATTAAAAAACGGGTACCCGCTGCTTACTAATAGGGGTAAATCTACCCCTAATATCCCTAGGAAGTCCCCTAGAAATTGTCCTAATCTTTGTCCTAACCCTTTTTTAGTAGGAAATAAAAGAGATATATAGGTTTCTACTAGCTTTTTAGCTAATATAATTAATAATAATTAAAAATCCTATTTTTAGAAATCCTTATAAAATGTTATTTTTAATTTATCCCTATTCATTTCAGCTAATTATATAGTAGAACTTAGGTAATAAGCTATATATAGGTCTCTACTAGCTTTTTAGCTAATATAGTTAATAATAATTAAAATTACTATTTTTAGAAATCCTTATTAAATATTATTTTTAATTTATCCCTATTTATTTTAGCTAATTATATAGTAGGACTTAGGTTATAAGCTATATATCTCTTTTATCCTCTACTAAAAAGGGGTTAGGACAAAGATTAAGATAATTATTAGGGGCCTTCTTAGGGATATTCCTTAGGGTTTTAGGTAAGGCCTTACCTATTAGTAAGCGGGCGGGTACCCGCTATTACCCGGAGCGGGTACCCTCTTAACGGGGCGGGTACCCGCCCCGTTCCGCAGCGTATAAAGATTAGATACTAGAAGATTAGAAGAAGGTAATTTAAATAAATGAGATATTAATATATCTTAAAAGTAGATATAAAAAATATAAGATTTAAAGGATATTAAAAGAGAGGTACTAAGATATAATTATTTAAAATAAATAAAGTAGATACTTAGAATTTATATTTTAAGACTATTTTTTATATAATAAAAAGGATTTATATTATATTTAGAAAAATACGATAGAAGTAGAAAAGAAAGCTTTTATAACTATTATTAATACTTAGAATTTAATATTAGAATTAATTAAGAAGGCTAAATAGGAGCTTAATACTAATATAAAGAGATTAATCTTAAGGAATCTAGGTAGCCTAAAACCTTAATAGAAATAAAATAAAGTAAATAATAAAATTATATAAGAGGATAAGAAAGGTAATGTTAATTAATAATAATATTAAATAATTATTCTTATTAAAAAGTTAATTTTATTTACTTAAAGTTATAATTTAACTATTATTATTTAGGAAGATAAAGTTCCTAGCTACGCGTTAATTTATTAAGATAAAATCTTCTTAAATACCTTAATCCTTTATATAAATTAGTATAATAACTTCTTAGACTTAAATTATATAAAACCTTACTAATAATAGATAAAGAGATAGATAACTTATAAAGGTTTTTTAAGAATTAAAGTAATATTAATATAAATCTAAACCTATTATTAGGAGTAGAAGCTAACTTAGAAGAGGATTTAATTATAGATAGAATATATATCCTATTATATTATATAGGTAATTAAGTTAAGAGGTAGGAATAAGTATTATAAAGATAGGGAGGATAGTAATATTAGTAATATTAGGCTATATATTATAATAGAGAAGAAGGTAAGATATAAATACTAATATACTAAAAATAGGCTAGGAAGTAGTAGTAGTAAGGTATAAGTAATTCTTCTAAATATCTAATACTCTATTAGCCTATATATAATAGTTAGAACGAAAGTAATATAGTAAATTAGATAGTATTTACAATACTATGAAATCAAGACTTTTGATATCAGCCTCCGTATACCTTTATATATAAGATTATGTATACTATTTACTTCACTACTACTACTGCTAAGAAAAGATTATTTCATAGAAAACTCTTAGGTAAGATATAGTTAAAGAGGCTTATAAGCTTATAGGCTCAGGCCTATAGCCAAGTTAGTAAATTTTTGTTTCGTATCCTATAAACATTTATACGAATGAACTGCCGTACCGGATAGTTCCGGCTCATGGGTGATCTAAACCTAACCTGGATATCTTTCAAAACTGTTGTATGCACGCGCGTGAAAAGTTGGTTGCTTGTTTAGGTTAGGATGGATGCTAATTTCAAATATTCATTGTCCGTTGTGGCCGACTTTCCCAGAATTAGGCGATAAAGTCGGCCACGACTTTTGTTACCGACCCTCAGTCATCGACTCGATGGTCGTAAGGCTGGCGAGGCTGGGTATCAAACCTCTTCCGGAATAAAAGGTATGCGCAGTCCTGCCTTTACGCAATAGTCATATGATTGGCGCACGGACATATACAATACTCAAACAGAAGGAAGGAATAATCCTGGTGTAAGCTTTTGCAGTTGTAAGGCTTAACTACTTTATCGGAAGACCCAATGCTTGACATTGTCAACAAGTCAGGGAATTCTGAGGAAACAAGAGAGGTGGCCTGAGAACGCTCCTCATCTTGCATACCGACTGGGGAAGATGGCGGTGCGGCTTGGAATTTTCACAGGATCGAAGGATTTGGCGTAACAGACTCTTGAAGACATCGACCGATAAGCAATCTATTAGTCCTGATGTCCAGGCATGGGAGTTGGTATGCAATACTCCGTAAAGGAGCGTGTGAAAGTGTGTGAAAATGAGGCCCCTCACTCGTTGCTGGCCGCTGCAATAAGCCTTGGCGTGAAAACCGCGCTAAAATAGAGCTACAACTACTTGACCTTACTTTACCTATTAGTCTTGTTTAGCGCTGACTGACAACGTATTCCCCAGTGAACATAGTCGGATGAGGCTGGCAGCGTTCATCTTGGATGCTATCAAAGGGCTGGAGTATTTGCCGTGGGTCTCTTTCGTTCTTTGAACATGCATCCATATTCTCCTGTCCCGGCGTCGCTCAGGGTCCTGTATCACGATGGCTCTCGATGCTGCTACCGCACAAGAGATGATCAAGAAGCTGGCAGAGGACAGAGCCACATACCTTGAGACAATCAGCCGCACGCATGATCTTTTGGCAAAAGCGCTAGAAGCACAGGCTACTCAGAAGGTCCATCTTCCGCTTACGACTGAGAGGCTACGAAGGGACACGGGGACTACACCGGCCACGACAACAACTGACGATATCGTCACGGCGCCAAAGGACTCCAATTTTTCAATCGAGGAAGATTCAGACACCGATGACGATGAGTCCCTCTTCGTGCAACAAACGTTGCCGCCCGAGTCGTTTCAGGACGAGGGTCTCCGCAAACACATCAAAGAATATCCTTGGACAGAGGCTGGCAAGAGTATACTGAGGGATATATTGGATAACGAGCAAGTGCTGACCCGGAGGCACCTCTTCCCTATAAAGCAGGGTCCTGTGCCAGACCGCTCGCACCTGTCTCATTACAGTATCTTCGATGGTGTGTGGCCCTCTCGTCTGGTCTGATCGTACCTAATGTGTATCCCGTAGTTGGCAATGACGGCACACCCCTCCCCATTCTCCATGCCTCAGAGAAATCCCCACTTTCTAGATCGGTGGTCATGTGGAAGCGCATCAACACCATCAATGGGCTCCCAGAACGCCGGAAGCAGGCCGTGGGCAGAATCACAATCGTCCGCGAGCCTTCCCCATTGCTGTTCGCGGCCCTTCACTACACGATGCAAGATCACTTTGACATGGACAAGATATTTGAGATGTTGGAAAAGAACAACAAGACCAAGGCATTTCCTCACAGTCCCTGGGCCGATGACCCCAAACATCGAAATACTTTTGTCTTCACGCTGGAATACTTTACCATCATTGGCGATGAATGTGTGCCCATAGCTTGGCAAAAGGCTGACGAGGAGCTGGGCGGCTCCGAGACGCATGTGCCTGTCAGCAGATGCAGTTCCATTGTTGCTTTATCTTTGGAGGCGAAGCCTGTCACCAAGATTAGGCACAAAGGTAGAAGGAACCCCCTTGGTCGACGCGAAGGGGACATCTATGACCCTCTTAGCCCTTGGCACGTCCTTAGCATGCAAGCATATCCCGACTGGAAGAGCTCGGTAGACTCTCACGATTCGACGAAGCACTACGTCAATGGCCCGGAGGCTTTCCTCATGACACTGCGGGCAGAGTTCAAAGATGCTCAGAAGCGCCTTACGGAAGTCTACAACAGAATCTCTGATTTGGTCACCACTCCCCCTGAATTCATGTTCAAGCAGTCCATCAGAGACAAGCTCTTGTTCGAGGATGACGAGTTCACTTATTCACGAAGGTACTTTTGGGCCTACCAGTCTTTGGCAATCATGAATGAGGACATTAAGGAGATGCTGATCGCATACAAAACCACATTCACCGAAAGCGTGTGGACCGGAACACACAAGTTCATCTGGCCTGGAGACGAGAACAGTGCTCGACATATCCATTGGCGGAAACGTATGGAGCTAATAAGGAAGGAGATTGAGCGCGAGTTGCGTGGGTGCATCGTCACACTGGTGATCTGCCTACCAACCTACATGCTTATTGGTTCTTTGAATACTGAGAGGGGATTCGAATTTTGGACACGGAAGATCCATATGTTTTTCACCATCAGATTTTGGAAGCACATGGTGGCATCTTGTCTCGGCCTCATTGGTATCAAGCCTATGTGGGCGATACGACACCAGATGAGGCCTGAAACTCAAAAAAGTATTTAGCATTGCTCTGTATTTCTTTCCATTTCTGGTTGCTAACATCATGTTCGTTCAGCCTCGCGAGACCATCCACTACGCCCGCCCCACAAACCTCGATCGCAATCCGCCACCGAAGGTATGGCTGCTCGTGGTGGTCTTGGTCCGACTTCGCCAATCACGCCGATCTCGCCAAGAGGTAACATGTATTCGATGAATTCTGCCATGACCCTTGATCGACATGCAACCGTGCTATCTGAACCATACACAAAGTCAATGGATTTACCAAAGTCGCCCCACCCACGTCGTTCCGACTCACCAGATCGGCGACCCAATAAGGGGCCATTAAAGCAGCGAACAGGCGAGGCCGCTGCCAACGATGCCTCAGCAGGCTGGCTATCGAAGCTCTTCAAGTGGAAGCCTGCTGACAAAGAGCAAGGCGAAACGAGTGAATACCCCTGATGCCCCGAACCGTTCATGACTCTACGAAGTAACGCGAAATATGAGGACAAGGCTTGAGGACCGGACTTCTAATGATAACGATGTAATATGAGGGTTCTCAGGATTCCATGAGGCCTGAATACTGTGTGTGTGTGAGCGTCGAGAGAGGCACATAATGTAGTATATAGGCGTCGAAACAAACCCAGTCTGGCACATTCACCCATATAACAGCTTGGCGCGATAGTGACTTGTTAGAGCTCTTATGTTCTTATGAAGATCCCAGATTCTTCGCTTATCTAGCCTGTCTCAGCCTCAGCCCTCTATCATTGTCGTTTGCACGTCGTATGGGATGATCGCATCGCTCTCACGATATGTACCCACGCTTCGACCTAGAAGATGGTCGCGGCCGATTCAAGCATCTCCTCTGACCAATGCTCAGACCATATTCATAGTGTATATTCAATCGTATAAACTCCTCGAGATATTTTAGTCTCGTGGCATCCCGCACAGGTCCTGACTGCATCAACCCCCAAAGACCGCTGTCCCATAACCCATTTGACGCCACCACCACAATTGTCACTTCCCAGCTAACCGTAATGGCCGATCAAACCCCGAAATCCTACCACACAGATCCAACACTCTACCTCTACACCTCGCTGACCGCCGGCTCCTCTCACATCATAACCGCAACCTCTCGCCTCTCGACCATCCTCAAAGCCAACAAAATCCCTTTCCAAGCCCTCGATGTCGCCACCGATGAAAAAGCACGCATGCTGTGGGGCCGGAGGGCGGGAAAGAGGAGATTGCCAGGCTTGGTGAGAGCTGGGTTGGTGGTGGGGGATCTGGAAGAGGTGGAGGAGTGGAACGAATATGGGGAGCTGAAGGAGAATGTAGGAGGCGATGGGGGTGCTGCTGCTACTATCACGTCGGCGGCGGGAACGCCGTCGAAATCCTATGCGCTGCCTTCGACACCGTCGAAGTCGGCTATACAACCTGCGACTACTCCAACCAAAGCTCCTACTCCTGCGACAGAGACACCATCTCGCCTCCCACAGGTTAGTTCGACAGACAGCGCCCTCACGACAGCTATGCGACAAGCGGGGTTCGAAGCCGCAAAGAAAGCTGGCGATGCGAAGAGCAAAGCACGGACAGATGCTCTGGATGCAGCGAAGGCGAAACAGGGGAGCTTAGAGAAGCTGGACAATTCTGGGTCGACAGGCATGCCGCCACCTAGTGGGACTACGGAGGCTATGGATGCTATCGCGGGGGAAAGTGGAGAGGCAAAGGTAGAGGGGAAGGCCGATGAGGTGCCAATTACTGAAGATATGGTAGGCGGTGGTGGCATGATTCCAGCTACAGGATTGGAGTTGGGAGGGGAGGTAGCGAGTTCAAAGGAGGTGGATGAATCGGCAAACAAGTCCATTTCACGAGACGAGGAGCCTGAGATCCTAGAGGGCAAAGGCCAAGCTGAGCTGCCATCGGTACCAACCGCAGACGAAGCTGAAGCCGCTGCCAATGAAGCTATTCATCAGGACAAGTCGCATATTGTACTTGCAGGTCACGGGCAAACACCAGAGGGTCTCACGCCGCCGAACGAGAAGGCAGACCATGATGAAGCGTTGGAGCAGTCTGTGCAGGCCATTGATGGTGGGGGATCAACGTTGAAGAGTGCAATTTCCGCTACAGATGAAGCGGAGGCCTTGCCAGGCACGAAAACGCAGGAGCAAGCGGCAGCAAGTGGGGAGCATGTGGGCGACAGCGTTGCTGATTGAACACTCTCGTCCATATTAGCAATTGGTATTGTAGTATTAACAATTTCCGCATTCTAAGTTCTGAATTCGGTGATCTTAATATATCGGCGTTAACCGTCGGCGATATGGAAGCTCAGCATTTGTACCCCGAGGGACGCAAGAAGCGCAACGAACTGCAAAAGATAGTGCACTGTAGCGCCAGGCAGCTCCATCTCCAAGAACGCCAGTCACTGTATCCTACCGTCACTGCTATGCTATTCTTCAGGTTTCCACTCCTTCACGTGCTTGTGCAGCACACCGCTGATGGCGCCCACACAGCTTCTTCAAAACCCTCGTCGATCACGAGGTAACGGTCGAGCTTAAGAACGACATCTCAATTAAAGGCGTCCTCAAATCTGTTGATCAGTTTCTGAACATACGGCTCGACGAGATACAAGTTGTGGAGGAGCTGAAATATCCGCATCTGGTGAGCCAATCCTAAGAAGATGGGTCGCGCAGAAAGAAAAGTGGATTGGTGGTCTTGAGGAGGAGTGACGTGGCTGAAGTTAGAGACCTTGGT
>JAABUL010005928.1_pt1 | contig 14610 bp, 1 predicted proteins | sample 5559151 | NCBI WGS metagenome assembly JAABUL01 (sample SAMN10711876, study PRJNA513368) | rock metagenome | isolation source: Antarctica rocks | place: Antarctica: Victoria Land, Pudding Butte sud | reverse complement strand
CCTTACGAATCTCGAGCGCGTGTGCTCGTTCGGTATGTCGGCGCAATTCATGCTCCCCACGGAAGCCATCTGGCTTGATATTGCACTGGGGGCATCTGATCTTCTCATGGTACGGGCGGACATAAGGTGCTTTAGCAATGGAAATTACTTCCTTCACCGAGCCGTCTGCTGATCGCGTGCGGATCACCTCGTGCCCTGAGGATGACGATTCTCGGGACATGGGGGCGCTAGTTATCGGCAGCTTTGGCGCCAACTTGCGGACGCCTGAAGAGGAAGACTCTTGGCTACGGCAAGAAGCTTCGGAAGACGCAGACTGATTAGTCTCGGTTGAGCTCGACCGCTTCATGACGGTATTTTGGGACGATGTCGACAATCGGACAGGAGGGACAAGCATCAGAGGGACTCCTTGATACTGCGAGAACCAAGGAGGGTCTGGCATGCCGCTGGTCTGAAATTGGAGAGGAGGGTTAGCTGTTTGAGATAGATCAAGATTCTGGTCGTCATCCTCAAAGAAAGGGTGGATGGGGTTGAGAGGAGAGTGATCGGCACTCAGGCTTGGCTCGGGCGCTGCACTAGACATGTGGGAGTCGATTTTCATCATAGAAACACCCCCACAGATCGAGCTGCTTTGGCGGCTGAGATTCACACTTGTTGCGGGGGTGGACTCGGTCAGGCTACCTGTGGTCGGCGTTGCAGGTGATTCGGGCATTGTCGAGAACTGACCAAGCACAAGGGGTTGACGGGGTGAACTCGACTGATGGTGAGTAGTCCGCCGTGAATGGCTTCGGTAACCAGCCGCAGGCGACAATGAATCTGGGGCAATTGCAGTTCGCTTGACGAATTCGGCTGGATTCTCTATGGTACACTCGAGAACCATCTCGGGCTTAGAAAGACGGCGCGCCTTATAGGTATTGAACGGATCATCGGTGTTCCACTGGTATTCCCTCAGAGCATTGTTGTCGTTTCGTCGGGTGATGGGAGTCGGGGGAATGACGCTGCTGGTACCGGTGAAGGGGCATGGTCCGTTAGGAGAGCTTATCGAGCGCTTCTTGACCGGAACCTTGGAGCTTAAGAGGGCAGCCTGTTGTCGATTGAGGCTGCGGGTCGTCGGATTGTCCTGCATAACCAAAGTCAGCCGGGAAGGGCCAGCCATACAAAGTCGACGGATTTACAGAATGACACCGGGCCATCCCTGCTTCCATTACTGGTACAGTCGCCATTCGCTGCTCCAATGTTAGATGCTTCGTATCGTAGATCTCGCTATTGATGGATTGGGTTGGGTCGATGGGGCCTGTAGCGGTAGTGGTAGTAGATCCCAGGGCGGAGGTGAGCTCGACGGTTCGCGCGGCCCATTGTCGTTCTCGTTCGCCTGTAGGGAGATGAGCTTTGTCCCTCATGAAGAACTCCCTCTCCATCTTCATGAGATTTAGGAGAGGGTCTTGGCTGGACAGGTCTGCCATTGCGGTTGATCTCTGTCGTAAGGCTGGCCGAAGGTATGCCTGGGGGATTGCTTTGTGACAGGCGACGAGCCCCGTGGCAGACGCTGTGGGGTGATAGTGCTCCCAGTCAGGAAGATATTCGCTATGCAGTCAGCAAAAGATGTAACTATCGAGAAATTGTAGAGATGATGAGCATGGAAAGATTGGAAGGTGTTGGACGGGGGGAATGGTAGGCATTTGAGCAGGCCAGTCCTCGAGGCTCTTTGGGTGTGGAGCAAGCGGAACCGGTGTATTGCACTACGAGTAGGGGTATGCTCGGGGCGTGGGATGGTAGAGATGGTAGAGAATCGGAACGGCTTTCCATCCTACAGGTTGACTGTTGGTGGGAGTTGCGGCATTTGATGGAGAAAAGTGAGGCTACGAATCATCGCGCACCGAAAGCCAAGCTGCGGGTGTCAAGCCCCGGCTTCTTCCTTGGCGCTGGGAGGGGCCCAGGTGACGACGCCGGGGCACTCTTTGGGAGCTTGGACTAGCTAAAGTACCCCCGTAGTACCACCCATAACGGGGCGCCGGGAGCGTCCTGCACTTGTGACTGTGAATCCGGAGACATTTTTGCCATCCCTTCAGATCCTGGACTGTCGTAGCCACGCTTACTCCATTCGTACATAACTCAATTGGGAACCATTGCGTCTGGCGGGGGCACTCACCATAGGTGCCACGTATGATCCGTCACGAAGGCAGTCGATGTACTCTATCACGCCTCGTTGCCTACCTCTTTCGCTTGCTTCCTGCATGTTGCCAAGTAGGATCGAGTATGGTTGTGCTACCATCTTGTCAGGGTCTAGGCTTTTCGTGATTGCATCCAGGCAATTGCCGCTCGGATGTACTCGAACCCTGACCATTGAGTATGCCTCGACTTAGCTCACCCACACCAAGTATGCCGAATGCCCCATGTCAAAGCCTTTGAAAGGAGTTGGGTACTAGAAACAACCTGACCGGGTTACGGGATCCCATTGGTTTTGATATTACTCAACATGAATAATATCTAAAATTAGCAGTCAACAGTGATAGATTTGAAGGTATGTAAATCGCGGTATGATAGACACACTTGTTTGCGCTACTCTTGATTGGCCTTTGCACGGACCATCCATTCTTGTCCGACATTTAGATAGACATGTGTGATACATCAGTACGAAAGACACTCTGCCGTGGTTCTTGGCCACACTCAACCCTGGGCGCACTGATAATTGAGGTGCCCTGAATACTTTAAGGGCGGCAGGGGGGTTTTGAAAATGCTTCTGGTATTATTTCAATGTTCTTGTACTGTAAAGATCTAGCGTCAAAAAAAGTCTAAGATATTTATGTGCAATAAAATTCAATCGATCGATATTCAAATCCAATAATTCTTTTAAAATATTTCAAAATATAAAAATATTCTTAAATCGATACTTTATACGTATTACAAATCTTAGTAGTCTAAAATATAAAAGTGCGAAAACGTTCTCTTTTAAATATCTTAATTGCAAAAATATATAACTTTAATAAAATTTGCAATTAAGATTTTTTGTTAATTAATAGATCTATATTACAAATAATCTCTATTTTCAAAAATAAAATATTCGAAAAATAGAGTTTTACAAATATTAATAAAAAAATATATTGTCGAATTATTTCAATTGCAAAGTTATTCTATAATTCAAATTATACTAAAAAACTCTAAGAATTATTTTCTAAAAAAAAAAAATTTGCAGATCGAAAATTATTTAGAGAGCAATATACGTATACTTTATTGTTAAACTAAAATATAATTAATATAGATAATTAATAGCTAGCTAGTACAATACAATAACAATCTAAATTGTATTGTAGCTTTTGTTGCTTTTTTTGTTCTCTCTATTAATATATATATTTAACTTTGTTCTAGCTTTAATATTACAAATAAAAAGTTCTTTAAGATTTTCTTAAATTTAATATCTTAAAAAAGTATATAAAAAAGCAATATTGTTACGGGCAGTTTGCCATATAATGGTGTTAGTGAATCGGGTCGTCGCCAGGGCGCCCGGGTTGGCCTTTTGGTCAGGTTAGGCCTAACATTCTAACAATTGGTAGCTTCAACAAGTCCCGATCAGTGCGTCTTGGCGGGTGCTACAGGTGGTTGATTATCATATCGCGTGTCTTCGCGCGAGCCTTGGGTTCGATTCCCCTTCTATCTACCAGAGGCAAATAGATAGTTGTAGTAGTGCTCAGAGTGCGACCGTGCGCCCGGAGATCGCCTATATAGTGCCCCGTGAGTCCGTCCTGCACACGGGGGCGTGTAGCTTTCGCGCTCGTTTGGAGCAGATTGTTACGGGCAGTTTGCCATATAGTGGTGTTAGTGAACCGGGTCGTCGCCAGGGCGCCCGGGTTGGCCTTTTGGTCAGGTTAGGCCTAACATCCTAACAAATATACAAATTTTGTGTTTCTAGATTTTGGAGTTTTGCAATCAGCAAAATTGCGTTATATATAAAAAAAATATATAATTTACATCAAGAAAAAGACTTGTTAATATAGAAAAAGATAGATAGATAATTGTAACCCGTTAGTTTGCTATCTCTATATATATTACTTCTCGCGAGTGTTTGCAACGCGCAAATATCTCGCAGATACTTTTGACGCAATTGATTTAGATTCTATCCTGTTACAATAATACGCTTTTTTAATTGTTGTTAGAAACTTATAAAACTAGAAGATATACAATAAATATAGATTGTTGCTTAATAATAAAATTTGTAAAATATAAAGATTAAAACAAATTGTTAGAGAAATAGTATTATAGAAAATTGTAAATAGTATTTATCTAGAATATAAATAGTATTTTTTTAAATATTTGTTTTTGAGAATTGTTTAAATACTTAATACTATAATAGTAAAACTTGTTAACAATAGCTATCTCTATTAAGATAAATAATTAATATAATAGTTATACAAATATTAAATTAATTTTTCTAAGATTGTTTAGTTTTTTACGTATTTTTTAATTTGTAAAGCAAATCAATTATATATTGCAAATATTTAAAATAATAGTAGAATACAACTTTAAAGTAAGATTTAAATTTAGAAATATTAGTAACTTTTAAATATATAAAATCTTAAAAACTACTTATATTTTATTTAAAGATTGCACTTATTAAAGTTGCTAAATATTTTGTTAACTATATTAAGTATATTTATTTACAATTATTATTAAAATATTAAACTTACTTACTTAATATATCTCTAAATTATAATAATCTTTTATTAACAATCTTAATTACTTTTTTATTTTTAAAGATCGACTTATAGTATATTTTATTTCTACTTCTGCTAGTATTTGTTAATTATCGCTCTTTACTTTATTTATCTTATATAGAAATAGCGCAATTTTATTGTTATATCTTGTAATTTTTTAATTCTTGAGAAAATACAAATTTCGATTTAAATATTAATTTAGTATTAAATATTTTAACTTAATTTATTATTTATTGTAGCAATTATTTTTAAATTTAAATTTGAATTTTAATAAAATATTGCAAGTCTTTAATAGCAAATATTAAGAATTTTTTAACTTAAAAACAATTGTTTGCTATTATTATAACTTTAATTAATAAAGCAATTATTATAAATTATATATTTCTTTGTATATAATATTAACGCACAATTATTTAAATTTTTTCTTTAAAAACAATCGATATTTTTAAATTTATAAAGACTATATTTTTGTCTATTATATTTTTCTATTAGTATTAAGTTTTGCAAGCAACTATATTTTATCTTTTGACTTTATTTTTTCTTAAACAATTTATAAATTCTTAACTTATAAGAAATAGCAATTTAATTGCTTTAAATATATAAAATAGAGAATATTTATTACAGACAAAAATAATAGTTTTTAGAATATCTAAAATTATCTTAATTCGAAATATAAAAGTTAAAAATAACAAAATTAAAAATATTATACAAACAAAAGATACTTAAAAAGATTAGAAATAATTTAATAGAAAACAAAGTAAATTAAAAAATATATTGCAATTTAAATATAGTATTTAAAGCAAACTACAAAAAAATAATACAAAAAAAGAGTACTAATTTGCTTAAGAGTAAAGAAAAATTAAAAATACTAAAATAAAAAAGTCAAATAATAAAAAATATATGCAAAAAAAGCAAACTACAATATAGATATATTTCTACAACAATATCGAGCAAATTTAGAAATTTTTAACAATTTCTATAAATTCTAAAACAAAATCGAGTATTTTGTTAAAGATATAAGTTAAAAACAAGTTAATAAATATATATATAATTTTAAAGAAATTTAAATTAAATAGTTGTATTAAAAAACAAAATTTAATTTACAAAAATTTGTCTACTAACAATACTTAGAAATTCGAGTATTTATCTATATTTTTTTGATCTTAGATTTTAATTAAATAGCATTAAATACTTAAGACTTTTCTATAGCAAATATTTTTTTAAAATATAGTAATATAGTATTTAGAAACTCGAGAAACATATAGCAAAAATTAGAATAAAATAGATAACAAATTTAGCTCGAACATAAAATTCTTAAAACTTAGAAATTTTAAATATTGTTTTTGCAAATATAATTTTTGCAAATTATTGTATTTGCTAATACTATTTGTCTATTTTCTATTTATTATAAAAACTAAATATCTTAGTTGCAATATAACAATCTTTTTTTATTATTATTTTTGTCTTTAATTTGTATAATATAATTTATATTCTATAATATAATATTTTAAACAAAGTTACAATTTTTTTTTTCAAACTTTAAGATTAACAATTGCAACAACAAATTTAGTTTATATCTATTGCTTTCTTTTAGATTTCTTACTATTATAAATATTTATTTTTGTATATTTTATAAAAAGTAATATGTAAAGATTTAAAAAATCTTAAAGAATAAACAATAGAAAAAGCGCAATCTAATTAGTTAAACAAAGTCTTTACAATAAAAAGATATATATTAAAATAGAAAACTAAACTATATAAGTTGTAACTCGAGAGTATAATAATGTAAAATTTATTTACAAATTCTAAAAACTAAATTGCTTATATTAATAGATAGACTTAGAATTAAAAGATTAAGTATTATATTTATAACTAATTATTGTTTTACTTAGATTTAAAAAAAAATTATTAATAATCTTAAGCTCTTTTAGAGTAATTAATAATTCTTAATTTTTTATCTTTTTTTCGAACTTCTTTTTGTATATTAGAAAACTAATATAAAAACTATTATTAATATATTGTTTCTTGCTATTTTGAAACTCTTAATTTGTAAGAGTTAAGATTAGCTTATAAAATAGTTTTAGATATTTTTGCTAAAAAATCTGAAAAAAAATTGCAAAATCGAAATTAATATAATTAAAAACTCTATTAAGAGCAAAACAAATTGTAATTTAAACAATAAATTTAATAAACAACTAATACTCTACTTTACAATAATTAATTGCAAGAATAGCTGCTTTAAATAATCTATAAAATTGTTATTAAAAACTTATTACAATAAGATTTGTTTACTACAATAGAATTTTTATACTTATATATTTGCTTTTTTGTTAAAACATTAATATTTTATAGCAACTTATACTTAAAAGTTAGAAAATCGAAGTAAAGAACAATATAAATATTAAGAAAAGCGACAAATTTAACTTTTATTATAGTATAAAAATTAATAGAATCGATTTGTTTTTCTTTATTTTGCGCAAAATTTTGCGTCGAGATTTTGCTAACTTAACTTGCTTAACTTGCTATATTAGATATTAAGATTTAATATTTTTGTTATTAAGACTAAAAAATTATATTCTATTAATTTAATTTTAAAGTTTTGCTTTGTTTGCTCTTTTTTGTTGCAATATTAATAAGAATTTTGTTAGACTTTATAAGTAGCGCAAAAGTTTTTTAATTCTTAATAATATAATTTTGCAAAGTTGCGTAATCTTAAATACTTAAGAATATTAATATAATAAGATTGTTACTTTTTGTTAACTTTCTTAAGTAGACAACAATTTAATTGCAAATTAATTGTTTAATATTGTATAATTTGAGTAGCTTTTTTTAATAATCGAATCTAATATACAAGTCTTTTAAAAATTAGTATTGCAAAAAAAGAGAAATTATTATAGATACTTGTATATATTTATTTATTGTTTATAACTTAAAATAAGTAGCTAATAACTATATTTTTTTCAATTTAAAACAAGAGAAAAGTATCGAAAGCGCATTATAAAGCTTTGTATAGTTTTAAAAATAAATATCTACTTATATATTATTAATGTAATTTTTTTTACAATTTTAGTATATTTAGAGTAAGCAAGATCTTTAGATTTGCTAGTTATAATATTTAGTATTAATATTAAGTTTTATAATATTAATAGTTTTGCTAATATATTATATTGTCTAAGATATTTATCTTTAATAGTTCTTGTTATACTTGTAATATTAATTCTTTTATTTAGAGTTATATAATAATATTGTTTTTGTTTAATAATATTGTAATTTATATTGTTTTAAATATCTTAATTAGCAAAATATATTTAACAAAAAAATTTAGCTAATAGTTTTAGAAATTCTTTAGCTTCTTGTTAAGATTTTATATTATTTGTAAAAGTTAATATAGAAGTTTAAATCTTTTGTTGCTTGTTATTAATTGTAAAAGTATATTTTTTTTCTAAATATTAAAAATCTTTTTTTAGCAATTATATTATATTATTTAGAGACAATTTATAAAAATTAAAAGTAATCGAATATATATTACAATTTTTTTGTCTTTTCTATAATATAATATTTACAAAAATAAAATATATTTTTGTTAATATTTTATATATATTTTTGTAGAGATTAAAGTTGTTAATAAAGCAAGTAACAAATAAGAAGTAAATATTGTTCTATAAATATTTAATTAAAGTCTCTCTTTTATAGTACTTAAGATCAAAGTTGTTAATAAAGCAAGTAACAAATAAGAAGTAAATATTGTTCTATAAATATTTAATTAAAGTCTCTCTTTTATAGTATTTAAGCTCTAGTTTTTCTCTAAAAGCGCGTAGTTAATCTATTGATTAAAAAATACATAACTTGCAATTAAAAATTCGACAAATCTTTGATATTTTCTTTCTTAATTTAAAGTTTCTTTTAATAGCAATATAATTTGCTCGTAAAACTTTTCGAAATTGCAATTTTATTAAATTATTTTCTACAAAAATTAGTTTGTAGAGATTGTGCATATTAATTCGATCTAGAAAAAACTTAATTTAAATTTTTTATACAAAAAAAATAATATATTTTTTAATAAATAAAGTTTTTTTTTTATTTTAATTAAAGAAAGTTACTTAATCGAATTGTAGATCTTTAAACTATACAAAATTAAAAAAGAATATTAATTTTTTGTTATTGTAAAATATATAATTTAAGAAGTATATTCTTATACTCGAGAATTAACAATTAATATATTAGAGTTGCAATAGATTATCGACAATAATAGTTATATTTTAATATATTTGTTTTTGAACGTTATTTGCGCTTAGCAATATTGCAATAAAATAACAAGAATTAAAATAAAATATATTTGCAATAAATTTAAAAATATTTGTAGATATTTTGTTAAATTTAATATTAATTTTTATTCTTAATAATAAAGATAGCAACAATCGAATTCTTAATTATAACAACAAAATTAATAGTCTTTGCAAAAAAAATTTAAACTTAAATATATTAGAAAATCTAAATATTTTAAAAAAAGAAATATAATTAAGTCTAATTATTTTTTTAATTTTAATTTAGATTGCAATAATAAATTTAAATTTAAATATATTGTATCTAGAACAATATTTAAATATATTAACAACAAAATTAATTAATATTGTAAAATAAGTTAAAATATAAGATATAATTAAGTATATAAAATTATTGCTATTAGTTTTCGAAATATTAAAGTTCTTAATATTTATAATACAAAGTCGAAACTATAGAATAGTTAAAATTGTATTTAATAAAAGCGCAAATAAAATAATAGAAGAATTTTCAAAAAAAATTGTTATCAAATATAGATTATCTTTCTTAACAAAAAATTTGTTATTGTTTAAAAGAAACTTAATATTCTTACTAATTTTAGTCGAATTATAAAATAGCTCTTTTAAAGATATATCTAACGTAGTCGACTTTATATTAAGAAATCTCTAAATATAATTCTTTGTCTTGTTAATATTAGTATTTTAATAGAGTTGTTCTTAAGTTTTTATTTTAAAATTGACAAAATTCTTGATTAATCGTATCTCTAGTTAGTATATAATATAAAAACTAACAACAAAACTACTATTTGCAAAACAAATAAAAATTGTAGAATAAAAGAAAATTTCGAATATTAAAAAATTAAGTATCTTATTATCTACAAAAAGTTAAATATTAATTTTTTTCTTCTACAGCTTACTTATCTGCAACTTTATTAAGATCTATATATTTAGAAAATATAACTCTTATTGTTGTGCTTTAACTATAGTATCTTATTTTAATCTTAAAATATATCTTAGAATTTAATTCTATTTCTTATTTGAATTAAAAATTTTTAATCTTTTTTTGCTTAAAAGTTCGATCTTAAGATACTTTAATTTTTTTTTATTTTTATTTTTTTTTGTCTTTAAATCTTTTTTTTAACGCAATATTTTAAAATTAACTTGTTTGAACTTGCTCTTATTATATACAAGAAAAAGTTTAACTAATTTAAATAAAAGCGCAATCTCGACGTACAATTAATTATAAAATAATTAAAAATAATATTGTTTAAATCTTTATTAATATTATCTATTAATTTGCTCTAAATTATAGTATATTAATTGCTTGTAATAACAAAAATATATAAATTTAAAATTTAATATTTTAAGTTTTTGCAATAGATACTTTTATAATTGCAAATTCGATATTAATTTAATATATTAATACTAATATTAAAGTTGCATTTTTATTTAATTACTTTAAATATATTTTCTAAACTAATATCAATATATAGAGTCTTAAATCTTCTTCGAATTCTATAATTAGACTCTTTATTATAATTTATATTTTTTTTCTATTATTTGCGATAATCTATTTTAAATACAAGTTGCAATTAATTTTTTAAACTATTATCTCTTAATAATTATATAATTAACTATCAAATTATATTTTGCAAAATTATAATTTTAATACAAATTAATATACGAGTATAAACAATATTTACAATAGACAAAGAATATAGAATTTAAAATACTTTTAAAAATACTTTTTTAAGAAATTAATATACAAAAAGATAGCAACTTTAAATTTGTAAAAAAAAAAATCGATATTATAAATCAAGAAGATCTAAAAAGATTTAAGCAAAAACTATAAAAAAAACAAAATATATAAAGAAAAATAAATTTAAGAAAATTGTATTTTTAATAAAACAAAAATAGTAAACTAATATAAAATTGCAAAATATATAAGATTGCAAAGTATATAGAACTATATATTAATTAAATACAATATTGTTAAATATATATATTAGATACAATTGTTTTATATATTAAGATCTACAATATAATCGAGATAGCTAATAAAATTTTAACTATTTATACAAATTCTAAAGTATAATCGAATACAATATTAAGTTTAGAGATTCGAGATAGCTTTGTAAAACTACAAATAAACAAATAGAATATAAATATAAATATTGCAATTAAATTAATAGCTATTTATATATTTTATATATTTAAATTGTATTTTAGAATTGTTTTGTTTAAGATTTTTGTTAAAATTTATTAAATAGCTAGTTATATATTTAAAATCTTAATTCTTGTATTTGTTGTCAAAATAAACTTGAAAACTTAATAGAAATATATATAATAAAAATTTGTAATAGTTTGATTTTTTTAAAATAATATATTTTGCAATTTATTTTGCTCTTATTTTAACATTTATATTTTTTTTGTATTATTCTAGTATTTTTTTTATTTTAACTTACTTCTATTTTAGTTAATTGCAACAAATAGATAAGTAGTTATAGTTTATTATAAGTTTTTAAAGCTATACTAATTGCAAGTTTAAAATTAAACTATTTTCTATATTCTACAAATTCTTTGAATTTCTATTTTTTAAATTTAAGAATTGCAATACTTAAATCTATTTGTTTATATTTTTTATTAATAATTGCAATTAGCAATATACAAAAAACAGCTATTAATAATAAATATTCTAAGTTGCGCTTTATAACAAAAAAAATAGTATAAATATCTATAAAAATTGAAATAGAAATAAAATATTGTTTATTTTGTTTTTACTATTTAAAGTTTTCGAGAACTTAAGTTGTTAGTTTAGTTCGAAATATTGTAGAAAATATTGCAAAGAATAATATATATTTTTTTAAAAAATATAACAAAGTTAATAGCAATATCTTCAATTAAAAATATAAAGTAATTAAGAATATAAAAATAAATATATTGTATTTTTGCTATTAACAAACGCTCAAATTGTATAAAAAATAATTTAAAAACTATATAAAAAATAGTCTATATTAAAGAAGATTAAAAAAAATACTTTTTTTAAAAATTTTTTTAACAATTTTAATATTAAAGATATTAAGATTGTCTTTAAGTACTTTGCAAACTATTATAAAATAGTCTACTCTAAAAATATATTTGTTGCGCGTTAAATTCGAGATAAGTTTTTAAAATTAAATTAAAAGATAATACTAATATAACTAGACTTTTATTGTAATATAATAGTAATAATAAAATTATATATCGACAATAAGCAAAAAGAAATAATAAGTTGTTTTGTAATTAACTTGTTATATAATTATATAAAAAAGACTATTGTTTCGAGAAATAAAGATAAAAATTGCTAAAAATTTAATTTCGACTATATTAATATTAAGCTTACTTTTTTTTGCAAACAATATTAGTTACTAAGTTGTAAATCTCGAAAATCTATTATAGCTTGTTCTATATTTAAAAAGTCTTTTTGTAAATATAAAAAACAAAATTCTATATTAAAAAATAAAAATAAGATAAAGATTTAATTAATATCGAAATCTAAAAAAGATTAAATCTAATTGTTGTTTATATTTTTTACAATAATTTAGCAATATTGTTCTTTACTTTTAAGCGCTAATATTGTAGTTGTTAAAATATCTCGATCTACTTTGTGTAATCTATTTTATATACTATAATTATCTTAATATCTTACAAATAATACAATATTAAGTAGAAGTAACTTTACAATTAGTTTAAATTTTCTCTAGTTTTTGCTATTTTAACTATTGCTTATCTAATGCTATATATTGTTAATCTATCTTTTTAAGTTTAATATTTTAATAACTTAATAATTTCGACTTATTGTTATTGCAATTTTGCAAAAATTTGTTCGATTATAAAATTTTATATCTATCTTATTTTTAAATCTTAATAAATCTATTAATGTTAAAGATTTTAACAACTTTAAATTATTCTAATTTATATCTTTTTCTATAGTTAACAAAAAAGAAAATCAAAGAAATATTTTCGAAACTTCTAGAAATCTTTAAAGAAAAAAATTATTTTTATTTATTTTTTGTATTATTTTAGATATTTTTTACAACGCAACTACTTTTTAACTTCTTTTTAATTAAGAAAATTTTTGCTATACTAAATATTAATATATAGATTTTTTCTTTATTAGATATTATCTTTTAATATTATTTTAATAGATTTTTTTTAAAAAGATATTTTAAAAGTATTATAAATTCGAATTCTTTGCACTTATTAATATTGTAAAGTTAGTATACTCTTAATACAAATTAAACTTTCTAATATAACAAGCTAAAAATACAACTTTTCTTACAACTTTTTGATTACAATTACATTAAACAATCTTTCAAATTACTTGAATTTTATTAAATTAAAATATTTTCTTTATTCTATCTTTTATAGAGCTTCTTATAATATTTATATCTATTAAAAGCAATCTATATACTGCAAATTATTTGTATTTGATTATACTACTAATATTCTTGATGTTTTAAAAAGGCTTTGCATACAATTTGCGCTAAGGAAACCATCCCAGCATTGTTTTGAAAATCCCCCTGCCGCCCTTAAAGTAGATGCCAGAGTATATAACCCTAGATTGATAGGGAGCTAGCGCCTAACCTTAAAATTGAGCCGCATATTGTAGCCAAGATCTGTCTTCAAGCTCTAGGACAAACGACTTGGAAGCATCGAGACGCCATTGTTGATTTCAATTGACTGACCAGGTCCGGGCTGGTATGGCGACAGCGTCGATAGAGCCTTTTCTGAAAGGCGAGACCGGTCGCAATACGCGGGGACTGCTTCGACTGATCATCCTCTGCACAATAGCTGGTGCTGCTGTTGCCAGCCGGCTTTTCAGCGTGATAAGTATGTTCTCCCTCCACTTCATGCGAGGCGTTCCCAGTTCGGGCCATAGTTAATACCTTCCGATTACAGGATTCGAAAGCATCATTCATGAATGTCAGTCACCCTCTGCGCGCCTTAGAGGGCATATCCTCGCGGTCTTGGGAAAGGGCCATTGCGAAGGGCAGTCGATGCTAAAATAGTTGGCAGTCGACCCGTGGTTCAACTTCCGAGCGACAAAGTACCTGGTCCAGCATGGGTTCTACAGTTTTTGGGACTGGTTCGACGACCGTGAGTACCGGTGATCCCCCGGACGGGCCCTGTTGGGGCTTCAGGGAGTAAATCACTATGTTGAGAGATGCTGACATGGTTGCTCTCTTCAGGAACATGGCACCCGCTCGGACGTGTCACTGGAGGAACCCTCTATCCCGGCTTGATGGTGACAAGCGGCGCCATCTACCACCTACTCCGCCTCCTATCCATGCCAGTGGATATCAGAAACATTTGTGTGCTTCTTGCACCAGCCTTCTCAGGATTGACAGCGCTGGCATCTTACCTCATTACCTCAGAGATGAGCTCTTCCCCATCGGCTGGTCTCCTTGCGGCTGCCTTTATGGGCATCACGCCCGGCTACATTTCGCGATCCGTTGCTGGTAGCTATGACAATGAAGCCATTGCCATTTTCCTTCTAGTGTTTACATTCTATCTATGGATCAAGTCAGTCAAGGAAGGCTCTGCAATGTGGGCTGCGCTGACTGCGCTCTTCTACGGGTATA
>JAABUL010005925.1_pt1 | contig 14619 bp, 5 predicted proteins | sample 5559151 | NCBI WGS metagenome assembly JAABUL01 (sample SAMN10711876, study PRJNA513368) | rock metagenome | isolation source: Antarctica rocks | place: Antarctica: Victoria Land, Pudding Butte sud | reverse complement strand
ATTTAAGGTAATTATTAATTAAACCTTTAATAAGCTTTATAAGTAAGGTAGGCTATTATAAATAATAAAATTTACTTCCTTTAATTTTCCTATTCTTATTATTTAAAAGATTATACTTAATAGTAACTTAAAAGGCTATATAATTAATTAATATATATGATCTTAATATTATTACTTAGATAAATATCTACGCTTTACCTTTATAATTAGATATAATAGCTTATATTAAAGGATATTAATATATAGACTAACCGCGTCAAGTTAGTACTTCGAACTCGAGTCGGGTACCCGACTCGAGTCTTGGCGATTCGATACTTAAAAGAGGTATCGAGTATTTCAGTCGATTCTAAAAGTAGGTACTAAGTATTCAAGACTTTCAAGTTAATACCTAAAGTAGGAATCGAGTAAGTATTAACTCAAATCGCTAAGACTTATCTATTAGTAATATTTCTAAAAATAGTACTATTATTAGTACTATTATTAGTACTATTTTTAATAATATTACTAATATTTTTAGTACTATCCTTATTTCTTAAGAATATGCATTACCTTTTTGCATTACTAAGTAATAATACTAAAGATATTAGTAATATTAATACTATTTTGAGTACTATTTATAGTAATATTACTAATAATACTAATATTTTTAGTACTATTCCCTATAAATATAAAAAGGTAATATTAAGAAATAGACTAGATAAGGATATAACTAAAAATATAATTAATATAATTAAAAATAGTACTATTTTTAGTACTATTAGAACTATTTATAATACTAACCTTAGTAATATTACTAATATATTTAGTACTTTTTATAGGTAATGCAAAAAGGTAATGCATTCTTAAGGATAAGATAGTAGGGATTAGTAATAAAAATTTAGGCCTATTTTTTTTTCTAAAAATAACCTAAAATCTTACTATTCTTAGGACCCTTACTAATTATCGATACCTTGGCGATTCGAGTCGGGTCGACTCGAATCGCCAAGGAATCGAGTGGTTTTCGAGTTAGTAGGAATCGAGTATTCGGGTCGGTTCCGGGTACCTGACCCGAGTATTCAGTCGATTCCAAAAGTTGGAATCGAAACCCGACTTGACGGCCTGTCTATTAATATATTAATATAATAAATATAATAAGCTTTTTCTATTATTAGAGAGTTTATCTTAATAACTATTATAAGCTTACTATTATTAATTATTATAAATAAGAATCTTTTAGTATTACTATTATAAGTTATAAGAATTTACTTACTTATATATAAAGGTAAATTAATAGACTTTTAAATATTTATTAAACCTTTATTAAGATATATAAAAATAATATTATTATTTATTTTAAAATCTTAAAAGAGTATATAAGATACCTTTATTAAGTCTTTACTTTATTAAAAAAGTATAATATTTAATAAATTTGATTAAAGTATTTCTTAATTACCTATTTATCTAATTATTTAATTAGAAAGTTAACTCCTTTAATTTATTTATTATTATTAATAAGTTATTAATTATATTAAGGCTCGTATTCTCTAAGTTATTATCTTAACTTAAGATATACCTTAATATAATAAGTTAATTATAAGGTTATATAATTTATTATACTACTATCTTTAAGCTATTATAAGATAAGAAAATATTAATACTTATTTTATTACTTAAATTAAGATATTTATAAAAGAATTTTATAAAGAGAAAAGAATTTATCAAATTTATCAAATTTAAAGCTTACCTTATTTAAAACCTTATTAAAAGTATTATTATCCTTTATATTCTTGATATATTTTAATAATAAGATTAACCTTTTTATAAATCTTAATATTAATAAAGTTTTTAATATTAAGATTATAAACTATTATATAAATAATATTATTAATAGTAATTATCTTATTTATTTATAAGTCAACCTAATATTATTCTTCAATTACCTTTTAAAGGATATTAAAACTTATTATTAACTAATTAAATTAAAGCTTATAACTATTATATAAGTCCTTAATAAAATTAGGTATATAATAGAGTTAATATTAAAAATATTTATATATATAAATTATTATATTATATTAAATATAATAAAGTAAATTATTATATTTATAAAATTTATTATAACATTTAATTTATATCTTATTTAAATATTTAAATATATTCGAATATTTTAATAATATTAAGTTCTATTATAAGCCTAATAAATAATATATTATATTAGATATCCTATTATATTTATATATTATTACCCCTATATTATATATTAATAAGGAAAGTAAGCTTAATACTTTATAGGAATATACCTATATAATAATATACCTTATTAAATTAAGTCTTAAGTTAAAAAAGTAACTAATAAAAGGTTATAAGATAAATATTATATAATAAAAGGTTATTAAAGTCTTTAATATTAATAGTATTATTATTAAAGATATAGTAATACTTCCTTTTTATTAAGTAGATAGCTTAATATAAAAGGTAAAATAAATAATTAATAATTATACTTTCTAATTAAATAGACTTTATATATTAGATATTTATATAAAGATATTTTTTAATATTATTTATATTATAAAATATATAGGATTTATAAAGTATTAATAAAATTCTTTTAAGATAATAATATATTTATAACCTATTCTATTAATTATAAGAGTTTCTTTAATATTATTTATAATATTAATTATTATAAACTCCTAGATATATAACTTATAAGTTCTTATAGTTTATTATATTACCTCCTATCCTATTTTATATATTAATAATTAATTTTATTCTTATCTTATTAATCTTTATAAAGAGATATAATATAATCCTTATAATTACTAATAAATTCTCGCGTAAGATTACCTTAATATTAGGTAAGAAGACCTTTTCTATCTTAAATTAAGTTAATAAATTATTTTATTACTTTTAAAAGATTAATTAAGATCTTCTTAAAGTAATTATATTAAATTATAATACAAGGTTCCTTAATAAGTTATAAAAGTCTTTATTTAATAAACTTAATATTAATATATTATATTTTATAACTTATTATTCTTAAACTAATAGATGAAGTAAATATATAAATTAAATTATCAAAATTACCTTATAATTTTAAATATTAATTCTTAATAACCTTATTATATAACTATTCACTATTCTAATTATATAGGCTAATTATAATAACTTATTATTATTATTAATTAATTAAATATCTAATAAAGTTACTTATAACTTTTCTCTTAACTAGCTACTTAACCTCGCCGCGTACAAGAAATAGATACCTCCTAAGAATATAATATAATTATAAGTATCTAATACTATTATATTTAGGTAAATAAACTCTAAACTTTATTATAATAAATATTAATAGCCCTAATACTTCTAAGTTAATAATAAAGTTAAATTATATTTATATTATAATTATAATATACCTATTATAATATTAATAAATAAGAAATATACTTAATATTTTATTAAACTCTTCAAGGTCCCTAAGTAAGTTAAATATCTTACTTACTACCTTAATATCTTATAATATTAATAAATATATAATATCTTTATAATAGCTTAATTAGAGCTATTATTACTAAAGCCTAATCCTTTTTATTATTTATAACTTAAAGAGCCCCTATTAATATATATAGAAGGTAATACTAACGAGTATAAGTCTTATAAACTTAATAAATAAGGTATTTAATAAATACCTTATTTAGAAGGGATATAGCCTTACTATAATATATCTTATAAGGTAGAAAGGTTATAAAGCTTAATATAATTAATAGATAAATATTAAGGAGTTAGAAAATACTATAAATTTAATGAATAATTATAAGAAGATAAAGGATTAGGTATATAAGAAGAGTTTAAGTAAATACTTATTATAGTAGTAAATCTTATTAACCTTCCTACCTAATTAACGCTTAAGGATTAGTATATTATTATAAATTACTCTTACTTTACTAAGCCTTACTACGATATTATCTTGATAAGATACCTTAATAGGCTTTCTATCTTATAAATAGATAGAATAATTTATAATATACCTCTAAATAATACTATACCTAATATTATATATCTTCTACTTAGGATTTTTATATAGATCTCTTATAGAAGACCTCCTAGATTCCTTAAGAATTAGTCTTATTATAAATAAGAATAATATTATAATACTATATACCTCTTATAATTAGTAATTATAATATAAAGAAGGAGGTAATAATTACTAGTAAAAGTAATAATAAAGAGGAAGATAATATAAAGGAAGAAAATAATAAAGAAGAAGATTATTATTATCAAATAGGTAAAAGTTATAAGATTATAAAGATCTTTAATTAGATATCTTAACTATTTAATAAAGAGTATTTAATAAGTATATTACCTTTATATATTATTAAATAATACTTTATTTATCTTATAATTAATATAATATAATATATATATCCTACTATTATAAGTTATAGTCTTAATAATTTAAGTTAGATTACTTAAGTTAATACTTAATTCCTAGTTAAGTATTAAATTGTATACTTAATTTATCTATAAAAATCTATAATCTACTTTAAGTATTATAAGTACTTAGGAGTTAGTTTTAGTAGGTTTAATAGAAATATCCTATATTATTACTTTAAAGGGATTATAGTATAAAATAAGTTACTTTTAGTAGCCTAAATACTTAGTAATTAATAGCTAACTAGATTAACTCTAAATAACTTAAAAGTTTTTAGACTTTAATAAATTTTAATAAATTTATCTATTCTTAATAGGAGGAGGAGGCTATAAATATATTATATTAATATGTTTTTAATATAGATTCTAAATCTAGAGTCTATTTTTAGATTTGTTAATTAATAAGTAAGTTAGAAAGGTTTCTAGCTCCTTCCTTAAGAAATAGCTTAGCTTAAGCCTAAATCTTTAAAAACCTTAAGTTAAAAACTTTTAATTTAGTATCCCTATGTTTGTTTTTTTGATTTTTGATTTATTAACATCTACTTGTAATAGCTAATATAACTTATATAACTTATAACTTCTTCTTTTACTCTAAGTAGGTTTAAGATTTACTAAAGTTCTAACTATTAATATTAACTTAAATACTTAATTCTAACTTTAGATATTTAATTACTAAGACTTAAGTTAAGTATCTAACTTAAGTTTAAAGTATTAACTTAAGGTAGTTAGTCTAATATTTAAATTTTTTCTACTATTTTTTCTAGGATATTAAAGTTATTTATATAATTTATAAGTTCTCTCTTATACTTTAAGTAGATTTGAAAGTTATAAATAAAGAGTATATTCTAAGCTAGCTATAATAAATAGAAGTCTAATTATATAATAAAAAGATTTTTATAAGATATTATCTTAATAATATACTAACCTAGTTAAATAGAATATAAATAGAAGTAATTAGGAAGTATAATTATAAGTAGATAAAGGTATATTTATAACTAAAGAAGATATAATTATAATACCTCCTTATAACTATAATGCCTTCTATAATTAAGAAAGAAGTATATATATAAGACTAGCCAAACTATAACCTTTTATAATTCATCCTTTACATCCTTAAGAATATCCTGGACTGAATTCGTCTTTCTAAATCGCATTAGAATATTCGATCTCGCTGTCAAGTCATCAGCTTTCTCCGGGGCCAGACCACCCTTCTTGAGAAGGCCTTGTAACCTAGTCAGTTCCTTCTCGACATAATCTTGGTTCTTGCTGAGTTTATCTGCCGCCTTCACATAGTATTGTGCATACTTGTCTTTCAAGCCACTCGCTGCTCCTTTCAGCTCTTCCGACAAAGTGGCGACGGTGCCACCACCAGTCAATTTTATGAGGATGGAGTCTAGGCTGGGAACAGTGCCGCCGAATGTGTTCAATTTTCCACCAGCCATCCGATATGTGCCCGCCTTGCCATTCATGAATTCCAGGAGAGCCTCCTCAGTACGACCGCCCTCATAAAGTTCGGGTGTAGTGGAGCCCTTGGGGAAATACTTGATCGTAGGATATGACTTGACACCTTGCTCTTGAGCGGTAGCCTTTGCGTTTTCGGCTTCAGCGTCCACTTTGGCGATGAGGACATTGGCTTCGGCGGAAAAATCTCGAGCTACAGTCTCCCAGATTGGAGCCAAGCTCTTGCAGTCTAACGAGGCATTAGCAATCACAGGACAAATGGTATTGGGCTTGATATCAGCATACGTCCACACCATGGAGCAGTGAAAGCCACCAAGACATCTTTGTCACCACCAATTTCAACTTTAAAGGATTTATCGTTGAGCATCTCCACCGCGCTGGGAGCTACCTTCTTGGTCTTCATTTGAATGCCGGTTTTTTGAATGATGAAATCTGAAAGGCTCTCTATATCTCTGCCACCACTGTAGTCTTCAGGCGTGGCACTTTTGCCATCGAACCATTTCAGCGTTGGAAAGCCTTGCACGCCAAATCTCCGTCCAAGATCCTTCTCTGCGTCGGCGTCTACCTTTGCGATTGATACTTTGTCTTTAGCAAAATCGAAACTCTGGGCCAGCTCTTCATAGATCGGCGCCAATGTTTTGCAATGGCCGCACCAGGGAGCAAAGAATTCGACGAGAGCTGGCTTATTTGACTCTAAAACGATTCTGTCAAAATTGTTGGGGATGAGGTCAAGGACAGAGGAAGCGGAACTGGCGCCGAGTGCAGCAAGGGCAAGTAGTAGAAGGTAGCCAAGACGTGCCATTGTTATAATAACAGAAAGATGCTATGCGTGATTGCCCAAGCAATCTATGGTCGAGTCGGATGCTGTCGTGGGGAATGAAACGAGAAGTGGGAAAGGCGAGAGCACATAAGAGACTGGGAATGAGGACACAGTACTCAAAGCGGGTATTCTTACCTAGACTGTTACCTAGCGCGATACGCCTTACCACTTACAGGAATGCCATCGAAAGCCGAGTTGGAGGCACGCTACGGAGTACTGTTACACGATAGACTAAGTACGTTCCACCGGACATGGCCATCGTAATAGTAGGTTCCATGTCCATCCTAAGTCCCGCTTTCAACATCAGGAACACTAAGGCTATCACATGTCCCCACTGTTATCTAACCTATAAGTGGCTTCAATTCGCTGCCCAATTCAAAGCCAATTTACCAGCAGAGCCTGACCAATCTGATGGAACATCAATGAGTCTGTCAATTGGCGAAGAACACGACGTCGGACCCGATGCGTACCCCTGGTTATGCAATTATACTGACTTCGTCCACGCAAGCGAACCGGAGCCATTACGGAGTACTTAAGTGGCTCATCTCCTTGCTGACAACCATATATTGACTTCATCCCACATCTGCTTATCCTTCACCTTATCTCCCGCTACCAACACTCCCTTATATAGCTATATTGTAAGTTAATATCAGACTCTACGTGTTACATGCTCGATGAAACCACTTACTGCATCCCATATTTTGAAAGCGTCATCCAAGCTGCTATGAATATCGCTATGCTGAGCCCGGTCTTGGACTTTCATCCTAACCTCAGTCCGATCTTCGACCGAAATGGGGACGGAATATAAACACAGTTCGTCGAGATACTGCATAGTCACTACACCAAGGGCGCAGGAGTGCTCCTCGTAAAAGGGCAACCCCAGCGAAATATTAATCCAGTCCTCGCGATCTCTATCCACTAGTCCTTCGAGAAACATTGCAGCAAGGATCATTTCAATCAAGTCACGAAGGCTTCCGTGCACGTTCGATATGATTGACTGATAGGCTAACAGGTGCCGGCTCAAGGGTCCACTCCAGCGTTTCGGACTATGGTGAATCTTTCCGAGGCATGCGAGGCGGGATATTAGCATACAATTACGCTTATCGATATCTGATCCTTTCTCTGGAGCGCCAGCGTAACCGAGGAACATTGTGTCAGGCGTAACAAGCCCAAGGCGCAATAATTCTACAGCAATGAACACAGCCTCTTCCTGATCTTTCCTTGAGCCTGAAGCGTCTAGCGCAGTTTTGAGTATCTCTCCCCAATCGGTCAGTTGGTGCTGCTCGCTGACATAGCCACGAAGCTGAAGGAAGCGCCATACCGCATTAGCCAGGACCTCGTTACGATGCTTGAGGGGGTCCAGCCCAGCTTTGGGCTTTGGCGTAATGGTTCGCGCGGCAAGGTCGGAGTTTTCCAAAGTAAGAACAGCAAATTGCAGAGTGCCCGGAGTAAAGTATTCAGACAGCCCTGCCATCAAGTCATTCTTCACGTTCCACTTTGACAGTGTGTCACGAGTTGAAGGCACTTCCTTCATGTTGAACTTGCCCTCGTAATCAGGATCGAACCAAAATTTCGTAACCATGTCTCTCGACTGGTAATACCGGTGTATTGGTTCGGTCAACAACTTTAGTGCTTGTCTCCTTAATGGGTCTAGGTGGATTTTCACGAGATCCTGGTATGCCCGACCGTCTCCACCAGCCAGAGGTTGCGTGACTGAGACATAGCCAGAAGTCAACCAACTAAGTACCCGTGGTCGCAGCATGCCCCGTGAGAGGTACATGTAGAGCTCTTCGGGCAACCGCAGCCCAATGCAATCATGAGCATCGTCCGGAGCATGCGCCTTGTTCAGGACTTCAACGTCTCCATCTGCAGTCATGACAACGTGATGTTTGACTCTTGTAGCAGCCTGTTTGTATTGATCGAGGTAGACGCCTTTGATGGAGGGGTTGACGGGGTACTGTGTACAAAGTCGCGCCACGCTACTGCCACTGGAAGCTATCAAGTCGGTGACAGTACGGAAAGTGAAGGTTTTGCGATAAAGTGTGGAATCTTGGAGCGGCGGGAATATTGACAGAAGGCTTGAGTCGGCCAACATAAGCGCGTCCATGAAGACCTGGGATGATATATTGCCAAGCCCTTTCAGACAATCTCGTCTATCAATCCACCAGAAAGACGAAGTATCTGGCTCAAGCTTGGTGATAATCTTGTCGATCCCGAAGCAGAACAGTTCGGAAGAACCAAACACAGCGTCGATAAATTGACTTGGATGTCTCTCATAGTAAACAAGCTAGAGACGTTAGTGGGTAGGCAAAGAGGGTACTTTGGTGTGTACCTGGGCCAATGCGCTGTAGGGTGCAACGGTGAAGGGAATTTCATTCTGGTGAAGTGACTTCTTTAATGCCTCGGTTACTGTGCTGATATCTGAGATACCTGGAGTAGTTTAGACGTAAATATCGAAACAGCCAATGCAGAACGAGCATACCTGATAAGCCAGACCTCCGAAAGCTGTCATATGCGTCTGGGAGTTGCGCGTTCTCGTAGAGACTGAAAGCCTCACTAATCACTTGGGCAGCGTTGACAGATTTCGGGAGTATATGTCCGTTAACGCCCGAATCGAGCCCATCAAAAACGAAGTGTAGCTTCAGGCCAGCGTTTCGCAACTCTGTCGTTGCACGTTTAACACTTGACTCCAGAGCAAGAGGAGCTCCCCCAAGCGCGGAAAGGAGAGCATCTTGTGGCAGGCGTCGTATAAATTCGATGGCCTCGACACCAATCGTACAATCGCAGAGAAACTTGATGTCAAATTGCTTTGCGACCTGGCTTGACAGGACCCATTGCTCGAACGCCGGGACTTCATCAAAGAACTTTAGCTGACCTGGCTTGGATGGAGCTCAGTTCTCGAGAGCTGGACTTACCACCCATTGTGCGACATGGAACACGCAGACCCAGTGCAGAAGTTGAAGTAAGGAAATACGTCCGTAGAAGGATCAATAGAGCTCGAGGTGCGATCGATGGGGTGTCTTCCAAAGGTGTTAGTGGAGCTATTTGGCCTCGGCACTTATCTCACTAGTTACAACAGACTTTCCAGTAAATTTATCCGAGCGCTAAGAATTTGGCGGCGATCTCACTAAAATCGCCCTGACCTTATAGTATACTTATTAGTGAATTATATATTTAATCGTTCTAAGAATTATCTATCTAATACCTTCACTATTTATCTATTATTTCCCCCCTTTAGATTAAAATTATAATAGGTAGTTCCTTTAATATATGATTTATAATATAAGCGCTTAAGAATAAGTATATAATAAGTAGGATAACTCCGTAAAAATATTATAAAATATTATAAAATTTAATATATCTAAAAATAAGTAATATATCTAATCTTAGAATATATTCTATTAAGTTTATAAACTTAATTAGATAGAGGCTATATATTTTACTAGCTTTTATAAAAATTTAAGATATAGTTTCCTATCTAGATATTATAAAAATTATATCTTTTTAATAAGATTACTACTAAATTCTTAGCGCTTAGATAAATTTACTAGAAAGTCTATTATAAATCCTAGTTACTAAAATAAATTAATTCTACTCTTATAATCTAGATTAGAAAGTTAATTTTACTCTTAAAATAGAGCTCTAATAGTAAAAATATTAAAATACTTATATTATTAAACATTTTTTTAGGTAATAATATATATATTTTTTAAGTTACTTTATATAAATTATAAACTTATTATCTTATTTACTTATAATTAATTTTTCCTTTATTAACTATCCTCTTACTTATATTTAACTTTTTACTTATTAATTAATCTTTTATTTGTAACTACTTCTTCCTATTATAAACTCCTCTTACTTTACTAAGTCTTATTAAGGATTTATCTTAGTAAGATACCTTAATAGACTTTCTATATTATAAATAGATAGAATAATTAATTAATATACCTCTAAATAAGACTACGCCTAATAAATAGTAATAATACTAATTATAATTATTAAGTATTATACCTTATTTATTAGTGCTAAGGTTATATACTAGATTATCTTAATAAAGGAAGAACTATTAGTATAATACTAGATAACTTCCCTAGTTATTAAGGATCTATTATCTTATAGTATAGTTATATATTAGTTAACTATCTATATAGATTAGATCCATGGATATAGACGTGTTTACAGGATTTATAAGGTCCTTAGATAGGGCTTAGCGTTCCTAAGGACGAATATTAAAACATGATATACCTAGTAAATCTATACCTATAATACTAGTACTATAAAATACTAATTATCTTATACTTTTATACTATCTTACTTAATAATATTATATTATCTATTATAATAAGGCTCTTTATACCTTCTACTTTATTATTACCTTATTATTATCTTATTAGGTAATCTAAATAGATTACCTTACTAGTTAATATTTTACTACTTACTAAGAAAACTACTAGAGAAGGTAGATATAACTATATATTACTTTCCCTAATATTATCTATCTAAGACTTTATTAATTTAATCCTTAATCCTTTATTATATCTTTTATATATATATTAAAGTAGCCTTCTATTATTTTAATATCTATATATTTTAATTTCTCTATCTTATAAATAGTTTTAAAAGAGTATTATCCTAGCTTTTCTTATTACCTAGGAGATAATTATCCTAGCCTTCTAATTATCTAATTTTACTACTTCTAAGTATATATATATATTAACTTTATTGATATCTTATTATCGTTATTATATAAAAGAATATTAGGCCTCCTAGACTACCTAAGATTATTAACTCTTATAGTAAGGAATATAGTTAATACTCTTAATTTATATTTATTAATTCTATTACTCTTATAGATCTTAAATCCCTTTATCCCTTAAATTAAATAATTAACTACTTCCTCTTATATATAAGAATCCTTAAATTTTAATAATACTTATAAATTTAAAGCTCTTATTAATATCTTTAAAAGCCTACTATACCTTCTAATCCCCCTATTACTTTATTAGGAGGTATAGCTTTATTAGAATTAATTATATTAAGTATCTTAAAAATAACTATATTAGGATCTATAGTTATAAATAGTAATATTATAATATATATATTCTTTATAAAGGAGGTAATTTATAGTTATCCTATTAATCCTAAGAATATTAGTCCTAGTAATATATTAATTAATAATCTTAATATATAGGTAATTATTATTACTATAATTATCTAATATATATAAGAAAATCTACCTTAGCCTAGTACTCCTAATAATCCTAGTCCCTAAGAATTACTTAGAGTCAATATTATAGATTATAACATTTACATTTACTTAGTATATACTAAGTATATAGAAGCCTTTCATAATATTATAGTATAACTCTAATTATATAACTAAGTCTTAGTATAAATACTTAGTACGTATATATATTACTTATAACTATATAAATAGATATATTATTATTAATATTATTATCTACTATATAATCTATCTATATTATTATTTCTAATAAATAGTAGTAATACCTATATATAGTAATATAACTTTATAGTTACTTCTACTTACTATTATTTTAATACCTTTATATACAAGACTATTATTATAAGAATAGTAAAATTCACTCCTTTACTAGCGCTTATATTCCCTAGGCTACTATCTACCTTAATATTATATTATTTTCTAAGTTAACTTTATATCTTATTTAATAAGTATAATCCCTTTATTAGGCCTTTATTATATAGATAGCTACTTACTAAGCTATCTAGCTCGCTATTAAAGCGCTAGTCCTTTATACTAATAATAAATATACTTAGCTAGCTATTATAGCTAACTAGCTAATAAACTTAATCCTTGTTAGACTAGTTAACTAATTAGAAGCGAATCCCCTAGTTACTAGCCTCTCTATTAGAAAATAGTCTTATAATCTATATATGAAAGTATAACTATAGCCTATAATCCTACGTATAGTACTAAGGACTACTCTTATAGAGAATACTAGTACTATTAGCTAGTACTTCTCCTATATATCCTTATTACTATAGCTATTAGCTAGTCCTAGTACTAGCTATATATATTAGACCTTATAGCTACTAATAATATTATATCTAAGCTATTAAATCATCCTCCTTATTAGCGAGTAGCTATCCTATATAGCCGCGAAATACCTATATCTAGTATACTTACTACGTAGTAGTATTACTCCTATAATACATTAAGTATATTTTATTACATGTTATATATTTCTTTAAATAGACGCTTATACTATATTACAAGAGGTATAACGTTATAGATCTATATATTTCCAAAGATATTACTAATTAACTGAAAATTACCTATCTAACTTCTAGTTATAATTATTCTAGATCTACTAAGACCTTTATAAAATAGTATATATTTTACTTTACAGCTATTATATATATATAATAGTAATACTAAGGAGGTTTATAAGTATATAGATACTAACTCTAATTAGTTAGGATAGGTATACTATTACTAATATATTACTATCATTTTTTAATTTTAGTAGATATATTATTATAGTATAACTCTAGTTATATAACTAAGTCTTAGTATAGATACTTAGTACGTATATATATTACTTATAACTACGTAGATAGATATATTATTATTAATATTATTATCTACTATATAATATATCTATATTATTATTCTAATATATAACTAGCTTATATAGAGACTTTATCTCTAGTAGCTAATTAATCTCTATATCCTAAATTAGTTAAAGTCTATTACTACCTTAATAATAATAGTAATATCTTATTTAAGATAGCTAACCTTCTTTAAGTACTATTAATTACCTATTAGAATTAAAACTATCCTTATAATATTAATATTAAGTATTTAGTCCTTAAGTCTAGTTACTTCTATTATATTAATTATCTAATTTAACCTTATAAGAGTCCTATTATTATTAAAGGCTTTATATATTATAAAAGCCTTTAATAAATAACTATCTTATTTATACTATCTCTTATACTCCTAGTAAATAGTATTAGGATTTTTAAAGAATCTTAATTATTCTTCTTAAGGAAATTCTAGATTTCCTTATACCTTTCTTAATATTATTGTTATAGCTTTAATACTACCTCTTAATTAGGATCTTATTATATTAGTTAATTAGATTTATAAGTTTATTTCTATTATTTAGTAAGCTTACGCTTAGGAAGTATCTAAGATTATTAGATATTATATATAACTTAAGAGACTAGTTAGTATTAGTATAGAAGCTTATACTTAATATTTTACTTTAATTAAATTACTACCTTTTCCTTTTACTTAGATAATTAATATACTAGCTTTCTAAAGAGCTATTAAATTCTTTATAAGGAATATTAAATAATATTATAACCTTTTATAACTCTAAGCGTATATAGCTTAGTATTAGCCTCCTTTAATAGGAAATACCCTTATTATATTATTTTTAGGAACGCCTTTATTAAGTACCTTAAGAGAAGCTTCTTTATTATTAATAGAATTACCTTTTATTAGTAAAACTACTAGAGCTATATTAATAAAAGAAGTAATGAATCTATAACTAGCTTATAAGTCCTTAGTTAATTAGCGAAATATTTATAAACCTTACTATTATAATAGCTACTACTATTAGTATAACCTAATACCTTTAAGAGAATCTACCTTAAATAGGCTAGTAAGGCTAGGCTTACAAGATTTATAAAGCTTATAAGATAAAGTTAATAGTAATACTAATAGTCTTAATTAAGGATCTTATTAAAATTAAAATAACCTAGGATTCTTTAATCTTATATAGAATAGTAAATAAGTTAATATTAAACTAGCTATAAAATATATTAATAAGGAAATATATTTTAGGGATATATATTTATTTATTACTTATGTAAAATAATTATATTTATTGAAGGATCCTATAATAATTAGGATTAACCTTTAGTTAAGCCTT
>JAABUL010005923.1_pt1 | contig 14621 bp, 21 predicted proteins | sample 5559151 | NCBI WGS metagenome assembly JAABUL01 (sample SAMN10711876, study PRJNA513368) | rock metagenome | isolation source: Antarctica rocks | place: Antarctica: Victoria Land, Pudding Butte sud | reverse complement strand
CACGACTGAGTGGGAGTGTTAAAGATGGCTGGTTCAGGGTACAGGCGTTTCGCGCGTTCGCGTTTATATGAATACATCTTAGTAGTCATGCGTTTTTATTATTGCATATGAACCTGGTTATTCAACATCAGGATCAGATTTCCCAAGATCAAGAAACACAAGGCGTACTGGGCTTGTATTGCCTTTCCAGCGTGCACAAAGGATGCAAGGGACCAAGCACGGTGACAGGCGGAAGTAGGTCAGGTGGCTGAATGTGGCAAGTATTGAAGTTTGGAACGCTACCGGTTTTGGTGGTGTAATCCCACAAGCAATTGTAGGCCAGAATAGGTCGAGCGTCGGTGACAGAAGATTCAACTTGACCAAGTCTGCTCATTGATGCTGCAGAGATTTGTGTCTATATGAAAGTCGTACAATTCAAGGGGTACTTTTGCAGCAGGCCATGTTTGGAGCGGAATCTTGGATTGAGTTTATTGCGTCTGAATCTGCTGCATGTCATAGCGAAATTCAGTTTCCCCGTTGTACAAGGGGTGCCACAAATCAATATTCCCGAACGGAGAAGGCCTTTATGTTCGGAAAAAAGCCTCCGGTCTTTTTCTTCCCACATACCGTCATTTCTCTTCCCTTCCCAACAATGTCGAATGACTTCCCAACCAACCGTTCCATCAAGCTTCTCGTTGAAGAGCATAGACCGCCCACTCTGAAATTTTCCCCTAAAGCATCGACAAACTCGGCTCATCTACCTACAGCAGCCGAGCTGGAATATTATTCAAGGGCACCGAGACCTGGCGTCCGAATCGAATTTGACGCTTCACTCCTTGAAGAGATTCTCTCAGTCGGGAATGATTCATGGTTGATTGATCCTCCAGCTTTGAATGATCTACATTGGGCGAGTTTGATCGATGGTCACGCGATTTTTGCCAGATCCGAGATCATACGTGCAAAGACGGAGGATCTCGTCCCTCTGATCCGGCAACAAGGATTCTTCCTCGCCAACCTCGTGCTCGATCCCTCGCGAAACTTTTTCCAACCACAAGTCCTCAACCACGCCAGCGGATCGAGTTCAAGCTCTAGCTCACTGTCCAGCTCGCTGCCCCGTCGAGTTCGTTGGGATAAACATCGTAGCTCCCAACCTGGCGGTAGGGGTGACTGTCGACTCTTGCTTGATGATGGTCTGGTAACCATACCGGTGGTGATGGTCGAGGTCAAGCTACCGTCGGTGCTGGGGATTGAAGACGTTTTGGATGGGATGGGGAAAGTCGCGGCGGAAGGTATCAACCTGGCTTTGTCTCCTGACGCCAACACCCTGGTCGCCACCATGGGATTACCTCATAGTTTCAGTCAAACCATCGCCCAGGTATGGGAATCGCCTAGAACCCATCGAGCTGCCAAGATTGGTTCACGAGTGCTGACGGATGATCATTACAGGCCATCTTTCAGATGCGGAAAACCCGTGTCGGTTATGCATACATCACCACTTATCGAATCGCCTTCATCCTCCGCCGGACCGCAGAGTGGAACTATACCATTTCAAAGGCGATTCTACGCGATACGAGCGAGTCCAACGATACGAGAGGTCCCGTCTTGTTTCACTTGGGCGTCGCTCCACTGCAAGTGCATGTCGCCCTTGGCGCCATGTTCCTTCGTCCATTGCCAACCCATCTCATCCCCTTCGTCGACAAAGAGACACTTGTCCCCGTGACTTCGGTGAAGCGCAAGCCAAGTGAGGCGAAAGGCCAGCGGAAGAGGTCAAGGCAGGGGCGCGTTGGTGAGGATGCAGACGGGGATGAAGGGGGCGATAATGTGGTTCAAGAAGACGATGCGGTCGAAGGGGACGATGCGGCTCAAGAAGATGATTCGTCCGGCAACATGATGGAGACCTTTGTAGGCGATTTGGACGGCGACGAATCGCTCGACGAGGAGCCATGGGTATGCACACCGGATACTCTTGTTGCAGATGTAAGTACCCTGATCGTGTCAAATTCAGACGATCACTGTATCATTCGTCCAAATAGGGTATCAAACCGGATTCCCCCAGCATGTCTTCCAAGCGTAACCTCACGCCCCGCCTCATCCTCTCGGTTGATCAGCGGCGAATGGACTTGGATCACTCGGATACGCTCCATGGTCTGACTATGGGCATGCTGAGCGACTCGACTTTATCCCTTGTGAACAGCGATGAGCTGTCGGTCGTGCTTCGAGATCGATTCGGAGCGGTGGGCATGCCTTTTTCAAAACTTAACCCTTCATCCATCATGCCAGCTGACGACACTGTCCACGATTTGATGCCCGCCAAAGAGACACGTCACCTTTCGTTGGATTTGACCCTCTTCGCCCACCTCGGCTCTGGTCACGCATTTGATGCGTATCTAAGTCACACTTGGCTTGGCTTTGACGCTGTCGCGAAGATCGCGATTCCTACAACGACAATCACCGATCGAGCCTCTGGGTGGGAGGACGGCGGGAGCAGGATTGACAATATCCTCACCGAAGCCGCGCTATTATCCGGACCTCTGCTCCATCTTCAAGGATCGACCGTCCCACGCTTCCACGGTCTCTTCCGCGGACTGAGCTATTCCTCCAGGCCTTTTCGATCCCCCCTCTTTGTCATGGTGATGTCCGACGCAGGCGAAGCCTTGGTAGATGAAGCGGACGGCTGGAAGGGTCTGCCCTCGAGCGAGAAGTAAGCTTGGCTCCCTATCTTTGTCTTGTCGCGGCTGAACGAGGGGGAAAATCAAAAGATCTTCTATCCTCGATCTGTATGAGACGATCCATCGCGCCGGAGTCGTCCACAACGACGTCAGCCATCGTCATGTCTTTCTCCCCAGAGGTACGGATAAGCCAATGCTCATTGACTTTGATTTGGCATTTATCCCTGCGAATGGGGACGACGAGGCGTTTGAGAGGGAGATGAGGATGGTGAGGAGGATGTTGGGCCTCGGCTTGGTTGCGGGCGGCGGTGGGTCTGTGGACGGATGCATCATCGGTCGATGACTTGGGATTGGAAGGGACTCGACTCAAATCTCGGTCTCCGTCTGAGTTTGTCAGCCGTCACGGGGGTTAGGAGTAAATAACGATTTTATGCGCAGGGTCAGGGTGTTTAAGCGGGAGATGAACCGGTAACCAGTCCGACAGCACTCTGCTCAAACACCCGATTATTGGGCAAGTAGAGGTTGATGGAGATGTAGCGTGAATCGAAAGAACAAGCTGTCATTTGTTTCAAGCGTCATCCCTGGACGATAACGCATCTGGCAAAGGTTGACCGAGACAGAGCGCATACGATCACCGCTTCGACGGGGGTACTAGAGGGGGGGGGGGTGTCTTTGCAATCACTATATCACTAGGCGGAGACGAGAAGAGTCGATGGTGGAGGGTGTGATTACCACCGGTCAATTGGAAATCATCGTACAGGAATCTCACTCGCCAGGGGACGCCAGCATCAGGTCTTTTGCGCTGCACCGGTATCAAACCTATCAGTCGTCCCTTGCTACAAATCCATCTCATTCACTTTCCCCGAACTCCAACTCTCCCCCCAGTCGATCCATCTCCGCCATCATCTCTTTCCCACCCTCAGAATCACAATTTTCGATACGACGGGGACACCAAATCCCACGTCGTGAATCACTCGGTCACCATACTCCCACCCATCCCTCATCTCCTCTCCATCCTCTCCGCTCACACTTTTCCCGAGACCCTGCCGGTGGAGAGCGAATCCCGAAATGTGACTATCCTGTCAGCGTCTGCTCTCCTGAGGATCAATGGGCCCGTCCAAATCATCCGAGATGCCGATCTTTGTTCAGTCAGGCTTCAGGCTTTGCTCGAACGTTATGCTTTCCGGGCGAGTCAGGTCCAGCAGCCGATTCACGAGAGCATCTTGTCCCATGTGAGGGCGATGAGCAGCTTGGCCTGGACAAAGGCGACGAGGCAGACCCAAGCTGCGGAGAACGGTGTCCAATCCGTCCTTCAATCCACACTCGCCGATGTCATCAATGACCTCCTGTCGAAACCTCCTTTCGGACAAGGTTCGAGTCACCGGATCTACTGGCGTCTCGCCGGTGGCGGTGGAGGTGGTCAAGCCGATCTTGAGCTTGTACTGGAGTATGAGAATCGGGCAGGGCAAAGGGAGAGGAGGATATTGGCGGTGATTGAGGTCAAGAAGTCCTCCGCGTTGTCGGTGGTGGGAATGGGTATGCTGGATGATGCGGTGAGGGATTCTGGCATGTGGTTGGATCATCAAGGGAGGGCGAGGGTAGGAATCGGGAGGGAGGAAGATGCGGTAGACAGGACTTACAAGGCGATCTTCGAGCAAGTACGCCTTCTCCCACCTCTATCAACCACCATCTGATCGAAGTCGATTCAGGTGGCCGCGGAAATGTCTACCCGATCCTCCCCGATCTGCCTCCTCACCAATTGGGCGGGCTACAGACTATTCTCCCGCTCCGAAACACTGTCACCCGATTTCAACTATGCCCTAACAATGTCCGACACCGTACCAGTCACCGCCCGCGCCACGAGGGATAGGCTCTGGCGCTCTCCTCTTGGAATGTTGTTGGGCGTGACTCTGTTGGGACTCGAGGAAGCGGGGCTGACGGCGCAGGCGTGGGGTATCTCAAGAGCTGGGGCCGAGTATGAGGAGGAGGAAGAGCAAGAGCAGGAGCAGGTCGGAGAGGGAGATAGTTTGGAGACGCTCAGGACGCCCCATGGAGTTGATGGACCCAATCTGAGTGGAGTTGGAACCCTGAGTGAGAGGTCCGGTGGGCAGGGGAGTGTGAGGATGTTTGGTCGGGGGGAGGGGTCATGGGAGGGTATGGGAAGACCGATGGGAGGAGGGGTGAGTGGACTCGGTTTTGTTTCTCTCTCAACAGAGATTCCCCTTGTGACCTGTCGATCCGGACGACAAGCTGATGATACTCTCAGCCGACGACCACCTCACGTTTGGACATCGATGTGGCGAGTATCCGACCAAAGCATGAGGCCGTGACCGTTGTCCCTGGCGTGACTCCTCCGACCCGGACCTTTTCCTCACCATCCAGCTCCGAGACCGATAATCCTCCTCCCAAAGATACATTCAAGTTACGATGGCGTTCTCCCCATTGCAGGTCGACAAGATCGCGACTGCTTCGCCCTAATGATCTCAAGCTCTACCCCTCCCAAAACCTCCCGCTCACACCCCCAGTGACACCTCTGGCCGACACGCGCGTCAACGAGGTTAGTTTCCTTCCCTATCCTATCACCGAGTCCATCGTGGTGATGCTTCCCAGCTCGGTCGCGTACAGCTCATCATTGCCTCCTCCTCTTCCGGTCTTTCCCACTCATCCCACAACCTCGGAGGGCTGATTGAACTCAACCAACCATTCTTCGGACCGCTGCGTCTCGATCACCCTACGAATCCGACGGTCCCCTATCTCCTTCCCGCTCCCCGTCGTCTGAACCCCACTCGCAATATCACACCGACAACGACACAAAGACGAATCACGCTCAACATGAGCGAGCATCGAGGCCACGGTGGTCTCTGGGAAGCCTTCTCCCTCTCCTGCACTTCCCCGTTCTCGTCCGCTTCAAGCTCGACCGAGGCCAAGACGAAAATGATAGCGAAACTCGCGGTGCCGATAGATTTCCCGGACTCTGTCGAGATCTCGTACAGCCGCACGCTGCTTACCCGAGTCGAGGCGAGGAAGGGCATTTTGAGCGAGGCGAAGGTCTTCGCCGGGCCGTTAAGAGGGTTGCAGGGTGTGGTCGTTCCAAGGTTTGGAGGATTGATGGGGGGCCTTCAGAATCGGGTCGGTACCGATCCGAAAACGAAGGCGGAAGCGAACTCAAGTGACGTTGAGGGCGAGAAGAGACACGGGAGCAGGGAGATGAGGGATGGTGAGGATGACGGGGAGGATGGTGAAGATGGGTTGGTGGAGATGTGGGTGTTGATTCATGAGGATGTTGGATTTCCTATGCGTCCAGGCGAAAATCTGATCGCTCCCGTTCGGTAAGTCTGTCTTTGATTCCACATTCACTTGACGGATAACCAAGCTGACCATGTCATCTGCATCACAGCGACCAGATCCTCTCCCTTTACACCCAACTACACGACTCCGGCGTGATCCATGGAGATGTGGCTTGGCATCACGTTTTGGCGCACCCTCCCAGGTCACTGTCCCACCTCGGGAAAGGGAAAGGGTTTGAGAGAGGGATAAGGATGACGGGTGCGGTTGATACGCGCTCGATCCGGCTCATCGATTTCGGGTTGGCGAAGACGAGGTACTCGTTGGTCGATGGCGGGAGTGCTTTTGGCATCGGCTTCGGCTCCGATCGAATGGCGGAGGAGGGACGAGATGAGGAAGGGGAGGTGGATGGAGAGGGGCGATTGGAGAAGCTGGTGGATGATGCTCGATGGGGGGAGATGTGTGCGGATGAGATGGAGGAGGTGAGGGAAATGTTGGGGATGGTCTGAGTGGGAGTGGGGTTGGGCATGGAGCGCTGTTTGGTTGAGATCGATTTCTTCGTCTCGGAGGTAGGTCGGATGACTGATAGGTCACGATCTCCGTATGCTACCGGTTGAGACCATTGGACGTTTGGACCTTTGGTATGTAGGTGAACCCATGCGGTAGAATAGAACATGATGATTCGATATCCCAGGCATGTACCTTGTCTCTATCTCTTTCCTGCCAGAAGATTAGAAGGGAAGGGAGACCTACTTGAAACGTAAAAAAGGAAGGACAAATGGCGTACCCCATCGCTGTGTGCGAGTGGGTAGAGTAGCAGACCTAGCTGGTCGATTGGTGGTACTTGGCGCTTTGTCCCTGAGGGCAGGAAGACGTGATCGTTGTCAAACAGACGGACGACGTTGCGCGTTTCGTGTGGGTACAAGCGGAAGGCGTGACAGTGCTCCAAACCCTCGAGATTGAAGGGGGCACAATTCTGATACACTTGAAGGATACCCAAAGCGACCGGTGATGGCAACGTTCGCTGTCCGTGGTGCTTCGGTCATACACAATCTCGCCAATCTCCACCGTCCCTTCACGTCCTCCATTGTTTTGCGATGGGTCACCGACAAGTAGATCGGGTTCGAGGGCTCAGTTGGGGACACTGGATCATTATGTGTCAGACGCGTGCCTAAACGTAGAACCTACACCATTCCGCCTAAAACCCAGTACCCCGGCTTTACTCCAAAAGTCTCGGACCCGAGCCCATAGCCCACAGTCCCGGCTCGCAACAATATGCCAAAGCCCCAAGAACCGGTCCTTCGATCCCAGGTCGAGGCTCCCAGACCTCATCTCGCCATTCCCACTCGACCAATCACGCTCTCGCCCTCGTCTCCCTTCCCGAGGTCGGGTAGTCGAAAGTTTTTTTTTTCCCGATTACGGTAGGTGAGCAGGTGGTATGGAATGTCTGAGGAGGGTGGGCGGTGAAGGAGGCAGTCTCGCAAGGGTCTCGAGAGGGGGAAGGGTCAGAATTGTGGAGGCGCCAAGGGCTATAGGTTCGAGGCGGGTAGTGGGTTTACTTTTGATGCATGATAGGGTAGTGCATGTGAGTAATGGAACGCAACGAAAGAAGCGTTGGGGTATATAGGCCCGCAAACGTCGAGGAAAGGCGATCATCCATTGTGGTCGGCTCTTCGGCCACGATGCGGAGGAAAATGATCACGTGCACGGCGCAATAGAGACCTCACCTGCGATTGTCGAGAATGGGACCTGCTTACCTCCGAGTCCATCTGATTGATATTGTCATCTAGCTCACCCCGCTTGCCTACGTCTCGCCGGTGACCGAGTGAGCGCGTGCTGCCACAGACTTCGGCAGAAGCTGATCCGGCTTCTGCCTCCCTTCCTCCCTACCCAAGCCTCGACTCCAAAGCTTCCCCCCGCCACGCGGCTGCCAAACCCCTTTCATCATGCTTTTCTAGTCCTCTCCTTGGTCGCTATGATCTTTCGGTTACCCCAAGTTCCCGACCCGTCCACATCGGCCCCGCGCTCGTCCAGGGGACTGGGTTTGGGACATACTTTCGGGGTCCAGTTCACCTCGGGGACATGTGTTTCACGGCGAGGTAGCGTCCGTTCTATCATTCACTTGAACCGCGAACCGCAATCAATCCAGTCGTCGCTTCACATGATACCTCGTGCTGACTTTGTGATTTAGGGGTTTTGGGAAACAGCCAAGATGTCGACCAACATCCGCTTTCACCAATCCCTGATGAGCGTCGTAAAATCCTCTACCACATCCTACTCACCATGCCTCTCATTTCGTGCTGCCCCTATCACGCTCGGAAATCGACCAAGAGTTGCGAGGCTACGACTGGCAGTCACAAGAAGACTATAGCGATCTCTACGCGTGTTCGGCTCTATCCCTCTGAGATTTGCCGTAACATGTGCTCATCCACCTCTAGTCATCCCGTCTCCCATCTCTACCCGGTATCTCGGCACCGGGAGACACGCCCCCATACTTGCCACGACAACCAAACCGACTCAGACATCATCGAAACTTCCTCTGATTTCTGATGTGCTTGAGAGCTGGTATGGTCACCATACCATGGACCCGGGGGTGCTATTTGATTTGGCAAACATAGCTCGAAAGTCATGTTGCATCGGAAAAGGTAAGTCTGGTCACCCATGCAAGCGCCCACATCGATCCTCCGCTGATGATCAATGCGGTCAGGAGGTAGATTGGACACCCCGACTTCAGACAGAAACTGCGTGAGGTCGACGAGAGGCATGGCCGTTGAGCGTTGTTTGCGATTGGATGCAGGCACCTGTTTTATGCGCTTTCTTCAGGAATGCTTCTTCTCTTATGCGTACGTTTCCTTGTCTGACGTGATGATCAAAAGAAGGAACGGCCGAACTTTTACAATCCAACAGAAGCCAGAGGTCCCTGTCGACCCCATCTCATGGCCATTGACGTTCAGCGGTGTCCCCCAAAGTGAGGAAGGCTCGAATGGGGGCGGAGAGCGGACTCATACTGATGTCGCCTGTCCTCTGTCCGACATCAAGGGTTGACAACCCATGCACTGACTCCTGACAGGGGATCCAGCCGCCTTTGTCACCGTTTCCGTGAGCTTGTTGTATCTTCCCTATAAACAAGTCGCAGAAGACCATCTCGAGCAGATCCATCAATTCATCACCAGTCGAGTACCAGTCGAGGTTAGCCAGGCACCTAGGAGGCGATCTTCGAACACAACCGAGTCGTACAGGTACGGTACGAGATGAGGGAGAGGGGATGGAAGAGCCCGAGTGATTTGAGAAGGTGAGTCGACGATCTCCCGTCAATCCAAAGCCATGAGTGCGCAGTCGACCGAGGAGAAGACCATTGCTACGATCGTTCCAGAGACCGGAAAGAAGACGCGCGTATTGAGGACTATGCCCCTCCTGGCACAACGGTGGGAGAAGGTTTAGCTGGTGGGTAGCCTCATCTGAAGAGATCTGGCTGCTGACCATGATGCAATGATCCCAAAACAGGTTGGCGTATTTGATCGCGATGAAGAGTTCAACTGCGTGCAGAGCTGGTCAAGTGAGTGAATGAGGCTGGAGAAGGTGGGTCATTGGGCCGGAGTTGAATCGATACATTCCAGCCGAAAATAAACAAGCTTGCCGAGTCTTGTATGTAAGCCAAGATCGAGCTGAAGGTTACACCTGTCCTCAGCAAAACTACGAAGCGGGTTAGCCTTTCAGTTCGTTGCTGGCATCATGGACTGAAGACCTCCAACTCGTATTACCAGATTGACTTTGATGTACCGGCGCCGCCTCTCGCCGGGTCCAGCGGTGGTGCTTCCCTTTCACTTTCGCCTTGTCTTCTCACCTCAACCCGTCAATTGTTCCCCATCATGTCCTTCCTTTCCCATCTCAATCTTGCCACTCTGGACTGCCTACTCTCCGTCCGACTCCCTCCCGTCATTCAAACCTCCGGCTCCGACAGCTCCACGACATCGACCGAGATTTCGGTGAAGACCCAGGCGACCGTCAGGAACAGTCGGCTCCCGCTCGTATTTAAATATCGTGCCGACCTCGCCAGCGAACTCGTGCCCCATTGGTCACGACTCGGATCGATATCCTCCACCCGTATCGCCGTCCTCGACCAGAATTTCCAAGACGCTCGCAACGTCGGCTCGTTCCCGCTCGACGGAGAAATCGGTCTCCAGACCCATATCTACACCACATTGCTTGATCCAATCAACAGAACGATTCAGGATCCGAATACGGTTGTCGAGCCGGAGTGTAGGACACGCTACTATGCCAGCATCGGGACTGGTCCGGGAGGCAGGCCGGTTCAAGGTCTGAGGGAGAAGCCCCCGAAGGACGGCACCAAGGTGACGGTGGAGGTGAAGGAGAAGAGGGTGGTCGGACGGCCGGGTTTGGAGGAGATTCGAAGCAGGGCGGCTGTGGAGGGCGGGCTGAGGATCAAGTGGACGGCCAACAAGCAGGTGGTCGAGGGGGATATGCGCGATGATAACGCTGAAAACGCTGTGGTGCAGGTGAGATGAGCCACACCTTCTCCACCTACGATCCATCCAATGGTGATCGTGCCGTGCTGATGGATGCTGCTCCTTATCGCTTCAGGTCAGGACACAAATGGCCAAGCGATGTGCTCGTTGGGCGGTCCTCTACAACTATGAGGACTGGCTCGTGTTCCACGCGGCTGATGACCATGTCGAGGTCTCCCCAGTGTATTCGCACGACTCCACATCCCTTCTCGAGCCGGTCAACGGGTCAACACCAATCACCGTCAACGACTTCTCTCAAGACGCTTTCGAATCCATCGACCCCTTTTCCTCACCCTTCCTCCTCTTCACATCCCTCACTCTCCTCCCCGACGCCGCACTTGACTTCTACGACCCGCCCACGCTATCTAGTTCGGTCGAGCAAGCTGGCAACGCGAGGAGTAGCGAACGGCAGAGTGGCCCAGGTACAAGGGACGAGGTGACTCATCTGCTTGGGATTAGTGGACCCGCTCGGGTGGCAGTACTCGCAGGGTTCGTTCTTTCTTTTGGGCAATACTGGGGAATTCCCTAACCTTGGCCATCTAGAACAGCACTCTGATCGTATCAACTCACTCGGTTCGTTCTGCGAAACAGACTGCTCTAGAAGGACAGCATCTGACTGTCTTGTAGCCATCGTCGTCAGCTTCAGACTCGGTAGGTCCCTACTTGTAATACCTTTGTGTGGTTGTTGAGCCTTTGCTAGCCCGAGCGGATGATCTACAAGTCGGTTGTGCGTCAGCGTCAGAACCATGGCGATGAGAGCTGACAAGTTGGCTCCCCTAGTCCTTCTCCTCAAATGCCTCTGGGGCCGGGTGGAGTCGGACATCCGATGACAAGGTGCGGAGCTGTCTCCCTTCGCTGTCACCGACAGCTGACTTGATTCAGGTCCGCGTGCTGCCTCTGCCGCCGGCAACAAGCTTCGTCCGGATCTCGAAGAACGAGGTGGACCCGCCGAAGATGATCTCTAGCGACGTAGGTGCTACAATCACGAATATGCCTTATGACTGATTCCGATCTTGATTCCCACTACAGCTCGGCATCATCCGTCTTCTAATCACCGTCCTCGAAGGCGCAAGCAACTTTGGCGAGGCTTGGCATTCGATGAAGTACATCTGGACCCTCGATGGTGACTTCACCGGCCCCTACACTCCCGACGGTCATCTCCCCGCCCTGGTCGAGTGTACCGCTACCTCCACTCCTATTCAGAGCGACGTCGCCCTCCTCGCCATCACCGACTTCCTCAACCGAGGAGCCATCTGGGATGCGTTCCATCTGTCGGACCCGTCTCTGATCGTCAAGCTTACTTGTCCGACAAGTTTCAGTCGCATCAGGCAGGATGACACCCATGGCCAGCGCTTCACCGAACTCGACGCGAGGAGGAGCATCACCACCGAGCACGATGTGCTCGCGGGCTCACTCCTGGATCTTCAGAACCACGTCGTTCCGGCGCTGGTCGGGCTGTTTGGCAGCGTCCAGGAAGGAAGGGAGATGTGGGCTATGGTGATGGAACATGCGGGCAAGCCGATTCAGATCGAGGAGTATACAGAGGCCGACAAGTGAGCATACTCAACAACATACATTGTTCGACGTGAATGCCCCTTCTGACGGTTTCGGTTCCTTCCCCTCCCCTCCCCTGCGATAGACAAGTCGTCATCGATCACTATCATCTCCTACACGGCACCGGTGTCTGTCACGGCGATGCGGAGGTCCGGCACTGGTTGTGGTCGGACGACAGGACCGAGCTCCGGATCATCGATTTCGATCGAGCGTACCCGGGCGGAGAGGCGGAGAGGAGGGAGGAGATGGAGTTGGTGAGGCATCTGCTGAGGATGTTTTGATGGGATAAGGATGGGCGCGAGCCGTGGAGAGCTGGGGAGGTTTGGAACGATACTATGATTCTGGCGTGTCTTCACCAAGCTCTGGGGTATAGAGCTTCACCTCAGCACAGCCTTCCACCCAGAAACGGACGGACAAATCGAGCAAGTCAACCAAGTTCTGGAACAGTACCTCCGGCTCTCTATCCACACCAATGGGCACAACTACTTTCAATGGCTGAGTTTGCGCACGACAACTCACCTCACTTGACTACATCAGTATCACAGTCCTCCGCCAACAAGGGATATAACCCTCCATCCAACCTCACGCCGGCAAATCAATCCCGTCCCATCACCAAATACTACTTCCTTCACTGTGGACCTCATTAAACTACACGATAACCTCTGTGAGGAAATTAGCAAAGCCAATGAGGCTTCTGCAGCAAATTTCAACTAGGAACGCACCGAAACTCCCACATACACAATGGGGAAGAGGTGTGGCTATCAGCAAAACACATCAAGACTACCCGACCTACGAGAAGCTAGATCACCGCTTCCTGGGACCATACAAAATCAACAAAAAGGTTTCGACACACGCATACTGACTTGGCAATATGTGTAACCACAACGTCTTCCATGTCCAAATCCTGAAACCCTTTGAGGGCATTACTATTTATGGACGAGTTCAATCTCCACCTCCACCCAAAGTGGTAGAGGGACAAGAAGAATACGAAGTGGAAGCCATTCTGGATAGCAAATTGACAAACGATACCACTGGAACACGGAGTGTCTCTGACTTGTCACTGGAGGTATTGGGGCTGTGACCCAATGAGGTAAGACTAGGACAAGAGGTGTGCTATCAAAAACCACGGTTGACGTATGATACAGAGCTGAGATTGACCTACAAATGTGATGGCTGTGCATGAATGCTAATCAGCGCGTCATCTGATGTTGACCGCCACGCCGTTTGCGGTCGCGGCGTTTCGATATTCCCGCTTTCTGTCGCATACTCGTTTGCTTTCTGCTCTTCCCCCATCAACGACTCCCCTTTGCCCTTCCAAAGCTCCACTCTCCCCGCCCTCTTCCTCCCTCCGGCTATGAATGTCGGATCGAGCTCGAGCCAGAATGTGCTCGAGTCCGAGACGGGCGAGTTGATCCACCCCCGTCTCACCACAGGTCGTCGAACGATTGCCTCGGCGGGCTCGACTGGGACGCGCTCCGATCCGGTTTCGAGAAAGGTACCTTCAAGACGGAGGATCAATTGACGCGACGACTTCAAGCTTTGGGATCGAGATTCATCGTCGTCGGTCAGGATCTGCACGCCGTCACTCACCTCGACATGATCGATCTCAGTCACGAGGGACTCGTACCGGGCGGATGGACGAGTTTGCCTGCGGTGAGCGCGGTGAGAGACAGGTTTGAAGAGATTAGGGAAAGGAAGAGGAAAGTTCGATCAATCCGCTGGAATCGGGGCTAAGACGGGGAGTATCCCATACGAGTACGGGAGTGGGATCAAAGGCGACTTGCAAACCTCCTTCTGCGCCTTACCTTGTAGCTACTTAATTATGCCACCTAGACGCGTACTCCCAGTATCACCAGCAAGCCCTCGGATCAGTAGTACCCTGCCCTCCCTTTGGCTCGCCCTTTCTAACGCTTGCAGGTCCGCGATCTCGAAGCTTCATGGCGGAAGGCCCGAGACTGGCGTAACCAGACAGTCAGTGAAAACCACTTCTCGGACCCTGCCGCTGACCATGATATCCAGTCGCAACAAAGGAGCCGAGGAGGTGGTGACACAATGAGGAGAGCGACGTAGAGGTACGGCCCCAAGTCGAACGCCTTAGTGATCTGACGCGGGCAGAGGACATGACGCTATGTCTCGATGAGCATGCTGTCTATGATAGAGGAATGAGGTATCATGAACCTCGATCGCGCTCAACCATTTTCCCTGGCTCGAAGGGAGTCTAAATGTGAGAGGCCCGGTGTTTGGGCAACGCCCGACTAAGATAGGGATAGTCTCACGCATGAGAGGAGCAACTCGTGGCGATCGGCCGGAAGAACCCCTCAAGAGGAGAGCCAAACCTGCCGCTGACATCCTCCAAGCCAAGGGACACGAGTTGAGGGCTCTGTCGTATATCGAAGCTGTGCGGAGGTCGATGTAGAGCACCAAGAGTACGTGAGAGAGAGAGCAAGCGGGTTACATGGACGGAATGAGCTGGTCGAGTAGAATGGCAGAACGAAGCGTGGCTATCCAAGGTGCAGACAGGTGTCGGTCACAATACCGTAGAGGCTGGCTTGCGGAGCTGGTACCCGCCTCACACTCTGGAACTCCCTCCTACAATCGAAGTCCCTCC
>JAABUL010005920.1_pt1 | contig 14632 bp, 15 predicted proteins | sample 5559151 | NCBI WGS metagenome assembly JAABUL01 (sample SAMN10711876, study PRJNA513368) | rock metagenome | isolation source: Antarctica rocks | place: Antarctica: Victoria Land, Pudding Butte sud | reverse complement strand
CGGGCGCCATCGCCGCCCTCACGTTCACGCGCGCCGCGACGCGCGAACTGCGCGAGCGTCTCGCCGCCCCCAGTGGCGACGACGGGCTCGACGGCTACGATGTGCGCACCTTTCATGCCCTGGGGTTTGCACTCTACCGTGACGGCTGGGCACGCGACTACGACAATCGCCCGCGCGTCCGCATCGCCACACGCGCCCAGACCCAGCAGGCGGCCATCGACGCCGCCCGTGCGGTCAGCCTGGATCTCACACCCTATCAGGCCGTCCGGCTCATCAACGACGCCAAGCTTGGCTTGCCCCTCCGCACAGCCGATCCCACCTTGATCGGCGCGGCGCTGGCCGTCCACGACGACCTGCTGGCGCAGCGTGACCTCATCCACATCCATGACCTGCTGGTGCGCCCGGTGCGCCTCCTCAGTGAGATCGCGGCGCTGCGGCAAGAGGTGCGCGCCCGCTATGCGTGTGTCGTCGGTGACGAGGCGCAGGACTGGTCGCCCTACCAGGCGGCGCTGTTCGCGTACCTGGCTGGCCCCGAAGGCTACGCTACCGCCTGCGGCGACGTACGCCAGTCGATCTTCGGCGGCAGTTCGCCCCACTTCCTGCTGGAGTTCCCGGCGGCGTACCCACGGGCGCGCGTGGTCACGCTGCACACGACCTATCGCCTGACCGGGCCGCTCCTGGACCTGTCGCGCGCCATCGCCGCCCACATTCCGGGGGGCGCCATCGTGGGCTTGTGCCACCACCCGGACGGACCTCTCCCCCTGGTGCATGTCTCCCGCACGCGCGCCGAGGAAGCGGCCTGGATCGCTGCGTACCTCCGCGATCTGCGTGCGCACGGCCTGCTCGACAACTGGGGTGAGGCCGTGGTGCTGGTGCGCACGCGTCAGCAACGTTCCCATTTGGCGGCGGCCCTGCGCGCGGCCGGGTTAGCGGCACGGGCGGGGGGACAAACCCTCGCCGTCCAACCTGCAGTCAGCGCGCTCATGGCCTGGCTCACCCTGCTGCGCGATCCCGACGATGCTGCCGCTCTCTTACGCGCGCTCGACGCGCCGCCCCGTGGCATACAGCGTACCCCGCCGCGCTCGCTCCGCGCTGCCCTCGCCATGAGCGGCCCCTGGACGATCAATCGCCTCCGGCGCGACCTGCCGCCGCGACTCTCCGACTGGCACCGGCGTGAGCTCGGGGTATTCGTCCGCCTCTATACCGGGTTGCGCGCCCTGGCTGAGGCAGAGCAACCGGTCGTTCTGTTCGACGCCGTTCTGGAGCGCACGGGGATCGACGCGTGGCTGTGCGAGAGTGTAGCGGGCGCCGAGAACGATATCGGCGCACTGCGCGCCCTGGTCGAGCAGGAAGGCGACATCGGCGCACTCGACCACCTGCTCGTCGAGGAGGACGCCGCCGACGCGGACGATGCCGTGACGGTTCACACGATCCATGGCTACAAGGGGCGCGAGGCACGCGCCGTCGTGGTGGCCGGCGTCGAGGAGGGGCTGCTCCCGCACCCAGCCGTACTGCGCGAGGGAGCCACAGGTTTGGAGGAGGAACTGCGCACCTTCTATGTGGCCTGCACGCGCGCCCGCACCTACCAGGCCCTCACCGCCGCCTGGGAGCCCGGCCCCGGACAGGGCGCGGGTGGCCCGTCCCGTCTCTTCCACCTGATCGACCCGACCCTGGTCAAGGTCGCGTAACCCCGTAACCCCAAGGAGATGACGATGCGTATCCCGCAGTCCGAGATCGACCGCATCAAGCGCGACGTGTCGGTCGAACAATTCCTGGTCAACCCCAAGCGTCAGGGCGGCTTCCTGGTCGCACGCTGCCCGCTCCCCGGCCACGACGACAAGACGCCTAGCTTCCGCCTCAACCTGGCCGAGGGCTGGTGGAAGTGCTTCGGGTGTGGCCGTGGTGGCGGTGACGTGATCACGTTTGCCTGCGCCTACTGGGGCCTGTCGTGGCCGCACGACTTCCCACTTGCCCTGGAACGGCTCGGCGCACGGCGCGGGAACCTGGGGGAACACCGCTACCTCCCGCCCATGCTCAAAGCGGCACCGGAGCCGACGCGTCCCGTTGTGGGGCCGTGCCTCCCTGACCGAGTCGCCATTGACACCTACCGGGCCGCAGCCGAGGTATGGGCCGCCAACCTCTGGCGCCCGACCAACCGCGACGCCCTGGCCTACGTGCGCGGGCGCGGCATCGCCGACGCCCTGATCCGCTCCGAGTGGGTCGGTGTGTCCAGCGACACGCTCGGCGCCGAGCTACGCAAGCGCGACCTCTCCCCCGAAACCGCCCAACTCCTGGGCCTGCTGCGCCGGGATGGTCACGAGACCTTCGCCGGACGCGTCACCTTCGTCGAGTGGCGCCTGGTCGACGGGGACTGGGCGCCGGTCTGGGCCACGGCCCGTGTCTACGGGGAGGGCGCCGCGTGGGACGCGGAGAGGAAATACCTCAACGTGCGCGGCGACCGTCTTGTGGTCGGCCTCGATCGCTGCCGCCAGGCGCACGAGGTCGTTGTCGTCGAGGGCGTCGTGGATCGTTTGACCATCCTGCGCTTCGGTGATGCGGCCGTGGCCCTGGGCTCCAACCAGCCAAGCCCCGGTATGTACGCCGAGTTGCGCGCGCTGGCCCGCGCCCATCGCCTGATCCTGCTCGGCGACCCCGACCGCGCTGGTCGCAACGGCCGACTGCGCACGCTGGCCACCCTGGACCTGCCCACTGCAGCCGAGGTATACGTCGCCGACCTGCCGCCGGACGTCGGAGATCCTGGCGCGCTGGCCGAGCGACCCGACGGCGCGGCGATCTACCAGTCGGTGAAGCAGGCCGCCCGTCAGATCGACCTCGCGCGGTTCGGGCGTCTGGTCGCGGCCTGCCATGTGAGCTACGAGTCCCGGAAGGCGGCGCGTTGCGCCCGCACACACGCTGGCCCGATGGTGCCCATCCGACACAGGTCCAGCCCGGAAGGAGGTGAGAACGATGGACGCATGACGACAGCGCGCGCCCAGCCGACGTAGGCCGGATTGGGCGACATGACCCGATGGAGACGAGACGGGACGCCCAACGGCGCCCCATCTCCAATGCTCAAGGAGGTAGACAGTTGAGACTGACATTGCGACGCACGCACGCCAATGACCCCGCACGCGACGCAGAGATGCCCCCGACGATCGACATCGGAGCGCTCCACGCCCTGCTCCACGAGCATGGCGCGCCCGATCTTGCCGCCGCGCTCCTGCTGCGACTCCCACCCGAAGGGGCTCATGACCTCGCCGCACTCCTGGCGCGGTTCCGGCGCGGACACAGCAAACCCGGCCTGTTCCGCTCCTACAAGCGTTTACTCAACACCGAGGAGGCGCGCCGCGTTGACCTGGCGGTCGCGTTCCTGCGCGGCGCCGGTTACGCCGGCTGCCGGGTCTACCCCGACCCCCGGACGAACGTCGACGACAGGCCCGTCGAGCCACGCCCCCTCTATCCACTGCCGAGCAGCGGTGAGAGCGAGCGCACGCTGGAAGGCGATGGGGAGGACACAGACGCGTCGGGCGGCACGCCACGCGAACACCCGTCACGGGGCATCATGCCGCCGTGGCTCCCCAGGCCACACGGTTCCTCGTGGGACCGATAGGGCAACATTTTCCCCTATCGATACGCGTCACTGGCGAATGAGCGCATCACCAGCGCGCCTGTTCTGCGTATCCGCGCCCCACAAGAGTATAGAGCACGAAGGAGGAGGTTCCTTGATTAACCACAACGACGACGGCGACGCGTCCTCTTCGTCCCCTGAAAGGGGCCACCTGATGGGCACCATTCCGACGGAGCCAGAGGAGCGCCACGCCTATTTCGCCGCGCTCGGTCGCGCCGGTGGAGCCGCGACACTGGCGACATACGGCGCGAGCCACTTCGCCGACCTGGGCAAACAGGGGTTCGCGACGACACTCGGCCGCTACGGCGGCGATTTCGTGTGGCGCCTGCTACGCGACTCGTACCTGCGCAAGTACCCCGATCGCACCGGACTCCGCCACCGCGCCACGGACGCGGCGCGCCAGAAAGACCGCTTGCGCGCGGCGGCGCGAACGCTCTACCCCGACCCGCAGCCCTGTGCCGACTGTGGCGCGCCCGGTACGGAGCGCGACCATATCCAGGGCGTCCTGGCGGGCAACGGTCCTGAGAACATCGCCTGGCGCTGCGACCGCTGTCATGACGCGAAGACGCGCGGTGAGCGCCGGGCGCGCTGGGGGACCAAAGAGGACCCCGAGCTGCGGCATGCTATCGCCTGCTGAGACCGGCGATCTGTCGACGTCGCCCTGCACGGGTAGACGCTCTATCGTGGGCGACGGGGCTTGGTCTCCGCGCGGCATGTGGCGGATGAATGAAAGGAGGTGATGACCTATGGATGCGTGAGCGGCGACACATGTCGCCGCAGGCAAAACCAGACCGCTAGCACACAACAAACAAGAAGGAGAGGGCCGTAGTGACAGCTACGGCCCTCTCATCTATTACACGGGAGTCTCAACCCATGCAACATCACGATAACACATCCACGCTGGTACGAGAAGGGGTTGTTCACGCCATCGCCCTATATGCCCATCATCACGAGGTTCGCAACGTGCGCGAGGTCGCGGCCGGCGCGTACAGCCTGCGCTACCGCCACGACCGCGACGGCCACCTGGACGAGCAGGTCTTCCTCGCGGCCATCGCGGCGCATCCCGCCATCGCCCGCGTCGAGCGCACCACCCATGCCGAGGACGAGGTACTCGGCGTGGACGCGCTTGTAACCGTGCGCGGCGCGTCTAGCCCCGTCCCCATCGACGTGACGACGCGCGGACGCACGAGCCGCGGCTACGTCGCCAACCTGCTCGACACGCTGCGGCGCGGCGTCGTCCCCGTCGTCATCGAGCGCGTGCCCACCGACCTCTCCCCCGACGCTGCCTTCGCCGCCTTCGCCTTCTGGTGGCACAAGTCCGAGGAGTACTTCGCGGCGAGCACACGCCTCGCCCCCTCCGACGCGCCGCGCCATCGCTAGCCCGGAGTCGGGCGCGGGGCGATCTGTATCCGCCCGTCGCCCGTCGATCGAGGGGACACTGCCATGTGCGGCGCCCCCTCCCCTCTATGAAGGAGCATGCCCACATGACACCCCTGTATGCGATGTCCCCGTCCGGCCCCGAACTTAGCCAGCGCGCCTTGCACCGTCGCCTGCGCGAGCGCGGCGTCCAGATCGTGACCTTACCGGGCGGTCACTATATCCTGGCCGCCCACCGCGCCGCCGCCGACGCGGTCGTGGCCGAGATCAACGCGCACCTGCGCCACCTGTCCGCCGGTCGCGCACCCCGCGTCGACGAGCAACTCCGCGTGCTCTATCGGTCAATTCCGGCACCGACCGACGGCGAGGCGGCATGACGGCGCGCGACACGCGCCGGGGTGGGGTGGCGCGCTACCGCGTCCACCCCGCTGCCGCGACCATTCCCCTCTCTGTCGCCGGCCTCTATGCCGTCTATGTGCCGGTCGGCCAGGAGACCCACGTCTACTACTGCGAGCCAGCGACCGGCCGCTGCTCGTGCGGCGCCGGCGCCGATCCCTGTCCGCACATCGCAGTGGTCCGTGCTCGCGTGGCACGGGCCGATTCTGACAGGTTCTTACAGGAGGATGTTGCATGACTCTACTGGACACCCCCACACCCGCACAGGAGGAGATCCTGCTCACGCTACGCGCCCTCGCTGGCCTGGTCGCGCAGGCGGTGCGCCAGAAGGTGGCCCTGGCGGACGCTAAGGACGACGCGCGGGCGCTGGAGCGAGCGAATGCCGAGATTTTCCTGTGGCGCGACCTCCTGCTCTACCACACGCGCCGGCTCCTGCCCGCCCTGGTGAGCGACGGCGAGGCCGGCGACTATCGCCACTTCGCCGAGTGGCTCGTGGGCGATGTGTACCTGCAGGACCTGGAGGCCATCACCGACCACGGCTGCGACCCCCTCACCTGCACCCACTCCGCCCACGACCTGAGCGGCACACGACCAACGGCCGGCGGCGTCATCTGATGGGCCGCCTCTACTGCCATCGAGGAAAGGACGTGAGCATGACCGTTGTTCCATGGACGGGTGAGATGAACGTCCCTGACCCCATCTCACCCCGCCCTTTGCCCGATCCCACATTGCCCGTGCTGGCCCGCGTCGCTGGCATCGCGCCGGACATGGCCGCGCGCGTGCTCGGTCACTACGGCTCGCTCGGGGCGCTCCGGCGCGCCGATGCGTCCACCCTGCGCGCGGCCCACGGCCTCACCCATCGCCAAGCCGACCGCCTCGCGGACGCCCTCGATCTGGCGACACGCTTCCTCGTTGAGCCGCGAGAGGAGCGGCCACGCGTGACGAGCCCGCGCGACGCCGCGCGCCTCGTGTTGGCCGAGATGGGCGCGTTGGAGTCCGAGCAGATGCGCGTCCTGCTGCTCGACACCAAGAACCGGCTCATCGCCGCCGTCACGCTGTACAACGGCACCGTCAACGCCTGCCACGTCCGCATCGCCGAGATCTTCCGCGAGGCGGTGCGCCGCAACGCCACCTCTCTGATCCTGGCGCACAACCACCCCAGCGGGGCGGTCGACCCGTCCCCCGAGGACGTGGCCCTCACGCGCGAGGTCGTCCAGGCCGGCAAGCTCCTGGACGTGGAGGGCCTCGACCACCTTATTGTAAGCGCGGGGGCCTACACGAGCCTCCACGAGCGCGGCCTGGGCTGGGGGTAGCACATGAGAACGCATGCGATAGACACATCGCCGGAGATGGCGCCGGCGCGCGAGATCGCCATGGAGCAGGTGCTGGCGTCCGTGCGGACGCCCCTGCGCGGCACAGAGGTCGCCCCGCTCTATCTCGCTGCGGGGCCGGCGGGCACGGCCACAGCCCTCCTCACCACGGCGGCCTCAGAACTGTGTTCCGTGGGGCGGGGCGAACGGCTACTGGTCTGCACCGGCGCCGACTTCGCCGCCCTGTGGCGCGACACCGTGCGTCGCGGGATGACCCCGTTTGTCCGCCGCGCCCTGGCAGCGAAGCAGGCCATCCTCCTCGACGGGCTGGAGACGCTGCGCGGAGAGCCGTTCGCCCAGGGGGAACTGGCGCGCCTGGTCGCCCCGGAGCGCCTGATCGTGCTCGCCGGGCGCGACCATCCCCCGCGCGTCGCCGCATGGAGCCCCTCCCTCGACACGGCAGTGAGGACGGCCATACCCCTCTGTCTCCACGACGGTCCCTGCGTTGGTGACACCGTGGCGTGGGTGCTCGTCGATCAGGTGGCCGGCTACTACGGCTTCACGCGGGCGCAACTCCTCTCGCGGCGGCGCACCGCCCCTCTCGTGCTGGCGCGCCAGGTCGCTATGCATCTGCTGCGTCAGGAGGGTTTGACCGCCAGCCACATCGGCCAGCTCCTCCGTCGCGACCATTCAACCGTCCTCCACGGCGACGCACGCGTCCGGTGGCTTGACGCGCGCCAAGCGCCCATCCGCCACGACCTCGCCACCCTGCGCCGCTACACCGGCGCGGCGTAACGACGCCCCTCGCACACAATCAATAGGAAGGAGTCCCACGCCCTCCTGGCCCTGCTCGACGGGAAGCCGCAAAGAACGTGCTTGTCTCGTTGACGGACGTGCGGGGCTCCGCATGATCAGTGGGTGGACATACAGACCTGCCGCCCCGAAAAGATGGTCGGACGAGTCGCCGACCTGACAATCGCTCACAGAGATCAAGGAGGAACCTGATGACGGAGGCAGTGAGACGACACGCGGACAGTGTCGGCACGGACGGGCCGACGATAGACGGAGCAGAGAACGAGCGCGATCTCGGCGCCCAGGACGATGGGGCATCGGGTGAAGGCACGCCCCGTGACACAACCAGGACGGGGAAGGCGGGCAAGGGACGGACAAGGGGGATGCTCCCCGTCATCGCGGGTGACGGCCTGCAAAGCGAGAGCGACGGCGGGGCCATGCGCATGGATGGCGCGCTACGGCTGTTGAGCCTGTGGGGCGCGGCCTCAACCGCTCGCTACCTCGCGGCCCAGATGGCAACGGGCAAGCGGCTCGACGTCCAGGCGACCCCACCGCTTGGCCCCTGGACGCCCCTCTGGGGGAACAAGGAGGGCGGCTACAAGCGGCTACGGCGCGGTGTGTCGGCGCGCCTCTCGCACACGCTCGTCCTCGGACGGGAGTGCGACGCGACGCGGCTGAGTGCGGGCGAGCGGACCTTCGTCGTCACGCTACGGCGCGACCGGCCCGACCAGGCGGCCGAGGAGGTCTACACCGCCTTCCTGATCGCGTTGCTTGACGAGCCGGTCGACCCGACATGGGCCACATGGCTGTGGCGACGCGCCCGCGCCAACGGCGAAGCCCGGCCACTCGTGGTATGGGGACCGGTGTTGCGCGAGGCCTGGGAGTGCGACGTGCCGATGACACTGCGCGCCGACATCTCAGCCGCGCGAGCGGGCGACTCCCCTTACGGCCCGCTACCCTTCCCCGACAGCGCGCTAGCCGCGTGACGCGCCGCCGCTAGTACGGGGTCACCCCACGTTGTGGGCTGACGCGCTATGCGGTCCGATCCGCCCCCATCTCGCAGGGCGAAGGGAGGCAGCGATAGAACAGTGGCCCGGTCACAATCCCCCACATCTACCGGGACACCTACGGTGAACGTGGGGTGTGCCTCATTGACGGGGGCGATCCTGACGGAGGACGACCGCGGCGGGAGTACAGATCGGGAAGGGCACTGACAGAGGCGGCTACTCGTCTTTCATGGGCTGGGTGGCCGCCCATCGGGGCCAACGGTGCGACGCATCGTGTCGCGCCATATGCAAACAGTGGGAGGACAGAATGGCTACCTATGACGGCATCGCACGCACCAATTACTTCGCCGTCACCAATCGGACGCTGTTCGCGGACTTTTGCGACCGCTGGGGCGTCGAGACGATCGAGCATGACGACGATAACGGCCTCGTTGGCTTCATGTGCACCGGCAACGAGGACGGTTTCCCTGCGTGCTACCGTGACGAGGACGGCGACCTCGTGGAGGCCGATATTGTCGCGGCCCTCGCGCCGCTGCTCGTCGAGGGGCACGTCGCGGTCGGCATGGAGAGCGGCCACGAGGCGTTCCGCTACGTGGCCGGCGTCGCCTGGGCCGTGAACAGCCGCGGCGAGAGGTGGATCGTGACCCTCGACGACATCTACGACCAGGCCACGGCCCTCGGCGACCACATCACCGAGGCCGTGTATTGAGCGCGGCCAGGAATGATCGCAGCGCGCCCATCATGGAGTCAATAGCGCAGCCGCGCGGCGACCCGTGCCAGGGGACCTCCACCGCCGCCACAGCGATGGTCCCCGCATGCGGCGCGGCCATGCGGCCGTTCCTGTCTCTCTCTCAGGCAGGGTCTGCCGCAGTGGGAAGCGGTTGTGTACGTTCAAGACACGTTAACAGATAAAGGACTTGTATGAGTCGAGAAGCCGGAATCGCGGCGATGGGCTACTTCCCCATGCCGCCGCACCTGATGGCGTCCGTGTGCGCCTATCTACGCCGCCCCTACGGCGGCGGCCAGATCCACATCGTCGACACCTGTGCGGGCGAGGGCACAGCCCTGCGCGCCCTCCAGGAGCACCTCGACCCCGATGCGGTAGCGCGCGCCATCGAACTGCACGAGGGCCGCGCCGCTCAGAGCGCGGCGCTTTTCGGTGAGGGGATGGTCGTGCAGGCCGACGCCCTCACCGGCGTCGAGGTCGCGCCGGACGCCTTTGGCCTGCTCTGGCTCAACCCGCCCTACCACCTGGGCCAGTTCGAGCTGGAGTTCCTGATGGCGCACACCCCGCTGCTCCACGCGGGCGGCATCCTCTGCCTGGTCGTGCCCCAGCCGGCGCTGGCGACCCTGGCCGAATACCTGGCCGCCTGGTACACCACCATCACCTGCTACACGTTCCCGGAGCCGGACTACCGGGCCTACAAGCAGGTCGTCCTCTTCGGCGAGCGCAAGCCCTCCCCGCTGGCCGCCCCGCCCCAGGCCGAACGCCTGCGCGGTCTGGCTGGGCTCGACGCCGATCTGCCCGCGCTCGGCGCCTACGGCTACCGCTACATCGTTCCCACGACGCCGGGTCCCACCGTGTTCCGTACGCGCTCCGCCGAGGCGGTGCCAGTGGCGGGCGGCCTGTGGGACGACGCGGAGGTGACGAAGCGCCTATGGCCTCCGCTGACGCCAGCGCTGCTGCGCCCGCTGATGCCGCTCTCGCGTGGCCACCTGGCGCAATTCGGCGTCAGCGGCCTGCTGCGCAACACGGTCTTGCAGGCGCGGGATGGCACGCCCTACCTCGTCAAGGGCCGCGCCATCAAAGCGCAAAACGTGCGGGCCTATGAGGAGGAGAACGACAAGGGTCATGCGGTCAGCGTGCGCGTGACGCGCGAGAGCGCCGAGACCGGCGTCACCCTGCTCAACCTCCAGACGGGCGACTGGATCGACGCGCGGCCGGGCAACAAGGAGCGATCGCTCGCCTGGTTCGTGGAGGAGTTCGGGGCCAGCCTCACGCGCGCCATTCTCGACACCTGTTCGCCCGTCTACACGCCCGCGCTCTATAAAGAGTATCGCCCACTGGTCAAGCACCTGGCGCGCCAGCCACTGGGCCGCCAGGCCGATGCCCTGGCCGGCGCGGCGCTCTCGCTGGAGCGCGGCCATCGCTGCACCATCCTCTCGGCCGAGATGGGAAGTGGGAAAAGTTTCATGGCGCTCGCCGCGCTCTACGTGACGTGGCGGCGCAAGCGCGAGCGCGACCCTCACGCGCGCATGCACGCTCTCGTGATCTGCCCCACCCATCTCGTACGCAAGTGGGTGCGCGAGGCCCAGGCGACGATCCCCGGCGTGCAGGCCGTGGCCGTCGACAGCATCAGCGAGGTCGAGGCGGCGCTGGCACGGGCGCACGCCGCCGCGCCACTCCTGCTTGTGTTGAGCAAGGAACGGGCGAAGCTGGGCCACCGCCGCCGCCCCGCCGTCTGGGACCGGCTGATGCCCTGGACCAAGGAGCGCCGGCTGTGCTGCCCGTCATGCGGCGAGATGATCCGCTACACCGAGCGCTGCGGCCGCGAGGGCAAGGAGCGCCTCGGCGTCCCGATCCTCGACCCGGCGGTGTGCGTCCGCTATCGCCTGTTCTGTGAGAACGCGGCGTGCCGGTCGCCCCTCTGGCAAGCGGACACGACGCAACTGCGCGTCCCCCGTGGCCGGCTCGTCGCCCTGCAACCCACAGACCGGCCGGTGGCCCTGTTCGAGGGAGGCCGGACGGCCAAACCGAACGGCGCGGGCGAGCCCCGGCGCGTGCCCCTGGGAGCCTACATTGCCAAGCAGCGGCGCGACGCCTTCGATGTGCTGGTGCTGGACGAGGTGCACGACTATAAGGCCGACGGCTCGGCGCAGGGCATCATCGCCGGACAGCTCGCCGCCGCCATCCCGCAGGTCCTCGCCCTGACCGGCACGCTCTACGGCGGGGTTGCCAGTTCACTGTTCCATCTCCTGTATCGCCTCGACCCGGTGACGCGCGAGGAGTTCGCCTACAGCGACCTGGCGCGCTGGATCGAGACCTATGGGCTGTACGAGATCACGGAGAAGGAAACGGAGGGGGAGGGCGCGGAGATCGGCCACGTCACGCGGCGCCGCACCAACCGCACGACGACGCGCCGGGAGATCCCTGGCCTGATGCCGCAGCTGATCGCGCGCCTGGCCCGGCACACCATCTTCCTGCGCCTGGCCGACGTGGCCCCCGACCTGCCGCCCTACGAGGAACACGTCGTGACCGTGGCGATGCTCCCCGCGCAGCGCGACGCCTACGACCGGCTCAAGGGCGCGCTGCTGGCCGCATTGCGCGAGGCACTGGTCCGGGGCAGCAAGCGGCTCCTGGGCGCCTACCTGCAGAGCCTGCTCGGCTAACCCGACGCGCCCTACCGTGCGGAGGCGGTCGCGGACCCCAAGGACGGCCGCATCATCGCCACGGCGCCGCCGCTCGCCGAGGAGGTGGTCTACCCCAAAGAGCGCGTGGTACTCGACCTGGTGGCGCGCGAGCTGGGACAACGCCGCAAGGTGCTGATCTTCGTGCAGAACACAGGCAGCCGCGACGTGACGGCGCGACTCGTGGCGCTGCTGGCCGCGCGGGGCGTCAAGGGAGTCGTGCTGCACTCCTCGGTCGAGGCCAAGGGACGCGAGGCGTGGGTCGAGGCGCGGATCAAAGAAGGCGTGCAGGTGCTCATCACGCACCCCAAGTGCGTGCAAACGGGCCTGGACTTGTTGGCGTTCCCGACGCTGGTGTTCTACCAGTGTGAGTACAGCGCCTACGTCGTGGCCCAGGCGTCGCGCCGGAGTTGGCGCATCGGCCAGCGCCACGACGTGCATGTCTACCACGTTGTCTACGCCGACAGCGCCCAGGAGAACGCGCTGCGTCTGGTAGCGCGCAAGCGCCGCGCCGCGAAACTCGTCGATGGAGACCTGGACGAGGACGGGCTGGTGGCGCAGGCGGAGGTGGACGGGCTGCTCAAGGAACTGGCGCGTTCCCTCGTCGACGAAGACGCCACGACGACGGTGGAGAGCGCCGAGGAGATCCTGGCGCAGGCGCGCGTCGACGAGTTAGCCGCTACGGAGTTGATCCTTGACGCCCAGGACATGACGATGGAGGATGCTCCTTCCGACGACGATGCGGCCGGCGACACGCCTTCCGAGCCGAAGCCTGCGGTCACGGGAGCCACGACCGTCTCGCTGTTCGACTACATGGCCGCTCACCCCTCGCCACGTCGCAAGAGCGAGAAGACGCGGCAGGCGGCGCCTTCAGCGCAACTGCTCCTTTTCGACCTGTTCGAGGAACAACCCGCGGCGCCGGAGCCGACACCGCTCACGCCGGACGCCGACCTCCAACAAGCGGGGCTCTTCGCGACGGCTTCGTAGGGGGAGAAGATATGGTCTTCCGTTTGGGCGCCTCGATTCGCCCTTATCACCCCGTATGAGAGGGAGTGATACCGAGCAGTAGGCTCCGGTTGCCCTCGACACGGAGTTTTCCCGGAGATGGGGTGGGTAGAGTGGGAGCTACGTGCACGGGTGGCCGTGCGGTAGAGGCGCTGCCGGATGGGATTATCCGATGCGACGCCGTGACGACAAGGAGGATAGTTATGCCAGCTCGAATGAAACACTCCACTCTGCCCTCCCCGCCTCTGTTAGATCCCCTGGACATTCCGTTGCTGCTGGCGGTCCCGGACGCCGCCCGCTTGTTAGGGATCGGGACAACCTTCGCCTGGGAGTTGGTGCGCACAGGTGACCTACCGAGCGTCAAGCTAGGCAGACGCGTGCTCGTTCCTCGCGCGGCGTTGGAGCGTCTCGCGGACGTTCACAAGATCGAGGGCGGACAAGGGCATAGTGATAGCGCCAGCATGCTACGCCCCCACGCCCTGACGCGGCGTCACCCCCCATAACGACGCGCCGAGCAAAGGGGCCAACGGCGACAGACAGATATGACAAGACGCCCCACTATGCTGGGGCTCCGCGATAGGAACCGTAGACAAAGGCTGTGGCGCGTCGGCGTCACCGACGACCATCGCAGACTTATCCTACTCGAACAGTAGAGTGGCGACTGGAGGCGCACGATGGCAAGTGGGAGCATCAGAAGAAGGGAGCGCGCGGACGGCGTGCGGTATGAGGCCGTGGTGGATTTCGGGCTCGATCCGGCGACCGGCAAGCGCATCCAGCGGTCCAAAGCGTTCAAGACGAAGAGGGAAGCGCGGGAGTACCTCACGGCATCCCTCAACGAGGTCGACAAGGGGACGTTCGTCGACCGGTCCAGACAGACCGTCGCCGAGATGATGGAATACTGGCTCGACACCGAGGCCCGCCCCCGCCTGCGGGGCAAAACCGTCTTCGATTACGAGAACACGATCAAGAATCACATCCTGCCCGAACTGGGCGCCGTGCCGATCCAGAAGCTGACGGCCGACCGCCTCCTCAAGTTGTATGCGGACAAGACGGCCTCGGGCGTCGGGCCGCGCACCATCCGGCTCTGCCACTTGCACCTGCGGCAGGCCCTCAGGCAAGCGACGCGCCTCGGTCTCGTCGCCCGCAACGTGGCCGATCTCGTGAGCCCACCGAAGGGGCAACCGAAAGAGATGAAGGTCTGGACGGATGAGCAGGCCCAGACGTTCCTGGCCGTCGCTGGCGAGAGCATCTACGGCCCGATCTGGATACTGGCCCTGGCGACGGGGATGCGCAGAGGTGAATTGCTCGGCGTGCGCTGGAGAGATGTGGACCTGGAGCGGCGAACGCTCCAGGTCCGCCAGACCGTGGGCGCGCTCAGGGGGCGTGTCGAGTTCAAGCCGCCCAAAACCAGAAGCAGCATGCGTACCATGTCGCTGCCCGAGGAGGTGGTCGCCATCCTGCGCGAACATAAGCGCCGGCTCTCCCTTGGTGAGGCGTGGAACGACCACGACCTCGTCCTCACGGTGGGCAACGGGAACCCTATTCACCCCGACAACATACGCCACGACTTCGAGCGGCTGGTGCGGAATATAGTGGACCCAGGAACCTGGACAGTGAAAGGGGGCGCTTAGAGGTGGTAGACTAGACCACGATGAGACAACAATACAGTTCCGCCTACAAGGCCCGCATCGTGCAGGAGTTACTGCGCG
>JAABUL010005917.1_pt1 | contig 14640 bp, 2 predicted proteins | sample 5559151 | NCBI WGS metagenome assembly JAABUL01 (sample SAMN10711876, study PRJNA513368) | rock metagenome | isolation source: Antarctica rocks | place: Antarctica: Victoria Land, Pudding Butte sud | reverse complement strand
AAGCAATATTGTTAATTGAGATAAAGTATTTAATTTGATATATTATAGATTAAAAAGAAGTTTATACAATAATTGATCTACTAATATTACGAACAAAACAATTAAAAAGAAGAAATAAGAATATTTAAAAAACTACGTTACGTCTTTGTTGTTTCAAAAAAAAAAAAAACTTTTCGATAATAATTATCAATTGCAAACGTATTTATTTTAAATTAAAAATTTAATCTTATTGCATAATATTAAGCTAGACAAGAGATATAATATAAAACTATTTTTTGGATAATTAGAGTTTTTCAAAATAAGAGAAAAAAACAAAATTATAGATTTTTATATTTTTGAAAAGGTTAATAGCACAAAACTTAGAGATATTTATTCAAATAATCGACTCAAGAGATATGTTAAAAGAGATAAAGATTTTTAAATCTTCGCGATATCAAAAAACAAGAAAAAATAAATAAAAAACAATTCTATACAAGAAGCAAAAATATTGTTTGCTTAGATAATTAAGAAATCTTTTGCGATTATTGTGTTGTTGCTATCTAATTATAATTATTTTAATTACATAGAAGTGTAAGATTTTTTAAAAAAAAAATTGCAATTTTTATATTTGTTTTAATTGCAAGAGCTTTAATACAAAGCTTATTAAGTTACAAATATTAGAAAAAATTTACGCGCAAATATGCAAAATAATTTACAAAACTTTATAGTTTTAAGTATTTAAAAAGAAACAAATAAAAAGCAAAAATATCGAAAAGTTAATATACTAACAATTCTAATTAATTAGAAACAAACAAACAACACTAGTATTTGTTTCTTTACTCAAATTAACTAAAATTAACAATCAAAAAGCTATTTGAAAATATTAATAGAAGACTTTGATCGAACATTTTAGAATTTCTAGAATACTTTTAGATTATAGAGAACAAATTTCAATTATCTTTTACGAAATATTTCTTAACAATAAACATAACGATATTATGCGCAAGTTATATTAACTTTATACTCGCTTGCAAGTTAATATATATATAAATAAATACTAGCATAATCTCTTTGTGTAAACAACAATATAAATATTGCAAATAACAATCAAATCTATAAATAATAATTCTCTATATTTGAAACTCTATATTTATTAGATATTTAGAACAAATTATTATTTGATTTACAAGATATTTGATCAAGAACAACAATTACGAAATATTAAACAAAAACAATTATTTGCAAGAGAAAATTCTTAGTCTTTATTAGACAATCAAAATCAAAGACAAAATTTATTATTTATATTAACAAAAAGATTTTGTAAAGAGCGACAACTCGTATTTGCTAAACAAGATACAAGTTAACTATTAGTAACTTCTATATATTTTTTTCGAAGTTAGAAACTAGCTTTTCAAACTAAATTATCTTAAGTGCAAAATTAGCAAGTTCAATTATAGCTATTACAAATATTGCAATCTCAAATATCTCAAGCTTAAAATTAAATCGAACTACAAGAAACAATTATTTGATTAATAGAAAACAACTTAATTATTAAAAATTGTATTTATATATAAATAGCAAATATCTTGCTTTAATGCAACAAAACTACAAATAACAAAAGAAAAAAATCTTTAAAAAATCTTTAAAATACAATCTTAGAGTCTTTAAAGATAGTTAAGAACTAAACACAAGATCTATAACAAACAATTAATAAAAATGTTCAAGTACAAATAAATATTTTATTGTAACAAAAATTGAAGAATATCGCACAAAAAATTAACAAAAACAAAAAATTTAAAATTTAAAACAATCGAATGCAACTTTGTAGACTATAATCTTCGCAAACAATTGATATTTTGTCTAAAAATATAAATTAATTAATTACTAAAACAATATTGCAAATAGCAAAGAAACGTTAGAATCTAAATAGAATTCTAAAAAAGTTAAATTAAACTATATAAAATCGACTTAAATTTCGTATTAGAAAATCGAAACATATTGCTAACTATACAATCGACAATTACAACAAAATAAATGTCGAAATATTTAAAAATGCAATAGTATCTATTAAGCAAAAGCTCTTAAAAATAGAGATAAAAGATTATTCTTAAAAAATAGATTTAATTAGAATTTTAGACGCAAAGTTAGAAAAAAATTGTTAATCAAGAATTATTACAATTTTGTTTTCTTTTGAAAAAAATATAAAAGAATCGCAAACTTAAAAAAACAAACAAGAAAAATTTATATTGCTAGCTTTTTTGTTAAAATTAAAGATAAAGTTTAAAGATAACAAAGTTTACAAAAATCAAAACAAAAGAAAAGAAAACAAATATTTTGAGTTTTTTTAAAAAAAAAAAATTGCTATTACAATTACGAGATTTGGCATCGAGATTGTCTTTGTTAGATTTTAGATTACTTGAAGTTATTAGTACAACAAAATTGCATATTTTAATTACAAAAAATACAAAAGTCTTTTTAAATACAATAGGCATATTTATTCTAGCAAACAAGAAAAACAACGCAAAGAACTATCTATATATAAAGATAAGTATAAATTTGCAATATCGAATTAATTATTGTTTTGCAATATTAATTAAAGTTTTTCAACTAGTTAAACTAACTATATTAACAAAGAAACAAGAGAAAGATTTAGTTACAATAATGTTGAAGTCGATTATTTGCATAGCTTATTAATAAAAACTAAAATTTCTTTTAAAGATAAATCGAATCTCTAGTAATTAAATCAAGAATCGAATAGTTTAATATTATAAGTATCAATATAATTTCTTAGCGTTTGTAAAACAATATAAAATTAATTTTAAGTCTAGCGTTTATCTATCTATTTCTAGAAATTCTTTGAAACAATATATTTATAAAAAAGCAAAACTATTCTTTCTATTGAACAATTTTCAATAGACTAACATTTAACTTCGAATAATAAATAGTGCTAATCTAGCTAAATAAAACTAATATAATATTATTATTCTCAAAAATCGATTTAATTATCTAATAGAAGATTTAAAGTTTCAAATATAATTAGATCTTTAAAGCAAATTACAAATAATATTGTATTATTAACAAAAAAATACTAATTAACAAAAAAAATAGCTTCTTGATTGCTTGTTTTCTATGCTACAAATAATAGTGCAAATAAATCTAGATTCTTATATAATTTACGTACTTTTACAAGACAATTACAAATATAAGTTGCTAATAATATTGTATTTGTTAATCTTTAAAAAATATAATAATTAAATATCGAAATATTATTTCGATCTCGATATAAATTAGAATATTTATCAAAATTCTTAGCAATTGCAATTAATTGTTTTTTTTGTTGCACAAAATAATCTATTTTGTAAAAAATATTTAATAGACGATTTTTATATATAGATTAAAATATAGTTACAACAAGTTGTAAAAAAAGAATAATTAAACAAAGAAATACTAAATACTAAACTAATAGAGAAAATTTTGCTAGAATAGAATTTATACTAAGCAAATATATTTTATTAATTAGAAAAAATGCAAATTATACAATCTTAAATCTCTTATTGCAAGCTAAGAATCAATATTAATACAAAAATCGAAATATTTTTTCTTTATATAACTTTGCTAAATAACAAAGAAACTCTTAAAAACTTTTGTATAAATATTTGAAACAATTTCATTGCAACTTATTAAGACTTAACTTTGTTACAACTATTCTTAATTAATATATTTTATTGTTTTAAAATTCTTATTAACTTTTCTTATATATTTGCAATTAAAAATGCTATTTTACAACGTATATTCTAAAACTTGACAACAATAGTAAAGAAGTTAAGAATATTATTTAATAATACAAAGAAATTTGATTGTCTAATACAAAATACTCAAGAACGTGCAATATATTATATAATTTTAATATAGAGAGAGGTTCAAAAGATAAAACAAAAAAATTTTGATTTAAATTTGTAAATAAAATTTATGAGATTCGAAAGTTTCAAAATATCAAATATATATTAATCTAATATTTAAAATAATCTAGATTCTTATTTGTCTAACTATAAGAAAATAACAAAATTTGAGTCTTTAACTATTTGTTTTAATAAAGAGAAAAAGATTTTATTGTTTTGATTTAAAATTAAGCAAAAATATTGTAAATTAGAATTAAGTTAATAATTAAAATTAAATATCTCAAAATTAAAGATAGCTTCTAAATCTATACAATTATCTTTTGTTTCAAAGAATTTAACACAAATATAACAACAACAATTTAATTTGTTTTTGTTAATAGAACTTTAAATTAATTTTTCGAGAATATTTCAAGATAATTTATTATTATTGTTTTTATTTTTAGAAAATAGACAAAATCTACGATAGATAGTTTTCTCGAGTACTCAATTTCGATTTAATAATCTTTTTAATTTTTTAGAAAGTTCTATACAAATCGACTTACTACATTCTCTACGAAATTTATCAAAATAACAAAATAGACAAAGAATTTAGCAAAATTGTCTAAAAAGATCGAAGCATTTTTCTTTTTTCTTATTACAATTTTTGCACAAATAGAAACAAAAGTTTCTTTATTAAGTAATCAAAAGACAACTATTAAAAGAGAGAGAATTATATATAGCTAGATAATCGAATAATATTAGACTATAGACTTAGAAATGTTTATTAACAATACTAGCAATTTATTTGCAATATATATGCGATCTCTTTTACTTAAATCTTAGAATCTTAGTTACTCAATATACTATTAGATTATATAGTACAATTTATGCATATATCGCGATAAGTCTCTGTTGTTATAGTTGTCTACTAACTAGAATCTTATTCTTATCTTATTATAGTAACAAAGCGCAAAAAATATATAGAAATCGACTATTCTACTTATTAAATTCTTAGTTAAAAGATTTTTCAAACATTTAATAAAATCTTATTGTATCTAGATATTTATAATAAAAGTTAATAACAAAGTTAAAGCAATTGTTTGTTATAGAATAGTTTTGTTATTTAAGTTTATTGTTGTAGTTTGTATAACTTATAAAAAGAACTTAATATTAAAGCATTTTGCGTCTATAATTTGTAACAATTAGATTTGAACTCGCATTATAATTGTTTTTGCGTATATAATATTGTAATGTTTTGATGTCTTTAACATAGTAATTCTATTTTTGATTGTTAGTGTTATTAATAGCGTTAGTTAATAACAAAAACTTGATTTGTTAATTTAAAAGAGATTTGCTTTTATTAAGATGCAAAAGTTACAAATAAAATAGAAAATTAATTAATTTTATTAATTCGAGCAATTTTAGTTTATAAGTGTAATTATTAATTGCTTAAACTACTTTATAGAAGCTTGCGTTCTTATACTTTAGAAACTTGTAAAGTTGTATTATTTTAATATTTCGAATATCGAACATAACTTTATTATTTACTTTGAACTTCGAAATTGCAATACGTTTGCAATTAGCAAACTCTATTTGCTTAATTTGTGTCTAAAAAAACTCTTAACGAAGAAACTCTTAAAGAGCTTCAATTTTTTCAATAATTTTGTAAACATTCTTTATGTTGCGACAAGCTTTTAAAGTACTATTATCAAGAAACGCTAAAGAAGACTTTAAACATAATTGTAACAGATAGTTTTTATTAACAAAGAAGAGTAATAAGTTAATAGACTTGCTAATATAACTATTTGCGACAAACTTAACAATAACAAGATAATTATTTTAATCATTTTAATTATATCAAATATATATTCGAAAATATTGCTTTAGAATAGTATTAACGTTTTTGATTTAATTATTAATTTCTAAATAAAATGCAATTAACAATTTTGACTTAGTCTCTAATCTTTTGCAAAAATGTTGCTAGAAGTAAATAATAAATTAAGTATCTCTATTAGAAACAATTGTAATTAAAAAGTCTTCGATGCATAAAACAAAATCGATAAAGATCTAAATTACGATCTTGATTTCTAAAGAATTTATAAGTATAAATTTTTTATTTTTGAATAGTCTATCAACTACTACTAAGATATGCTAAAAAAAAGATTCTTTATAGCAATATAACAACAAAAAGATAATAAAGTTGCAAAATATATTTTGTTAATAACAATCTAAAATAAGCAAAGACTTTAATAAATTATATTTATATTTGCGATATAATTTAACGTATTTGCAAATTAAGCAACTTCTAACATACTTTTTAACATCTAGATACAACGTAAATTAATAATAATAACACTATATTTTTTCGAACATTATTGTTCGATTCAAATACTTAGCGCTTAATAAGTTATACTAAAATCTAATTGCTTCTATTTTAAAAATATTGTTTTTGCTTCGAAATATATATATTTTGCTTCAAACAAATAAATATTTAACTTTAATTGTTAGATGTTTAATTATTATGCAATTCTCGAATTTTAACTCAATTGTTTTACGAAAAATAGTTAGAAACTTTCGTTTATTAGCTTTCTTAGTTCAAATAATTTATTGCATCTTTTTGTTTTGCAAATATGTCTTTAATATTTATCGAACAAAAACTTCGAAATTAAATTTTATTTTAAGTTTCTTCTCTTTTATTAAATTGATTGCAACAATAAACAAAAACTAAATTATTAAAGAAATTGCAAATATAAATAATTAAAATATAGACAAAACAAGCGTAATTAACAAAAAAACAAAATTTATTGCTAAAGATAAAAATATTATAGATTAAGAAATTGTAGATACAACATTAACAAACAAAGAAATCGAAAAAAAATCTAGCGAAACGCAATCTATTTTGTTATATTAATACAAGCATTGTAAATAATAAAGACGTAAATAATTCTATATCTTTGTTAGTTGTTAACAAGATTTGCGTAAACTTTTCGCAAGCTTTTGTTATTTTTTTGTTAACAATCAATTTAGACTTGATAAAGTTTTAAAACAAATAAATTAATCTAGTTATTAAATTGTAAATAATATTTAGCAATAGAAAAATTAATACAACAATTGTAATTATACTTAATTTTAAACTGTGTTGCTTAAGAATTATTTGTTTTTGAAATTAGTTGCAAAAATTATCTTTGTCGAAAAAGAAATCTTGTAATCGCTTAATTAGATTATTTAACTTTATATCTAGTACGTCTAATTAATAAATAATCTTAAAGTTAAATTCGAATAGAAATTTAACTTAACAGACTTAACAACAATTCAATTGCTTAATGGTTATAAAATGCTTCAAATTGCAATAATTAATAATAATCTTAATAAATTGCTTAATAGATATATTAATACACTTTAAATATTACTTCTTAAAAGTGTAAACAATAGTTAATAGCTTTTGGTTGTAGATCTTGTAATTATACTTTGCAAACAACATAAATTTAAATATATAAATTATTAAGTAAAGCAATTTATTCGAATTTATTCGCAACAATACAACAACAATTACGAAGTCGAAAATATTGCTTTCGATTTCAATTTCTAAATTAAGATCGAAGTAATAAAAAATAAACTAGTTAATAAAGACTTTCTTAAAAGTTCTAAAAACAAAATTCTTAAAATTGTTAAATTGTTACAAAAAATTTAAACTTTTGTTTTTAAGTTTATTAAGCGTTGACAAAGATTTAGCTATTCTTGAAAAATTATAAATAAATTGTCAATAGAAGTTTGCGAAGTTTAAAAAAACTTACACGTTATATACGCAAATAAAAGTTTCTTATTCTAAAATGCACTTAATTTTTTTAAAGATTTATTTAAATTTTTTTAGTAGTAATAATTAGACTTAAATATTTAATTTGCTTAAAAAAGAAGACACATTTGTTAATATCTAAATAAAGATTTGCTTCGTAAAGCTTAACAAATACTTTATTAATATAATTCTTATACTTTTGCTTAATATTGTTGTAAACTAAGATATTATTTATAGAAATAATAAAAATTGTTTAGATAAAGATTAAGAGTTTTGTTAATAAAAGATTAAAATATACAAAAACTTATTACAATGTATGCATAAATTGTACTATATAGTCTAATAGTATATTGAGTAACTAATATTTTAAGATCTAAGTAAGAGAGATCGCATATATATTGCAAATAGATTGTTAATACTAGTAATAGACATTCTTAAGTTTATAGCCTAATATTATCTAGTTACTCGACTACAATACAATAGAACTAAAATCTTAGAAATTGCATAAAATTGTATTAGTAAGAAGCAAAGTTATATTGTTTCTTTGCTTGTCTTTGTAACAACAATATATTAAGTTTTACAAATTAATTAAGTAACAAAATCTTAACGCTTAGAGCTTGTTAAGATTAAAGTTGTAATAATTAGTATATAGTTAATTAACAAGAATACTAGCTATATAGAACTAACTATATATACAAAATAGATATAAGTACTATAAGTGCTAAGACGCTAGCTACTACTTGTAATATATTTAAGACTAAAAAGCGCAAATCTAAAAAATAATTAAAGAACAAAGTTTGTTTAGCTTAGAATTGTAACATTATTTTTCTTTTCTACTTGCGAGCTTCGACGAAGCGATAACAAATCTTTCGATCAATGTTTTTAAATAATTTTAACTAGTTTCGAACATAAGTTCAATATAGACTTCAACTAGTATCGAATATGTGTTAGATCTTGTTTAACAAGTAAAACTAAAATTTCTAATACGCATTGAACAAAAGAATAAATTTGTCAAACAAAAAAAAGTAATCGAAAATTGTAATATAAAAAAGATAAAAAAAAACAATAATATACAAAGAAATAACAAATATATTACAAAAGACGTTTTAATTAACTTTCGACTATCTTTAAGTAATGTCGAATACAATCATCAAATATTGTTAAATATTTAAAATCGAGTTTCGAGCAATTGTTAAGTAATAAAAACCGAATTTCAAATAATTTGTCGAACAACAACAAGATTAAGAAATAAAGAGAGTAAATAAAATTTTAAAAAAATATTAAATATAAAAAAATTAAAAAAGATATAAAAAATTATTAACTTTAACTTTAAGAAGAGAATCTAAGTTACGTAATATAAAAATTGAAAAATCGACAATAAGAGAAAATAACAACGTCGAAAAGTCGAAATTTATCGAATTTTAACTATGTTTCGACATGTTCGTCTAAAGTTGCTATATAGAGAAAAAAATAACATAAAAGGTTTTTGTTAGCAATTTGTACTTATATATTTGTATATTTACACATTTCGAATTATATTCGATTCGAAAAATATATAAGAGAGACAAATTTAGAATGTCTAATAGATAATTCGAGCAATAGATTATAAGAATTGCAAATATATATCGAATAACTTTTAACAACAATAATTATATCGATAATATAATTTTGACGTCAATATTAAATGCAATAATGTTAGAATTAGAGTTGTAATAACTAGTATGTAGTTAATTGACAAGAATACTAGCTATATAGAACTAACTATGTATAGAAAATAAATATAAATACAATAAATGCCAAGACGCTAGCTACTACTCGTAGTATATTCGAGACTAAGGAGCGCAAACTTAAAGAGTAATTGAAGAGCAAAGCTTGTCTAATTTGAAATTGTAATACTATTTCTTTCTTCTACTTGTGAACTTCAACAAAGCAATAACAAACTTCTTGATTAGTATTTTTAAATAACTTTAATTAGTTTCGAATACTTGTTAAATATAGACTTCGACTAGTATCGAATATATATTAAGTATTAATTAACAAGTAAGATTGAAGTTTCTAATATATATCGAACAAAAGAAAAAAAAATTTAAACAAAAAAATTGATCGAAAATTGTAATTGGAAAAAGATTGAAAAAAGCAATAATATACAAAAAATAATAGATATGCTACAAATAATATTTTAGTTTGTCTTCGACTATCTTCAAGCAATATTAAATACAATTGTCAAGTATTATTGAATATTTAGAATCGAATTTCTAGCAATTGTTAAATAGTAAAAGTCGAATTACAAACAATTTGTTAAGCAACAACAAAATTAAGAGAGAAAGAATAAATAAAAAATTTGAGAAAACATCAAATATAGAAAAATTAAGAGAGATACAAAAGATTATTAACTCTAACTCTAAGAGAGAAAGTTTAAGTTACGTAACTCGAAAATTGAAGAATCAACAATAAGAAGAGATAACAACGTCAAAAAGTCGAAATTTGTCGAATTTTAACTATATTTCGACACGTTTGTCTAAATTTATTATAGAGAGAGAAAATAACATAAAAGATTTCTATTAGTAATTTATACTTACATATTTGTATGCTTGCGCATTTAAGATAATATTCGATTCGAAAGATATATAAGAAAAACAAATCTAAGACGTCTAATAGATAACTCGAAAAATAATTATAAGAATCGCAAATATAGATCGAGTAACTCTTAATAACAATATTTGTATTAATAATGTGTTTTTAATATTAATATTAAATGCAACAACAAGAGTTATAAATATATGTCGAATAACTCTTAACAATAATAGTTGCATTAGTAATGTGCTTTCAAAATTCTTATTAACTAGCGCAAGAAGCAAGAAGATATATTAAATAATTTTAATCTTAAAAAGCACTTTGTTTTAATCGCAAACATATAGCAAGTAACTTTTAATAATAGTAATATATTAATAATACATTTTTGAAGTTAATATTAGATGCAACAACAAGAATTGTAAGTGCATATTAAGTAATTCTTAACAATAGTAAAATATCAATAATGCGTCTTTAAGATTCTTATTAACTAATACAAAAGAAAAAGATAAGATATTGGATCATTTTAAGTTTGGACAATACTTAAATTTGAATATAAAGTATAGCAAGTAACTTTTAACAATAGTAATATACTAGCAATGCATTTTTAAGATTAATTTTAGATATAACAACAAGAATTGTAAATGTATATTAAGTAATATATAGCAACAATAGCAACACAGCGCAAAGAATATATAGAAATTAACTATTTTATTTATTAGATTTCTAATTAGAAGACGTCTTAAACGTCTAGTAAGATTTTATTGCGTTTAGATACTTATAATAGAAATTAATATCAAAGTTGAGATAATTGTTTGTTATAAAGTAGTTTTGTTATTTATATTTATTGTTGTAGTCTATGTAACTTGTAAAAAGAATTTAATATTAAAGTATCTTGTGTTTATAATTTGTAGCAATTAGATTTAAATTTGCGTTATAATTGTTTTTGCGTATATAGTATTGTAATATCTTAATATCTTTAATATAGTAATTAAACTTTTAATTATTAGCGTTGTTAGTAATATTAATTAACAACAAAAACTTAATTTGTTAATTTAGAAAAGACTTTCTCTTATTAAGATACAAAAATTACAAGTAAAATATAAAATTAATTAATTTTATTGACTCAAGTAGTTCTAGTTTGTAAACGTAATTGTTAATTGCTTAAATTATTTTATAAAGATATGCATTTTTATACTTTAGAAACTTATAAAGTTGTATTGTTTTAATATTTCGAGTATTAAGTATAATTTTATTATCGACTTTGAATTTCGAAATTGCAATACGTTTGCAATTAGCAAATTCTATTTGCTTAACTTATGCTTAAACAAGCTCTTAACAAAGAAGTTTTTAAAAAAATTCGATCTTTTTGACAATCTTGTTAATATTCTTTATATTGTAACAAGCTTATAATATACTATTATTAAAAAAAATTAGTAGCAAACAAGAATTAAATTACAAAAAAGATTGTAAATATAAATAATTAAGATATAAATAGAACAAACGTATTTAACAAAAAGACAAAATCTATTGCTAGAAATAAAGAGATTTTAAACTAAGAGATTATAAATGCAACGTTAACAAACGAAAATATTAAGAAAAAAGATTTGACAAAATATAGTTTGTTTTGTTATATCGATACAAATATTGCAAATATTAAAAGTATAAATAATTCTATATCTTTATTAATTGCTAGCGAAATTTGCGTAAACTTTTTACAAATTTTTGTTATTCTTTTGTTAGCAATCAATTTAAGCTTAATTACTTTTCGAAACAAACAAGCTAACTTTGTTATTAGATTGTAGATAATACTTAGTAGTAATAAAATTAACGCGATAACTTTAATTATGCTTGATTCTAAGTTGTGTTATTTAAGAATTGTTTGTCTTTGAAATTAATTGCAGGAATTGTTTTTGTTAGATAACAAATTTTGCGATTGTTTAATTAAATTGTTTAACTTCGCATCTAATACGCTTAATTAATAAATAATTTTAAAATTAAATTTAAACAAAAACTTGATTTAACAAGCTTAACAACAATTTAATTGCTTAGTAATTATAAAATGCTTTGGATTGCGATAGTTAATAATAATTTTGATAAACTATTTGACAAAAGTATTAATATACTCTAAATATTACTTCTTAAAGACACAAATAATAATTAACAACTTTTTGTTGTAGATTTTGTAATTGCACTTTGCGAGCAACATAATTTTAAATATATAAATTATTGAATAAAGCAATCTATTTCAATTTATTTTCAACAATATTATAACAATTACAAAGTCGAAAATATTGCTTTTAATTTAGATCTATAAATCGAAATCGAATTAATAAAAAATAAATTGATTAATAAAGACTTTTTGAGAACTTTGAAAATAAGATTTTTGAGATTGTTTAATAATTATAAAAAACTTTAATTTTTGTTCTTAAGTTTACTAAGTGTTAACAAAGATTTAATTAAACCTAAATAATAATAAATAAATTGTTAATAAAAGTTTGCAAAATCTAGAAAAATTTATATATTTTGCACGCAAGTAGAAGTTTCTTATTCTAGAATACTTTTAATCTTTTTAAGATTTATTTAAATTTCTTTAATAGTAATAATTAAGCTTAAATATTTAACTTGTTTAACAAAGAAAACACATTTATTAATGTCTAAATAGAGATCTACTTTATAAAGCTTAGCAAAGACTTTGTTAATATAATTCTTATACTTTTGTTCAATATTGTTGTAGATTAGAATATTATTTATATAAACAATGCAAAAATTGTTCAAGTAGAGACTCAAAATTTTATTAATAAAAGATTGAAACATAACTGAAGCATTATATAACTTAAAAGATATTACAACATACTTAAATAGATTGTAACAAATAATAAAGATTGTTTTATATTTGTTATTAAAACGCATTCGAATCTTGTTAAAGATAGCAATAATATCGAACTTGTTATAGTATTGAGCTTTGTATAATTATTGCAAAATCTTTTAAATTAACAATAAAATATTGCAATTTTTAATTATAAAAGTGTTAAGAACTCTATAGTTTATATAAACGCGCAAATTTTTATTAAACTTCTTAATTATTAAAGTAAGAACAATATATTATAAAATATTATTGCGAGTTTGATCTTTGCTCTTTATATTGTTTAAGTATACTTTAATAATTTCTTCTTTTTAACAAGATATATTGTAGACTTTTATAACTAGAGAAATTGTATTTAAAACAAAATTCATAGTATAATTAATACTTCTATTTAGCAATAACTTATTAACTTTTTGCGAATTAAAAAGTTTAATTTGTTGTTTAAACTTTAAATATATTTGCTTCTTTAATTGCTTTAAACTTGAAGAATTTTGTTTAATTTTTGCGTAGAACTTGTTATAGTTGTCGAAGATAATTATTACAACATTTATAGTAATATTGCTATCTATAAAATAAGTTAGATATCTATTGTTTTTTTTTAGTTAATTTAGTATAGCAAAGTGTTCGAACAATATTACAACTATCTTGTAGTTTTTTTTGACAATAAGCTTTGAAAATGCAAAAATATTTATTTGACAAATATTAACTCTATATAAGGTTTTCGACAACAATTGTTCTAGTTGCTTGCATTAATTACTAAATACTTTTAACAATTAGTAATTTAACAAGTAGTATTTTATACAATAATCGAAGTTAAACTTGAGAGATTATATATTGTCTTTAATTTGTATATTATACTTCTTAATCTAAAGTATATTAAAAATAATTGCAAATTGTCTTAATTTAATTATTAAATACTATAGAATATCTATATATTTGCTAAAATTATTAATAATCTAAGTAATATAAGTAATGTTCGAGACAAACTTGTTGTTTGTAAGACGCAACTTAGTAGAATTTTGTAGTAGTATAATAAAAAGCTTATAAAGTTTAACAAATCTTCTATTAACAAAGACTCTATTAAAGATCTCGATATTAATAAGTAGTATTACTTTAATATAGCGTTTATCGAAGAGCAAATAAACTAAATTTAAAAGTAACTTAACGTAGAAATCTAGCTATTAAAAGTTGAGTAACTTGTTATTAATAACGTTAAATTTAAATTTTACTTTAATTAACAAAGCTCTATCGCGTAAATTAAACATAACTTTGAATTTCTTTATTATTTTTTATATAAGCGTTAGCTTTTGTTTCAAATTGCGACTTTTGTTAAAGATATTTAATTTTTTGATTCTTTTAAGTTGCTTGTTTATCGACAATTCTCTTTTAGAATCGGATTTTAGATCTGATTCCGACTCGCTTCGATTTTATCAGATTCTGAACAATTTAAATCGAACTATCTAAACAGTCTGAACACTTGTAATAATATTCAAGTTTCAACAAATCGATCAGAGCAGCTCAGATTTTTCGAATTTTCAATTAACAATATTAAT
>JAABUL010005915.1_pt1 | contig 14646 bp, 15 predicted proteins | sample 5559151 | NCBI WGS metagenome assembly JAABUL01 (sample SAMN10711876, study PRJNA513368) | rock metagenome | isolation source: Antarctica rocks | place: Antarctica: Victoria Land, Pudding Butte sud | reverse complement strand
CGACGACCATGATCAGGAGGAAGGAGGCGCGAAGGTACAAGGCGACAACGACGGTCCATCTGACGTCAAGGAGAACGATAAGCCCGGTGACGGGAGCGGGAGGAAGAAGCGGAGGAGGAAGAAGAGGACTGGTGGGAGGGGTGCCACTGATGGCGAGGATACGCCGCTGTTGGGCGATGGCAAGTGAGGTATCATAGGGACGCAAAGCGGGCATTGCGTGGTTGTACATTAGACTTTAGCATGCATTATTGCCGTGCTCAAGGCTCGCATAGGGCTTGAAGGGATAGTAGCATTTACATTTCAAGGACACCAAAGGATTATGCATCAAGATATTCGCCAGAGGTCTACAAAACTACGGTATTATCGTCTATGACCCTCTCGAGGAATCTATTGTATTATAACTAACGTGAAGTCTAGGAATCGTCTGATCGTCACTACTAAAAGCTGACCCACACAATGGAGATACTTGCATTGCCAGGAATCTTACATAGTATGAACTAGACTCATTCGATCAGGGTGAGAATTAATCGTTTAGAATAGGATAAAAGATGAAATCGTAAACTGTAATACTAGTTGGGCTTCGATTCGGATGTGCTCTATGCCTATGATATATACGATCGAATTGGCAATCAGACTATCTACCAGTCCAATCCAGTCCAATTGAATTAAATTAAATTAAACCAATTACCTCGCTGGCAGTTAACAAATTACAATAAAAGCGACTACAACGACTTTGTTTCATATCTATGCAAATTAAATCGATCGAACCATCGATGTATATCACCGTCTCAATTCCCTGGTGTGAACGAAAGTTCTTTGCGTGTATATTGGTGACTGATAGGGTCGAGATTGAATGTCTTACATGCCTAAAGTACTTCGTGTGTTGTTTTCATAAAGTTATGAGGCGTAGCTATGTGTGTACCTATTAGGCGCCGGGATGAAGTATGATTGAGATGCAACTGGCTCTTTCAGGATTATCATAGATAGGAATGAGCTTAATGTTCTGGAAGTCTGGATTGGGGTTCTCACGGAGTGCGTTTGGCAGGGTTTTGGGGCTGGCTGATACATAGACTACTGGTATACTTTTATGCAAACGATGTTGGATGGATGATAGGAGCTGTCCCCAAATTAAACACTGTTGGAGTATAGGCCTAGAGCCTACATACTGATAAGTTTTTACGGCACTGACGGCATTGTAGGATATATCCATGCATGTTATTCATTGCTCGATGCGATTATCCAGATGCCTAGAAGGAAATATGATGGGGAAATCATAGTTGTAGCGGATCAGCGCTATGCTTCTGATACACATACCATTGTAGATATCTGCTTCGAATCGCTGGCGGACCATAGTAACAGGTTGACAGTGATCGCATATTATGATGCTGATAGGTCTCTGTCAGGACGGCTCTATGGATTATTCACGAGACAAAGGGCGACCGTCTTCACCACCGGCTTGGAAGTGGTAGGATAGATACTTCCGCCGGAAATATCAAGGGTCATCGCGGCTTTTTAACTGGTCATGGTTCTCTAGGGCAAGGGCGATATCCTCCACCGGCACTCTCTCCTCGACTAGATGATCATGCAACTCCTCCGTATACCCTTGTCTCGTTCTCCTGGCCATGTAATCAAATCCAGTCCAAGCGCGGCTGTTTTTGGATCCACTCACACGCTCACGATAGCCCAATGCATTTTCAACAATATACAATGTGCGGCGATCTCTGCCCAGCATTTGGCTAGCTTCTGCTTCTCTGAAAGTTGCCACCGGACCTTTGAAGCTGCATCTCGAATGAAGCTGCCTGAACCCCCATCTTGTAATGTCTGCCGATAGCTCTTTCATTTGTTCATGAAAACTGAGTACGCATGTGTGGCACTGTCAGCGGTTTGCTTTGCGGTCTGTGCCAGTGCGTACAGCTGGGTGGATGTTGCGTAAGGGTGGAACAGCACTTCACCTCAGATAGCGCATGATGCAGGCTCCACAGTTCGCCTGTCACCGACTAGTACTCGGCTGATGAGCCTCGGTTGTCGTCGAGTGATTTGACTAGGTCTTTGATGAGGAGAGAGATGATGTCGCCAACCGAGCCAAAAGCGGTTGACATGGTTCTTGTCAAACCTTTTCATAAAGTAGAAGATCGCACCAGGACATGTCCTGACTCCAGAGAGGGCTTTGATGTGTCAATTATCGTGGTGCAGACTTCATCATGCAGGCTTCGGCAACTGTAAATTATCCTTAACAAAAGATGTTTCTTGGTCCGATGACACTTGTATTGTTCACGTCCGTTTACATCAAGCTCCAGGATCTCTGTCAGAAACGTGTGATGGGAAACTTGTAAATCTCCCACATAGCGAATAAATTTCTCGTCATTGTTGCTGGAATGCAGTGCCCGCGAAAGCATCGCATACAGGAATGCTTTCATGCTATGAACGTAATCATACACTCGTCGACAAGGTCAACAACAATCAGATTGAAGACCAAGGTAAGAGATCTCAAGCGCATTCAGGACCAGGGCACATCATCAATTCCCTTCATCTTAACATTCAGACATTCCCTGCCTCTGTATCAGCAAGCCTACTTCATCTAGATGTTGAGAACCTTTAGATAATACCGATCACGACCATGAATCTCAGTCTGCTCTCCCTTCCTGCTCGCCCAGCTGCAGTACCATCACTACCACCTTCGTACCCGCACAGACCATCGTCAAGCACCATCGTACTGCTCTTCCAGCCCCAACTCTGACTGAAGTTGAAAAGATCAGGAGCGCTCTCGTAGACACTTAACATCCTGCCTCCTTTACTGGGGCTATAGATCTTGAAGTAGGTCTTGATAGTTGGTCGACCATCGACATAGGCAGGGAGGGTGGGGACACTGTTATTAGTGGTCTTAGATTCGCGATTATTGCACGAGAGATCATTATCCTCATCATCAGTATCAGCCATCGAGGTGCTAAAAGGTAAAGAAGAGAGGGCAAATGGCGACGGTGTTTGGTGAGACGATTTCGTTAGGGAGGAGTCGTCACGGCTGCTGCCACCACGAAGAAGATTGCTGATTGTAGTTGCTCTTGACGGCTGCTCAGATGACACCAGAGTAGAATCTGGGTCGGTTCCGCTGTTGCTCGTGTCCTCATCTAACAGATCTCCGCGAGATTGACGGCGGTTGCGGTTGTTGCGACGCATGAGCATTTCAACATGGCCTATGCGTTCGTCGACGCTGCTATTGTGTTGATGATGGCTGTCATCGCCGCCCTCCTTTTCCTTGGCGCGGTGCAGATATACGCCCAGTTGAGTGTTCTTCGTGGTTTCAACTTTCTGTATATAGACGTTCCAGAGACTGCCAGCATACCAGACGGTACGCGAATAAACTCGCTTCTTTTCTTTAAGATTCCTTGGATTTGGGAATTCAGCTGCGAAGCGGAATGGCGGGTAATTTGTATAAGAGATTGGTGAAATAGGTTCGTTGCGGTCAGCCGTTGATGGTCGCTCAGTTGCCGATGCTGTAAAGTCTGATGCCCATTGCACATCGACAGGGTCTATGGAAGCGGAGAGCCTTGAGATGTAGGGCCGATTGGTGCTAGGAGTTGCGTACAGCGAGGTATCCGGATTAGCCCCAGTGACAGAGGTAGAGTCTACATTTGGAATCCAGAATTTACGAGGTCTACCGTTGCCGTCCCAGCTCCCAGATTCCATCTCGTCCCCCTCCTCTGGATCTTGGTAGGATCCAGTATCACGCTCCTTTCCTTTGAGAGTAGAACCACCCACGGCATCGGATTCCTCTTGATCTTCAGCTTCCTGGAAGTCTTCCGATTCTTGACTCAGACCGAGTTCTAAGCCGAGTTCCGGAGCATTGACGACTCTTTGGCGCAGTTCCATCTGCATCCACAAAGCATCGTTGATGACCTTTTCAGGCATGAGCGGCAAGTTCAGCACGTCACGTTGGGCGCGAATCTTCTGCAGCTGCTCAAAGCTCAGATGAACGTAGTGAATACCTTCATCGAGAAGGACAAGGAGAGCGGCAATGTCTGGGTTAGTATACAGAGCAAGCCAAGAATCGTAGGCCTCGGGGATGTGCCTACTCGTGCCAACGAAAGCCGAATTCTTTCGGTATACGGTATCGAACCGAATGGCTAAAAAGCTCATGGTATCCGGAGGTGCCCGTTGATGTTTGACGTTGGGATCGAAGAGACCAGCCTCGATGGCCTGCAGCTTCAATTTCCGATCGAGTACTCTCTTCGCAAGTACCCATCTCTCCCATTCCCCAGGCACGAAGAAGCCATCACCACCAATGATTTCTCTGGAAATCTCGCCGGACACCCCGTCCCAGTATTTGAGAGGCATTTCCCATCCCTCACGACAGAGCATGGCCTTGGTGGTAGCTAAAATCCGATCTCCGTTCTTTCCATAGTAGTTGCTGGTAACCAACTTGATCAACGGCCCTATTTTCGATGGCGACATCTGACGCAGGATCAACACTACGCTGGCTTCTATCAGATCTGCCATCTCCAACCAGCACCCGGTGGCGAAAAGGCCAATTGCCTCCTTGTCCTCTTCTGCGGCGACATTGCAACCATAGAGTCGCTTCAGTGCAAGCTCGAATGCCGCCTGCGTTATGTTTGAATCGATGTCGTCTGGATGAAGGGCAATCTCCTTGGAGGAGCTCTCGAACCATGGTTCCGATAATGCAGAGGAGAAGAATGGTGCTCGATCGAGCAACAGCCGATGAAGAGCATATCGAGTTCCAAACGCATGCACTGTAATATCAGAATGCCGGCCACCCAAAAGGCCTCGGTTGTAGAGATGGTTCGGCAGAGGTGCGGTCTCAGTAGAAGACGCTCTAGTGTAAGCTGTCCCGCTAGCTGTTCTGATATATGATGAATGTCTGGAGATGAATGGTGTAGCTTCTGGTGCGGCAAAGAGCCGCGTCAATGCCGTTGGAGTGCTTGTGCCCCTCCTATCGGCTCCTGTAGTACTCTCCGGAGGAATTGATGGATCATCGACATCCTTCTCTGCTCTCGGTATTCTGTTCTTCCTAGGCGTAGACGGACCATCGTTCTGGTAGTGTACCGCTTTCTTGTTGGAAGGGGTGGGGAAGGTGAGAGCTGATAGTGGATGGGCAGACTGCACTGGAGAAGGAGAGCTCATGGAAGCTTGGGCAGTATTGACGGAGATGGAGGAGGTGGGAGGACCTGAGGAGAAGATCGATCGGTTCGGGGTATTGAAGAGGGAAGGTTGATGTATGGTAGGCGTCGGACTAGCGAGATCAAGTTCCGGCGCCGAATTTGGGTGATACTGGGGCGGTGGACGAGGAGAGAAGATGGATCCGTCAGATGGACCTGGGGAAGGGGTTTTTCGAGGAGACGCTGCTGCTGGAAAACTCCAAGTGGAGAGCTGAGCGTGGGAGACTGGATTGGAAGGGTTCGGATCGTTCAGATCAGCAAGGAGGCCATCCAGGCCATGTAAGGCATGTGACGAGTTGTCTGGCTCATCTGCTGACTCTCGGGAGACAGACGACATAGTTGGGAATCTCATCAATAAGGAAGTCGAACCACATTACCGTAGTGCAGGTTCGGACATCTCCCAATTGGATCAGAAGTAGACAAGCGGTCTCTTACCGTAGATAGATGTTGATTGATGCTGCTAACTGGAATGGGTGGCTCGGTGGCTTACTGGCTTAGCCAAATATCCGTGGCCATTCGAGCCTAACGGCGGGATCTGCATGGCCTGTGGGGGCCAAATAATTCGGCCAACCTGCCTAAATCAACCCTAAAGATTCGTCATCCCGCCGGGTACGGCAATTTATACGCCGGTTATTTCGGCACCTGCGACTGGACAAAAGGGCTTCATCCGGCAGTCGAAGCGGTGCAGAAGAATTACTAATGATGGAGGAGATATCATGTATATAACTCTTTACACCTTTCAAATCAACATGTATTTTTTCGTTCTCCATACACCAGTTCAAGTCATTTGCTTGAGGTATCACTCCGATCCGCTGACTTCGTAATGCCCGACCACCACAATATCCACGAGTCGAAGGACCAAGACTTCACCCACCAAAGCATTGAGAATGAGGCAACACCAGGTATAAGCTACTACACACCCGTTCAACGGCCTCCAGCGGGCACTGCTTCAGATCCCCAGCCCAATGGCTCTCACCCTCCCAAACTCTTCCAGCCCTTGAAGTTGCGGGGTCTTACCCTTCAGAACCGTCTGATGCTCTCTCCATTATGTCAATATTCCGCAGAGAATGGCCACCAAACGGCGTGGCATTTCGCCCATCTTGGAGGGATCATCTCGCGAGGCCCAGGTCTCTCAATGGTTGAGGCCACCAGCGTGACGGCGCAGGGAAGGATCACACCCGAAGACTGTGGATTATGGCTTGACTCTCAGATGCAACCTTTGAAAAGCATTGTGGAATTTGCGCATAGTCAAGGTCAGAATATTGGTATACAACAGGGTCATGCGGGGAGGAAGGCAAGCACAGTTGCACCGTGGTTGGCATCGGGAGCTACTGCTACAAAGGATGTAAGGCATACCGTCGCCGTGCGTGACAAAACTGCGTCTTTCTTACGTTTCATAGGTCAACGGCTGGCCAGATCAGGTCTTTGGTCCGAGTAATGTTCCCTATAATGAAAAGCTGCCACAGCCCAAGGCAATGACCAAAGAGGACATCGAGGACCTAAAGAAAGCTTGGGTGGCATCTGTCAAGAGAGCCGTTGAGTGTGGTTTCGACGTGATCGAGATCCATAATGCTCAGTAAGTGAATTCTTCGACAGTCGCTATCCATCACAGAAGCGCTGCTTACCGAAATGCAGCGGCTACCTGTTGCACTCCTTCGTCTCACCCGCAAGTAACAAGAGAACGGATGAGTACGGCGGAAGCTTCGAGAACCGCACTCGGCTAACACGCGAGCTCGTGGAATTGACACGCCAGACCATCCCCAAAGACATGCCTCTTTTCCTGCGAATCTCCGCTACAGACTGGTTAGAGGACGAACCCAGCATACCCGAGAGCTGGAGACTGGAAGACACGGTCCGACTGGCAGAAGTCATCGCCGGAATGGGTGTGGACCTCCTAGACGTGAGCTCTGGCGGCTTACACCCTAAGCAGAAAGTCAAGACTGGCCCAGGATACCAAGCTCCGTTCGCCAAAGCCGTCAAAGAGAAGTTGGGCGACAAGCTGGCTGTCGCGACAGTTGGGAGTATCACGAGCGGTAAACAAGCAAACGAGCTTCTGGAGGAAGGCTTAGATTTGACCATCGCCGGACGTATGTTCCAGAAAAACCCTGCCCTGGTGTGGCAATTTGCAGAAGAGTTAGGAGTACAGATCAATGTTGCTAACCAGATTCGATGGTCAGTACCTCTTTATTCTCCACATTTGGAGACTATTTTGAGCCTTCAAATATGGTCCGAAAGCTTTTTGCTTCTTAAACATGTCTCAACCATCAATTTCCTGCCTTATAAAAGAACAAAACTGACGCGAAATCATTATAGGGGCTTTGGGGGCAGACCTGGCGCGCCGGAAAAGCAGAAGATGTGAACAAGGCCACAAACGCATAGAGCATGACGAGATGATTCGACGATACACATAGAAAGTAGATTTAGACATGAGTCGCTGAGCTCGTGACAATCTCCTAATGACATCGTACTTCAACTATATGCCAGGAATAGCTAGAATTACCAGCGTAGAACATCGAATGTGTTTGCATCATGTTAAAGTCTTGTAACAGACGAAATGCCCCTCGCCGTCCGCTTCTACTAAACATCCCGCTTTACGATCCTCACCGGCGGAATATACACCTTCCTCCCCTTCACCACATAATAACCTGTAGCCCACAAAAAGATAGCCCCAAACATCAGACTATTCCAATTCATCGTATCAGGCTGCACGGGCGTCGCCGTCGGAAAGAAGCAAAATATAAAGAACGGAATCAAGAACACCAGAGCGATGATGTTAATGGCCGTCCCTGCACGACCCAGAGACCAGCGCGCTGCCGGTAATGGCTCACCACGCAGGCGTTTGGACAAAATGCAGCCTATAGAGAGTACATAGGAAGCTAGGAGCGCCGAGATGGTAAGGGAAACGATAGCGTTGAGGGCGACGGAGGAGCCAAGGTAGATCAAGCTGATCACAATACCGCAGAGAAAGGAGACTATGACTGCGTTGAGTGGTATTGGGAAACTTGGGGAGACCTGCCAGGTTTCAGCGAGGCGGTTCGATCTTGATATACAGCAGGCTCTTGAGAGCAGACCTTACCTTTGATAGGAAGGGTGAAAAGGGCAATCCACCATCTCTCGCAAAAGACCAGATTTGTCGGGATGCCGTGGCAATCTCCGCGATTACTGCACAAACGAGCGCAATGACTATGATAGCGACCATAACGTTGGTGGCGGCTAGACTATTCGTGATGTTGTAGAATAGCTGGATGAAAGGATACTTGGTGGGTGTATCGAGAATGGCCGAGGGGTCCGTTATTGTGAAGCAGAGCGTACTAGAGCGAGGCTACCAGTCAGTCTTTCCCCTACGAACTTTAAAGACAATGTAGGTTACCTAGTTCATCTAGGCTTAAGTAAAGTGTGAATACGCGAACAAGACCTGATACGGCCATCGACAAAGAAGGAAGTATTCTCAAAGACCTACAAGACTGCTAGATAACCCAGTATTATGTTGAGAACCACGCCCCAAAAGATCGATTTTGGAAGGGTGTCGCTCGCGTCTCTGATCTCCTCCCCTGCTATAAGTTAGTCTTTGTATTCATACGTATGGCAAAATGTAGGATTCTACCCATATGAACAGCGCAGTCATAGCCAAGCATAGATCCCAGAGGCGTTAGCAAACCAATCATGGTTGCAAGACCAACTGTGGGCCAACCTCCACCATTGTAAAAGTCAAGGAGGGCTACTTGGCCACTGTTGTGCGAAGGCGCCATGACCAACAAAGGTATCATTATGGCGAAGAGGCCAACGACGTGAATAACCAGTATCCCAATCTCCAAGGCTGGTAATTGTTTGGCCATAGATACATTGAATACAATAGCGAATGCGACCACAGCTATGACCAGTAACGTACCATGCCATGGATGAGGTAGATAGCTACTGTCATTCAAGGTGATAAGGCCTTGAATCTGGTAGTGAGCTTAGAGTCAGTACCAGATACTGGTTTGATAATAAGACAAAATACAATTAGCAATACTTCTAAAACATGCTGGAAGTTCAGGTTGCGATATTTTGCAGAATGGGGACAGGTTGGTCGAACTTACAATGGTTCCAGCAGCAAAAGAAAGCCCTACAACAGATCCCTGCCAGCCTGTAGCAAGCATCCAACCTGCGAAACAATTCAGTAAACAATGGGAGTAACTATAAGACTTGGCGAGCAGACGAAGTGATACCTGTAATGTAGCTAAGGAATTTCTGGCACCAGGGAGGAGAGAACTCGGAGACCCAGTGATACTGGCCCCCTGCCGTAGGACTCATCGAAGCCATCTCGCCTATGCTGAGATAGATAAATATGCTCGCGATAACGGTTATCGTGTAACCCCAGAAGATACCAGCTGGGCCACCGTCCGTCAAACTGAAAATCAAGTTGCTGCCTCGAACACAGATCAGTACTGTGTCAATGAATCTGGTCCGGTGATATGGTTATTGACGTACGCGAATAGAAGCTCCCATGTACAGATAAGTACGGCCGCGAAGCCCACCATAGACAAGGTTTGGAAGTTGCGCTGAAGGAGGAATGGTCAGCTAAAGATTGACGAGGTCTTCTATGGCTCCTTCATATTTGCGTCGGACATACTCTCAGGACCTGTTTCCTTCCCAATACTATCATGTCATGGCGATCCGCATCGGTACCCAGGTACTTCGTCTCGATGTAAGTTCCTTCGCTAAGATCATGCTCCTCTATCTTGATGCGCTCTTTCGTCTCATCGTCAGGCACAGGAGATCCTATCGGTCTACCCATCATGCTTCGGATCGAAGAACGAAATGTAGGATCTCAGAACCAAAGCCTGAGTTCGTCCGTCTTCAATACAGGGACCCCGCGTGCTCTTTATCCACATGGGCTCCCTGCCAGACATTGCAGTAGCGGCATCCGGGCAGCTAATGGGCAGCCAATGAGACTGCACAGCAGTGTGACGACTTGTCCAGAAGGACCCCTCATGCAGCCTTTATGCACACTATCCTGCAGATACAGCCACCAAAGTGGGCCGTGGGGCTGGACATTTCATGTCAAATTGATCACTGCGGAGCCATCGCACACTGAAGATCAAACGGTATTCTTCATGAAACAGAATGCGATGAGGCGGCCAAGAGAGCGCGCACAACGAGGCCTGTGCTGAATCAGATACCTACGGACAGATTCCACGTAGCAAAACCTGTCAGATCGCACTTGCAAGTCTCAAACCATGTTGATGGCGTCGCCGAAGGATCTGCCAAGGCATGCCTTCATCGTGGGCGATGGCCTATCGTTGCCCCATAGGACAAGAATCCAGACTGTGACAAGACGCTAAAAGGCTCACCGCCTCTTCTGATCCCAAGCTTGTAGTGAGCAGCGATGGATAGCCACCCTTTTGATCTCGCGGGCAGCGAGCAACACTGAACCTGTCGACTTAAGAGGGAAATCTTGGCGCTAGTCCTAATCACGTCTAAAAGAGGATAGGGCCCATTTCTGATATGCTTAGCATGCTTGGCTTATACTGCTAGTCCATGTCGTGAATTGATGAATCACTGCACTCAATAACATTGAGGGGGCCATATTTCCTGCATATTAAAACACATTAAAGAATCTAAGCACAGAGGCACCACCGAATGCAATCGACTGTCACGTTTTCTAATGCTGTTCGGAAAATTCCATGTTGCCAAAAATACTTAGCTGCTAGCTCTCCCATTGTCGTCTCCAGACTTGCCGCTAGACCAGCTTGCTGCTGCTTCCATTCTCGAATTGCTCGAATGTATGGACTTTCTAAGACATTCGCGAGGAAGGCTGTCACCTGTGGCCATCTCGCAGTACTCCTTATCCAGTCAAAGCCCATACGCGCCAAGCCGGGCGGCTTGCTTTCTGAGAATGTGATTATCTCCCAGTCACTTTAGATACAGGATAACTCCCCGCGGCCTTCTTAATAACACTGACATCCAGACTTCGGCCATTCGAGCTTCTGATCTCACCAGTGCGTCTCGGCGGACAGCCTGACCACAAGGCCCCGCAGAGCTACTAGAGATAATCACAGCCTAAAGCGAGAAATGGTTTTCCTATTTTTATTCATCGGAGAATTCTTCGACGATCTATCTCACTCAAGCAGAGTGGCAACGTTAATTCTAAGACTTCATACGTTTCAAGAGTGAGCTAATCGCTACAATCTCAATATCCTTAGCGCCTTACGCCGGAAGCATTTCTGTTCTTGGGATTATGCACAAATAGCCACGGTTGGCCGCTCAGAATCGCCTGCGATGGTACTGCAGATGCGTTTTGTGCGGACGAGTCAAACGCATTGCTGCCAGAACGCATGAAAGGCACGAGGGCGTGACTAAAATTGGGATGCAAATATTTCGAAGTTTCTGGTTCATCATCTCGTACGATTCTATGCATAAGAGATGATTTTTGGGCCAATGCGAGTGGCAAACACTGTGACGCTGGGATCGAAAACACCAATCCGCCGTAACCGAGGCGTCATCGGGATGAGGATGGCGAAGCGAAAGGAGGTGTGGAATCGAGGTTCGCCCCTTTTTCAAATGCTTACCGTTTCTCTATATCTACAGTGTCGTCAAATAACCTTCATCCCGCACCCCACTCCAAGCTGTCGCTCGCGTCCTTGCAACATGGGTATATAACTGAAACCAAGTAGTCTTTTCGTCGAACACACATGATGTGAAAAGCCGTGAAGCCGAAGACAGCTATCATGTGCACAAAACCAAATCTCTATTCCATATGCTTCGCCGCTCATGTCGTTCCTCGCTGGACGAGGATTTCGATGTCTGAATTAACGGCGATTATACTGTAAGAGCGATAGGTTAATTTTTGGATCAAAGGTATCAAGGGGGCTGAACAAGTCCTCTCCTTCACAGGTGCAAGTCTCTTGCAAGAATTCTACCCTTGCTCACATGTTCTCCCTAGGGAAGGGTAACAGGAATGGAAGCCGGGAATGGAAAACAACTTACTTTTCCTTTCCTTTAATAGGCCGCCTAGATTCCCTTCGCTGCATAAGGTATGCATCCCCCACCGGTTCTGTCGTCCCAGGCTCATCAACGATTTGTTCGGTCAAGAAGTCCAGTTGCCTGATACAGATACGGCAATGGTCCCTACACCTGCCCGTGAACCATTTGCGCGCCCACACGGCCCAACTTCCAAACGCACCTACAGCTACTATGCCCACCGCAACACCCGTATAGTTCAGCGTTCGTGCGGTGACTGGATTGATGGTAGGCAAGCAAAATGCTATGGTAATGAGGATAATCCAAATACAAGAGACAGCTCCAATAGGTTTGCTAGCTTTACCGAGATTAAAAGGGCCACGTTTGAAATTGGGCCATATCAAGGACAGGGCGATTGGGATCCCGTAGGAGATGAAGAGACCAATGGTGGCGATGGATGTGGTGCCGAAGAAGGCGGTCGTGGAGCCCAAGGAGGGTAGGCAGAGAAGGAAGGCGCAGACAGCTGCGAAGATGACGGCGCGGAAAGGGGAGAAGAAACGTGCGTCTAAGATATGTAATTTATGGGGAATGCCACCGTCGCGAGCGAAGGAGAACATCATGCGTGAGTTGCTAGTCTATCGAGGGATCAGTGTTGATTCTTATAGGATGGGCTGCAGTAGTGTACGTGCCCGTTGATGATGTAACGAGAGAGGGATGCTCACCATACTGAACAGTCCGCAGTGCCAGACGCAAAGCATGACGATAGTAATCAGGACGAGTCCGCCAGCTTCGCCGCATGAATCGGTAAAGATCTGCAGGACGGGAATCGGACTTGTCCTGACTTTATCAAAGTCCTGGATGGAAAAAAGCAGAGACAGCAGCAAAAGAAATCCACAGACAAAGGAAGCTCCTACCGCGGAGAGAAGGCACCAGGGGGCCACTCCTACAGCTTGTCTGGTTTCTTCACATAAATGCGCAGACGCGTCAAAACCGAGGAGGGTATATTGAGAGAACAAGGTCCCACATATGGTGACGTAAGCGGGTGAAGCTCGCACACTCCATCCGACTGTGTTCCCGTCTGCGGCGGTGCCGTCGAAGAATTTGGCGAAGACGAACTGTGCAGAATTGTGAGTTTTGGCACCCGAAAGTACGGCTATCCCGAGCGCCGCAATCAATACGCTGTTCAAGACCATGGCTATATAAATTGTATAGCGAATATGGCGGATGCCGAAGGCGTTCACAAAGACATGCGAGACCAGGATTAGGGCAACCATGGCCAGCGTCTTTCCAGCGGATGGATCATAGCCTCGCGTCACTTGTGCTGTGGTCGAGATGAGAGTCGCTAATCCGAAATCGGCGGCGGCAGTGATGGCAATTTGACCTAGAAGATTGAACCTATTGGACATTAGTCAGAGCTGAGAATCGTCTGTAGACGCGACGAATGCTCACCAGCCTGTGATCCAAGAGAAGAACGGCGCGTGTTGCTGCGGAGATAGCATGTATGCCCAGAAATAGGGGCCTCCGGAAGATGGAAGCGCGGAGAGAATCTCAGCCATGCTGGTCGCTACGAACATGGCTTGTGGCAGTCAGCAGGTGAGAAACTTCCTCACAACACATCCTGAGTCTGGACTCGCTCACTGAAGAACCCAACGACTATCCACCCAACTGTAATCACTCCGGGACCGCCTGTGTTCAGGCCATACATGAGAAGGCTTTCTTGCCATTAGCTTCATCTAATACCCTCTACAAGTCAGTTGAGAAAATATTCGTACGTGGTAATGGGTGTAATGACGCTCTATAAAGTCCAACATGATGGTCAGTCGTCGAAGAGGTTTCAAAAGCATTGCAAGAGGACTAACGATTATAGAGAAGGACACGCCAAAGTTTTGCCAGAAGCTCAGGTCCCGTCGTAGCTGTGGCGTATAGCCTAACTCGGCCAAACGGCCTTCATCCTTCACAAGGATGCTGGAAGAAGAGGTCGCTTCGGAATTTGGCCCCGGCGATGTAAGTTGCTCTCGGGTCGCTCGCCGGAAGAGGAAAGCCATATCGACAAACAAAAGAGCAATAGAAAAACGAAAGGTGGTGTCAAGGAAACATTGTCATTAGTTAATGAGAACTGCAAGGGACAAATGAGGAAGACCCTTTCCTTCCTGCTAGAGCGGGACCAGGAGGCTCTTGACGATATCAGGACCCATTGGCGACGGGAGTGTACTAAGGCCTATACTAATGCAGTAGACTTTACGACACGGGACGAGATCGTGGATCAACGGGCCGCGAACGTAGTCTTCTCCACAGGCAACTACACTTTCGGGTAGTGCTCCTCACACCCAAATCATAATTACCTGCCATAGGACTGCGGGATATATTTCCCGAGGAGTTCTTTGAGAAAGAAGGATGGCTGGATGACACCCAACTTGCTTCGTTTTCATAAACAGGAAACGAGACTGCAAGAGGTTCTCAGGTGTCAGCTCAAACACCGACTCTCTACAACCCAAGGGTAACCCTTATTTACCAAAAACGATGTGGACAGCTG
>JAABUL010005914.1_pt1 | contig 14646 bp, 26 predicted proteins | sample 5559151 | NCBI WGS metagenome assembly JAABUL01 (sample SAMN10711876, study PRJNA513368) | rock metagenome | isolation source: Antarctica rocks | place: Antarctica: Victoria Land, Pudding Butte sud | reverse complement strand
AGGAACTGCACGCTCTCTTCCCTCTGAATGATCAGGTTGTATTGTTGATTCATATTTGCGTATGATTTGTGACGAGACAATCAGAGAACGATTTGCAGCAGGCAGCATTGAGGCGTGCACCAGTTTCGACTGCACCATCGCGACACGTTCGCAGCTTTCCAGCATTGCAGCGCACCTTCACATGCAGGAAGACCATGTTGCTGGAGAAGCAGTCTAAAAGAGTTCCACAAGTCCTTCGAGTCTCAAGCTGCGGAGTGATTGTGCGGCGTCCTTTACGACTGCGACACGACGGATCGGGGTCGCGCGGTTTAGATCGATGCTATGGATGCCAACGATCACCGGCGGACATGCACCGCTCTAACGGAGCAAAGTGAGCCGGCGACGAAAGCGCGCGCCAGCTCTCCGATTCCTTGATGCAGTTGTGGGAGCTTCCAGCTTCCTGAGACGAGCTCAAATCTAGCAAGCGAACTTGGCCACACTGAGCACAAAGCAAGTTTGCAGACCATCGAGAGCCTCTCGAGTATCATTCAAGTGTCTACATGAAAACAGCGCGCAGTCAGCAATCGTGCTCATCTTGCATCATCTTTGGCTGGGAGGAAAACCTCGTGCTGCACACGAGGATGAACGCATAGGAAAATCTGCTCACTATAACCTGACAAGAGGAGCCGTCGGGCACCCTGGTCATACTGAGTGTAAACATTGCTGGCTGGTGCCGCAAGACTCAAGCTGTGGGCCGCCGCCACCGCAGCGGCTCTCGCCGCATGGCGTCCTCGCACAGGCTGGGGAGCCCTGCCAGTCACCCTATAGCAGAAGAGCCAGAATGCAACGTGGGCGAAGATGCAGCCGAGCTTGACGCCTGTGGCGGCGCCACTGCGGCGCATATTGCCACCGGATCAGCTGAACCAATGGATCCAGCCCGGCTGGAGGCCACGTTCCAGGCGGCAGCCGACAACGTCGCCCTCCTGGGCTCCGCCGCCGGCCAGCACCTCAGCCAGGACGACAGGCTGCTGTTGTGCGGGCTGTACAAGCAGGTGAGGCCGCTCACACTCCGCGCCACTGACACCTTCCTTCATTCCTGAAAAGCCATCACGGACGCTCCGCACCATTCCCAGAAAGACTTCTTGACACCCAAGCATTCGCTACTTCTGCTGCATGTCAATGGACATATGGAACATAATGATCGTGTCGGTGTTGGTGCAGGCGTTGGAAGGACCCTGCCGCTCGGCACGGCCAGCATTCTGGGACGTCAAGGGCCGCGCCAAATGGCGAGTGCCACCTCTTGCAGAATCTGCCGCCTCACGTTTGTGAAGGCTAAGTGTTCATCCAGTGTGGACTGAGTCTGACATCGCATATTGCTGGTGAGAACAGAGCCGACAGAGCCGTGTGCCACACGTGCAGGGAGGCATGGCACCGATTGAACGACCTGCCACTCGACGCTGCCAAGGCAGCTTACATACAGGTGCAGACGCCAGGCTTTCCACTGTCAGTTGCCATGCGCATGCAAGAAAATGCTGTCATGACTGACAACATCGTTACGTACTTGAACGCAACTGTCTGGACTCTGCAGACCGCCTGGTGATCTCAGTGCCAATCTGCGTTTCTGCGTAGGCAGTGGTGGACCTCCTTGGCTGGGCGCCAGCAGGTGGCAGCGGCAGCAATGGCGGCGGCGGCGGTCAGCAGCGGCAAGGCAGCGGCGGCGGCGGCGGCGGCTGCGAGGTCAGCAGGTTTGGCCCTGTGGTCAGCACGCTGGCTGCTGCTGACGATACCGCGCCTGACGAGGTGCGATGTTCAAGGATACCCCTGTCCAATGTCAAATGAACGCTGCGGCAGCGTGCATTAGGTCCAGCGGCCAGCACGCTGGCCGCCATGCATGGCGCTGCGCCTAATGAGGTACGACTGTCCGTCCGTAACCGATTCCGGTGAATGTGAAATGGCGCAGCAGCCTGTTGATTGCCGCATATGGACTAATTCCTTGGCTATTTGCGCGGCCCGTTTTGCAGCACCTCAGCCGCGAGGCGCATATTCGAGCGCAGCTGCCAGGCCAGTAAAAATTTCCAGACAAGGCAATGGAGTCATGGCCTGGACCCTAGCACTGCTGCTTGTGCTGCCCTTCTGAGATGGTGGCATCTCCCTTGCCCGATCATGTGGGTGATGCACGCGCATCGAAGCATAGTCGAGCACGTTGTTCCTTGGTCATGTCAACCGCCTGTCCGCAGGTAGCGTCGCCGCTGCTCGCTGCGGCTGCGCGGAACGGACGCCGCCGCGGCCGCCGCAGACGGTCGGCCACGCATCTGAAGACGATTCCACCTCCTTCTTTGGTGCTAATGCTCTTAGTCACCTGGCTACAGGCGCCATCACCGCTGCACGCCGCGGCAGCACAGGACGACGCCGCCGCGGCCGCCGCAGCGCTCGGCGCCGGCGCGCTTGTCAGCGCAAGGGACGGCGAAGGCGCGACGCCGCTGCATTGGGCCGCCGACCGCGGCTCGCTGAAGGTATGGTTTGAAAGGCACAGGATTCGCAAATGTTGAACAAACATATGGCGAGGGCGCGACGCCGTCGCACTGGGCTGCGGATTGCGGATCGCTTCAGGTATGTGTCGGAAGCACAGCATTTGCAGTAGGACAAAACTATAGCAAGGGCACGACACCGTTGCATTGGGCCGCGGCTCGCTGAAGGTATCTTGTGATCCAAACGCCTCCATTCAAATCTCGGGAGCTCCAGTTGATGCACTGGGCTGCGGAACGCGGCTCGCTCATGGTGTGTGTTAACGGCACGGTATGTAACATGTTACTCGCAATTTTAAAGGTCTCCTCCTGTCCATCAGCCTCCTCGGGTGCGCAGCGCTGCGCCACGGGCCGCCAGCGAGGCTGGAGGCATCTTTTGATGCCAAGCTCAGGAGGTTGGCAAGTCGCAGGCGGTCAGAGCTGTCAACGCCGTGTGTCCCTGCGTTGTACATCAGCTGTCTTGCAGGACGATGGGCCGGAGGGACTGCCAGTGGCTGAGGTGCTGTGACAGACGGATCTTGATCGTGCTGTGTGCACAGCGGTGCTGTGGAAGGCCAGCCATGAAGCCGTTGTGCGCACTGTCGTAGCACATCGCCACTGCACTGTAGGTGTCGTCACACGTCCCGTGACTGCATGCAGGTGCTGACGCTGCTCATACGGCGGGGCGCGGAGCTGAATGCGGCAGACGGCGACGGGCAGACGCCGCTGCACTATGCTGCCCTCTGCGAGCAGGTGGGGCTTCAACCCCAAAGCCACCACCTGGATTCTTTCGCAGCATTGATGTTCATGCCAGCCCTCGTCAGGTGTGCCAGCCCCGAAATAGCAGTCTGCCGCTGCCCGAACTGACCAAGCCAGTTGTCAGCTGCTTCCCATGCCTGGCGATCAGCCGCTGGCGGAGTACCCCGCCGCAGCTCCAGCATGCCAATCCTGCCAGAGCTATGCCAGCTGGGGCATAGCTCAGGCACAGCTGGAAGCGCTCGTAATACGTTCCGTTCTCCCGCCTGCGGCAGGACAACCTGGCTGCTGCCGCTGTGAGAGTGAAGTTTGCATCGCTGGTGTTGCACATCAGAAAGCTGTTCCAGCAGCTTCTCAAACCCAGCGGAAACCCCGGTGGAAATGAACTGCAGGAGGGGGCGGCACGCGCGCTGCTGGAGGCCGGAGCCGACGCGGGTGCGCTGAACGCTGACGGCGACGCGGCGGCGGGGCTGGCACCCGCCGCTTGGGCGACTCTGTGGGGAGATCGAGTTTATGGTTGTAATTAGGGTTATGGACAAAAAGAGGAGGGAAGACGCCGCAGCTGCCAGGCTTGCGCTAATGGACCTGCCGTGCGATTCCTCCTGGGCCTCACTGGTGCCCGCCGCAGTCTTTCATCTGGTTGAGGACGCAGAACAAAGACTCTGGACAACTGAAGGCTGCAAACAACAACGACCACACGTCTCAACGTGGTCTTCTGACAAGTCCTGACCGATGTGCGTTACTAGACGCTCAGGCAGCTGATATGGTACAGTGTTGCTGCGCTGCATCCTGTGCCCGACAATTTCATAATTCCGCTGTGATTTGTGGTTTAGTGTGGCGGCGTTCTCTCTGCTGGATCGTGCCTGTTCATCTCGACTTCATGCGGACCAGGGTGCGTTCTGGTCCCCCTGTTCGAATCAGCTGCAGATGCCGCCGGTGCACAGTAGAGCGCCCAGGCAGTCTGCACAGCACACGAGGAGGAACAGTCATTTGCTCGTTCAGATTATTGCACGTTCCCACATGTGGGACCGTTGCGCCGTACAGCACACCTGCATGCAGAAAGTTCTCTCATGCAGAGACCTACCTCACGCGGGGACCTTCTCACGCACAGAGACATTCGAGAGTAAGCACAAAAAAACGCACCAGTGTCAAAGTCGCAGACGTCGCCAGCGGGGAAGGTGCAGCCGAGCGTTGGATCGCAGCGTTCGTCACCTGCACAGAAAACCCTGTGCGTCTCATGTGTATGCGCAAACTATTGTACAGTAATATTTGGCTGGGGCGTGGCTGCTGCATGCACCCCAGGGCATGCAGGCCGGCAATGTTGCACATGTACTGCTGCTTTTGAAAAGCAGCACTTGGCATTCAATTGGGACACGCCAAGACCACTGCTGTCTTCTTCTGGTGTGTGCATCAGAGCCTGCACCCCTTCACCCATGGGTGAAGGGGCCGCTGGCCAGCGGCCCCCTACTAGGCTAGCCAGCAGTTGGGGTCAAATCGCACCGAGGCAATCGAAGTCGTTGCTGCAGGCCGTGTTGAGCTACACAGAGACATGCAACGTGTATCAGCGCTCACTACAAGTGTGCTTGACATGCATGCTGTTCAAAGGCGAGGCGGTGCCGACTGACTGATATACGGCAGCTACCGGGTTTGGCGCCGGAAACGCATCATGTGAGTGCCACAGCAATTGCAACATTGAAGTCTTGCTGATGACGATGCCTGAGCGTCATGCAACATTGAAGCAAGCTCTCACGTCGCCGCCTGTGCCAGCACCAGCCAAGACGAGCAGCGGCGCAGCGAGCAGCAGCAGCAGCAGCGCTGCCATGACAACGGCGGAAAACTTTGCGGCCATTTTGTGGGAATGGATGAGCGAAAACAGAAACGCTGTGCTGCTTTGGCGGGGGTAAGAGAAGGCACGGAAGCAGAGTTGTGGTGGCTTGCGGGTGCATCGGGGGCCTTTTGTTTTCAGATCCTGAACCGACAATTCAGAGCCGCGCACCCGACAGATGTACAGAATCTGCGCTTGGGCCTGGTGTGCCTCCCACGTGGCAATCAATCGCTCTGCGTACGACACGTCCAGGCTGACACCAGGGGAGCGATGATGTGGAGGTGCGCAACGTAATGAAGCTCGTCAAAGTCCGCCAGAGGGCGGTCTTCGCAGAGAGGTCTGGATATTTCTAGAGCATTACTAATGCACTAGAAAGATCCTTACATCATAGTTTAAGTTAAACTATGATGTAAACGTACGTGGAAGCCTGCTCACTCTCGGGAAGCCGGCCCTCGCCCTGGTTACAGACGATGCACAGCACAGGGCTGTGATCGCGCATCTCAAAGCACACATGCCGTGCGGCTCAGATCTGCACCGCAAAATCAGCTGGCGGCGGGGGAGCGACGACCGCTTGCACCTGTGGTGCGCGTGGTGGTGGATTCGAGGTGGTGACGGCGGCTGCGGCCCGGTCAGACGCCTCGGGCGTGTTCTCGCAGTCTCCAAGCAGTGAAGATAGAGCGGCAAGGCTGCCTTGCTCGTGTGATACTTGCAATGAGAGCGCCTGGTGATCAGCCGCTGGCCAAGTACCCGGCCGCAGCTCCAGCATGCCAATCCTGCCAGAGCTATGCCAGCTGGGGCATAGCTCAGGCACAGCTAGGAGCGCTCGTAATATGTTCCGTGGTCCCGCCTGCGGCAGGACAGCCTGGCTGCTGTCGCGGGTGCGCTAAACGCTGACGGCGACGCGGCGGCGGGGCTGGCACCCGCCGCTTGGGCGACTCTGTGGGGAGATCGACGAGAAGGCTGACTGCTACGACGAGGGCACCGGAGTTCGCCGCATTTGCTGTTGGCTGCTTGAAGGGCTGGGGTGTCTCATTGATCCAGCCTTTCGCAATGTTTATGGTTGTAATTAGGGTTATGGACAAAAAGAGGAGGGAAGACGCCGCAGCTGCCAGGCTTGCGCTAATGGACCTGCCGTGCGATTCCTCCTGGGCCTCGCTGGTGCCCGCCGCAGTATTACATCTGGTTGAGGACGCACAACAGACTCTGGACAACTGGATCTGGGAGAACCTTGTGAAACTTTGCAGGTTCTGTTCGCTCGTTTTGATACGGGTCTCAGACTATCATAGTCAAGTTGAGAACATTGTTCTCGGTCGATGAGTTTACATGCGTGCCAAGCCTTGAAGTTTTCAACGCTTCCCCGACGACTTTGCCTTTTAGCGTCGACGAGTCCAAAATTTATTCCGAGACAACAACGCTGCAAACGACAACGAACACACATCTTCTGACAAGTCCTGACCGATGTGCGGTACTAGACGCTCAGGCAGCGGATATGGTACAGTGTTGCTGCGCTGCATCCTGTTCCCGACAACTTCATACTTCCGCTGTGATTTGTGGTTTAGTGTGGCGGCGTTCTTTATGCTGCATCGTGCCTGTTCATCTCGACTTCATGCGGACCGCGGTGCGTCGAATCTGGTCCCCCTGCTCGAATCAGCTGCAGATGCCACCGGTGCACAGTAGAGCGCCCAGGCAGTCTGCAAAGCACACGAGGAGGAACAGTCATTTGCTCGTTCAGATTATTGCACGATTCGTCATCTGCATGCAGAAATTTCTCTCATGCAGAGACCTACCTCACGCGGGGACCTTCTCACGCACAGAGACATTCGAGAGTAAGCACAAAAAAACGCACCAGTGTCAAAGTCGCAGACGTCGCCAGCGGGGAAGGTGCAGCCGAGCGTTGGATCGCAGCGTTCGTCACCTGCACAGAAAACCCTGTGCGTCTCATGTGTATGCGCAAACTATTGTACAGTAATATTTGGCTGGGGCGTGGCTGCTGCATGCACCCCAGGGCATGCAGGCCGGCAATGTTGCACATGTACTGCTGCTTTTGAAAAGCAGCACTTGGCATTCAATTGGGACACGCCAAGACCACTGCTGTCTTCTTCTGGTGTGTGCATCAGAGCCTGCACCCCTTCACCCATGGGTGAAGGGGCCGCTGGCCAGCGGCCCCCTACTAGGCTAGCCAGCAGTTGGGGTCAAATCGCACCGAGGCAATCGAAGTCGTTGCTGCAGGCCGTGTTGAGCTACACAGAGACATGCAACGTGTATCAGCGCTCACTACAAGTGTGCTTGACATGCATGCTGTTCAAAGGCGAGGCGGTGCCGACTGACTGATATACGGCAGCTACCGGGTTTGGCGCCGGAAACGCATCATGTGAGTGCCACAGCAATTGCAACATTGAAGTCTTGCTGATGACGATGCCTGAGCGTCATGCAACATTGAAGCAAGCTCTCACGTCGCCGCCTGTGCCAGAACCAGCCGAGACGAGCATCGGCGCGGCGAGCAGCATCAGCAGCAGCGCTGCCATGACAGCGGCGGAAAACTTGGCGGCCATGTTGTGGGAATGGAGGAGCGAGAACAGAAGCGCAGTGCTGCTTTGGCGGGGGTACGAGAAGGCACGGAAGCAGAGTTGTGGTGGCTTGCGGGTGCATCGGGAACCTTTTGTTTTCACATCCTGAACCGAAATTCCGACCCGCGCACCCGACAGATGTACAGAATCTGCGCTTGGGCCTGGTGTGCCTCCCACGTGGCAATCAATCGCTCTGCGTACGACACGTCCAGGCTCCAGGGGAGCGATGATGTGGAGGTGCGCAACGTAATGATGCTCGTCAGATCTAGAGTCCGCCAGAGGGCGGTCTCCGCAGAGAGGTCTGGATATTTCTAGTGCATTAAACTATAGGCTGGTGCAAAAGTGTTCGTCCTCACTTGGGGGAATCACAGCACTGAGCAGGTTGAGTTGCTGAGCGCGAGCTGCCCAGTGCCGGAAAGCTATGATGCTAGGGAATAACGCTTTTGGTATGGGCCATAGAATCCCTGTCCGACGTGGAGGGTTCTGGAGTAGGGTTCTTTAATAGTCATAGTAGACAGATGTGTCCCCCCGGGTATCGAACACTCCTGGCTTTGAAGGCTGCCTGCGGCAGCCACACGCATGGAACGGGGCTGCCCTCCTGTGCAGCTGTATATATGAACTTTCGGCTGTGGGGCGCTGCGCCGCCCTCGCCGCTTCCCGGCGCCGCCACAGCCCAAGGGTCTGTTCGCAATCCTGCAAAAGAGAAAGGAAAATGGCCAGGCTCGCAAAAGTGCAGCTCCAGAACTGTAGGCATGCCTCTCTGCGCAGATATGCAATGCCGCAAACCACCCTGCATGTGATGTTGACACTCGTGTCCCTGTTTTGCGGGTCGCTGCCACCTCCGCGCCGCGCTCATCGCGGCGCCGCTGGCGACCAAACCCGGCCATGTCACCAACTGTCACGAGCTGCATTTAAAGGGCCTCACTTGGCATGCCACCTTTCGCCTGAGCAGCTGCTTTTTTCAGCGTCCTTTTTACTGGGGCTCCTATGTAGGGTCTGGTAGCAGACTTGAGCCGGCGGCCGGCTCGCGCGCCACACACAAGCCCCTCCGGTTTATTTTCTGCCCAGCTGTCACACGAGGGATGAAAACCATTGCACCAGTCTTTATAATGCATACGGGCGTGGCTCACTCTCAGGAAGCCGGCCCTCGCCCTGGTTACAGACGATGCACAGCACAGGGCTGTGGTCGCGCATCTCAAAGCACACATGCCGTGCGGCTCAGATCTGCATCGCAAAATCGGCTGGCGGCGGGGGAGCGACGACCGCTTGCTCCTGTGGATTTGAGGTGGTGACGGCGGCTGCGGCCCAGTCAGACGCCTCGGGCGTATTCTCGTGGTCTCCAAGCAGTGGAGATAGACCGGCAAGGCAGAGCTCGTGTGATACTTTGCAGTGAGAGCGACACATCGCGAGCTCCATCAGGCTTCAGCATTTGGTTCATGTGAGAAACGGTACGGCAAATCGATGCAACGGATAGGATATTCAGTGAGCTTGTGCAACAGGTCAACATGTCGATTTGAGTCTATCTGCGGGTTGGCACTTCGTGTCTTCCAAAAGGTACTTTGCACTTTAGAACCAGGTATGACCGCTACGTGCGCACATCGCGTAGCGGTCATACGCCACCAGGCTGTAGGAGTACGTATGCGCATGAGCAGGTCGTTACTTGTCATGTTGATCCACAGCTTTCGAAGTTACAGCAAGACATGCGAAAGCCGCAAGCACACCAACTTGATGCTCCACCAGATTCTGGTCCTCACAAACACCGTGCTGACATATTGCACCGGTACCAACCTATCGTATGATCGAAATGACAGGTGGCACCTCGAGGGCAAGCGCATTGCAGATCGACATCGAATTCCGTGTTCCACTGATGACACTCAGATGTGTCCATCATCTCCGTTTGGGTGTGTCGGTGAAATCTGCGAGCGTTCGCCTTGTTTTACAGCTGCGGCCGTAAGTTGCGCCTGCCACGCGCATGGCAGGCTGCCGTTACGCGCCGCTGTGTTCCATGTAGCCGCAGATGCCGCCATTGCAGAGCAGCGAACTATAGCAGTCTGCACAGCAAGAACTTATCAGTTTGGTGGAATTCATGTGCAGCCAACGCAATTTTGCAATGCGCACCATTGCTAAAATTGCAGACGTCTCCGGCCGGGAAGGTGCAGCTCAGCGATGAGTCACACAGCTCGTCGCCTGCATCGCAGCACAGAGCAAGAATGGAATCTGAATCAGGGCTGGTCAGCGGCAGGCTTCGCCAACCGCTGGCCGCAAACATGTCGGAACATCAGTGCGCGCCGCTGCGCCGCATGCGGTGCAGCTGCGCACTGTCGCAATGCAGTCACGCTTGAGAAACGGACGTGTATGTCATATGTAGAAGTATCTACGTTCTAGTGGTTCAGGTGACAGACACCTGGCATTTGATTCGGCCCAGGTACCAGCATATCGCACTACTAAAGCAAATCGAGTGCCGCTGGGGCATCCAGATGGAACAGCAAATTTTTTTAGGAGGGCAGATGCGATCTTTGCCCAGACCCTCGAGGCAGAGGCTCGAATGAACCACTTCCTGATGACACGTGGCTGATTTAGACAGAGAGCTGCCACACGTCCTGCATCTCCTCACATCACGACTGGTTTCATACAGTGGAGGCGGTAGCTGCAGCAGCAGCAGCTGCAGCAGGCAGATGCCGAGGTTGGTTGCTGCACTTGTCTTCATGCCCATGGAAGTGTGGCTACCGCTCAACGAAGATGACAGCTGATTGAAAGCGCAGCAGCGCCTGTGGCGGTAAGGACGAGACTCCTTTCGGTAGCCGTATGACACCATGCGGCGATGAGGCGCTGCAGAACCGGCGGCTGCATGCAGCTGCTTTGGCAGCGCGGCGGCGAGGTAATGCCCAAGAGCAGGATGCTTCTGGCCCAGAATGACGGGTAACGTCTGCAGCCAGGTATGAAGAAGGCGCAGTGCGCTCCAGCCGAGGAGAGGCGTGCGCTGTATAAGGGCCAGAATGACATCACAAGTCACCAGGGTCAGCTATCCTGCAGCATTGAGACGAAAACGGCGCCTCTTCAGCAGGAGAGCCTCGAGCTGCGCTGTCTGCCGGGGGATGACGAGGAGGACAGCACTTGGTTTGCGCAGGATGGCGGCAAACTGCAGGCGCATTGAGTTGCGCGCACTGCGCTGTGCACCAATGATGTCTGGAGCTGCTATATATCAGCATTGTTGGTGACGCGACTTGCGGCGCTGCCTGGACGGAATCTTGGCCAGCCGCAGCGCTATCAAGGCACGAACGCAGTGACATTCAGTCTGCATGCAACATATACCAACAGACCATTGACTGCGCTACACACGAGCGAGGAACAAGCCGTGGAACACAGGGACGAAACATGTCGACATCAGGTCCTAGACATGTGCTGGCAGAGGGCTGCTGTTTACGTCGTCACGGCAGGCGGGCGCACAGCACTGCTGTGCGCCCGCGTCTGGCAGACGCGGCGACCATGCAGCAGTGTTCAGCCGTCAAGGCTACATCCGCGGTAGTTGCCTGGCTGGCTCTTGCCACGGGTGCGCCGTCATGTGGTGTGGCTACAGCCAGTGCACAAGCAAAGTGGAGCCGCAATATGAACGCGGCCCCTTCAGTGAGGTGATTATGATTGCGCGATGGCGTACGCGTGTGGTTATGCTGGTGGAGCATCGGGCAGTAGAGCCCGCTATAGATGGTGTGGAATGAAGGAAGCAGCTGGTAGAACAGTGGCGGCAGGCGGGACAGGCGCCGCAGGCAAGAAATACGCCGCCGTAGTAAGTACGACTTGTGGACAAGATTGATGCGGCATTGTGAGAGGCGGTCAGATCGTGGAAGTGCAGCAGAAATTTCATACCATTCATCATTTGGTGCGACACAGCTGTTCGCCGAGTGAGGCTCCGGAAAATCGCCGATTGCAGCATTATGGCTGCGCTTTGAGATGCACACGCTGCCAAGATGGCGGAACCTCTACGAGCCTTTGTGTACGGGACATTCAATCCAATACGGTTTCTGACCTCCCAAAACTGTTCGTACTAGCTACACATCCAGTGCATAGACCAGATGCGGTCTTGTCTTAATCCTCCTAAAACTTGGTTTCAGATCCCAATTTCCCAGAATAAACTACCAGCGCAAGCTGCGTTACCCAGCTGTTGACGCTGCACACTAATATCAACATCGCGAGTTCTGCCCGTACTATTCCACAGTTCATCAGTTTAACGATGACGACGGAGGCGGCGGCGGAGGCGACGAGGGCAATGGACTTGACGGAGGCGCGCTCATCGGTGGCAGGCGATGAGATGAGAGATGCAGGCGAGCTTGATGCAGATGGAGCAGACGTCGGCATCGGCCGTGCCGGCTCAGATGAAGCGGGGCTATGCCAGCAGGATGAAGTGAAGCCTCGTCAGCACTCGAAAACGCCCAGCAGAACCAAAGGAAAGCACCACATCTTCCATCCTCCATGGCATATGCCAAGTGCAGGCTGGACCGACAATACCAAGCAGCCCCGGGCAGCCCATGTACAGTAGATGGCATGGTAAGGACTGCAATAGTCCACCGTATCTGGTTCTACGATCTTTGAGTCTCTTCAGGGCCGCACGGCGCACAAACCCTGGGCAGCTACTGTGCTGGAGGCGTTGCGGGCGGCGCTGCCGCCGCTGGCGGCGGATGACGAGCTGGCGTGGTCGATGGCGGAGTGTGGAGGTTGCGTGAACTCGGTCTGATCGTCAGGGATGCCGTTGGGCATCGGCTCTGTAATTGAAGAGAACACAATCGTCGTTAAGAGACAGACATAAGCGACAATTGCCACTGCCTGGCTGCCACAAAAGCTCCAGGGCTGAAAACAGAAAACGAAGATGTTGATATATCAACATGTGGCATCAACACGTGGCAGCTATATAGCTGCCACGTGGCATCATGATGCCCATGCGCCACATCCGAGTTTTCAGGTGCACGTGAAACGGCCGCACAGTAGGAGGATGAGGGGTATTCCGGCGGCGTGCCGATGGGCCCCAGGTCGTTCGCCGGCCAGAAGGTGCAGGGCAAACGGCGCCACTGGATGCCGATGACGCCGACAGACGGGTTGGCCATCTGCGCAAACACATTGATTCGTGTGAGCGATCCGGCAGATGAGTCAACAGGGCTGACAGCAATACAGACATCATGACCCCCTCACGAAGTACGCACGCGGTGCGAGTGTACAGCTGCAGGTAGAATTGCAGCCAGAGGATGTAGGTCGAGCTTTTGAAAAAGCCAAAGCTCGAGCTTCCTGTTTACAACCTGCTGGCGGCTCTGCACCAGAACACTGCAGGCGTCAGCGCACCTTCGGGAAGACTCAGTAGGCGGTGTCGAAGTGCGTCATGTCGCCGCAGCACCAGCGGCCATTGGAGAACTGCTTGCCGGGGTAGTTGCAGAGGCAGGCGTCGACGATGCTGACGACGACGGAGGCGGAAGCGACGATGCACGCGTTGGGCCGGTCCATCTGGCCACCGTAGGCGTCCTGCGGCAGCGTGCAGTATGCTGTCGAAGTCCAGAGCGTTGCCGCTGTGTCAGGATCAGCAAGGTGAGTACTGTGCGACAGCGTGCAGTGCAATTGTAATTCTCAGTACGGCGTTTGATACGAAAGGCACGAAGGAGTGCCCTGCAGCTTCACACCCGTCTCAGGCAACCCATGCACGCTATTTTCTTCAAATGGCATGTGTGCATGCGTCTGTGCTGTGCGGCACGCATCTGCTGCTGGCAGCGCTGCCGTCGCCATTGACGTCACAGGATCAAAGACAGAGTGGTTGACATCGGTTTGGATGCAGGGAGCTCAGACCGCCGCATTCTGAGTCCATGCCGCAGTCGCTGCCGATGGGCTTCTGCACAGCGGAGCGGCGAGGAGACAGTCGTCTGACAGCCCGCAGGATGAGCACACCTCTACACCTTCAGGCATGCCTTGGACGGCGTGCACCACGTCAATTTGGCCTCGTTAGGATGTGTGTATGCATACGCAAAGCAGGGTGCATCGGCTCACCGGAGTTTGTGCTGTGCATGGTGCCAGCAGAGCAGCCGTGCTCAACAGCACCAGCAGCGTAAGTGCCGATGTGGCAGCGCGTGAGTCGTCCGCCATAGTGCACTCCAGAGACGACTTTGCGTAGCAAGTTTGAGCTGTCGAGACAATTGCACTCTTTTTGGTGGGTGTCCTGCAGGCAGGAGCTCGAATTGGAGACCACACGCATGAATCGTCATGTCCAATAAGGCTCGCATCCTGCATGCTCTTGCAAGGCGGACTGCTGTGTCAATTTGACAGAACTTACCTCAGTGCTGCGATAGTTGATTCCCACAGCTCCTCGAGTAGGTTCGCATACCCATCATGTTGGCGCGGCGCGCTCGATTATGCGCTTCATGGCGCAGCCAGCACCTGAACATGGACTGCCGCACAGCTCTGCCGCATGCTTACTACCGATCGTCACCTTCTTCCAGTGAATGATACCAGCGAGGCAAGCTGTTCAGCAGGTGCTGGACAATTGTGGGCGTGGTCGTCGCCAGAGCGGCGGCGGTTTAGTATCAGCACACTAGCGCATCCCAGGTTATTCGTTTAGCCACACCACAAGCAGTGTGCACTGGAGTAGCAGCAGCTGCTGGGTGCCGATTGGTAGCGAAAACAATATGCACAGCAGCTGCGTGCCGGCCAAACAGCAAGCGACAAAAACACAACGTCACGTCGGATTCGCGCCAGGTCCCCCATGGCACTACTAACGACGCCCACCGGCGCTTGACTTCCAGGTTCTGATGGAGCTGGGTATGTTAGCCGGGGTATGAACGTTACATGTCTACTGCTCTGTGCAGTACACTATATCTAATGGCTAGCCGCAGCTCAAATAATCAACGGCACTTCTCGTGCCGTGCAGTGCTGCATACCGCAAAAAGCTTGCCACGGCGACACTGCCGCCTCCGCCCGGCTCCAGCAGCCGCCCGGAGGGCCTGTGGCAACAGTTATACAGCCGGGTCCATCTGCCTGGCGTGGG
>JAABUL010005913.1_pt1 | contig 14649 bp, 9 predicted proteins | sample 5559151 | NCBI WGS metagenome assembly JAABUL01 (sample SAMN10711876, study PRJNA513368) | rock metagenome | isolation source: Antarctica rocks | place: Antarctica: Victoria Land, Pudding Butte sud | reverse complement strand
ACACAAGACACCTGTTCGTTACGGCAAAATCGATATCATAAGACGCGATTAACCGGTGCGGACAAGCTCCACCGAAGCCCGCGTTGCACAAGCGCTTGAAAAAGACTGGATAATATTAAATTAATCTTCGATCAGGCGCTTGCCGACATAAACCCAGAGAACACAAGCGGCGGAGTAGTTATCTTAGATGCGATTTCTTCCTATCGTTTCCCTCGACCCTGCCGTGCGGTACCTTGGGGAGCTATTTCCTATTGGCCCTCCCACTCAAAATGCTCCGGCTGAACCTGTATTGGCATATAATTTAAGCGCATGTCTTAAGTTTATCGACGACGTGAAGTCTGCCCTGGCTTGGGACATGCTCTTTCACTATCGTATTGCGCGCATGAGGAGTGGGGAAGAGTGGACTATTTGCTAGCTACTATCTTTGCTTTACTTTCAATCGTTTCTGTCTTAATTTCTTATGTTGTTACGAGTTTCTGGGTTTGCAACCAGTTCATCGTCCTCTCTACCAACTAAAGCCTTCTCTGGGCAGGGTTTGACAAGCTCTTCCAGATCAACCGTAATGCAGTGATGCAGATCCGCGTGCTTGCAGTGGTGCTTTTGAGTTATCTATCTTTCTCATCTGTTTTGGCTCTCTATGTTGTGCAAGGCTCCAACTGCACCTCAGTGTGCTCCCAGCGTATAATACCTTCAACAACAAATGGCAGTGATATCACCTGCTATGACAGGGATTATAATAAAACCGCTGTGGGAGCGCTTTTTCGAGACTGTGTGGCTTGCGAGATTCAAAGCCAAACCTTTGACCATGTCACATTACAGACGGACTTGGGATGGGCGTTGTGTAAGTATTGCAGGTCAGTTCCTCATACGACGAGGCATAGGCGACTAATCTGGGATGTGAAACTAGTTAATATGAGATATGCTTTGGGTTGGTGTTCATTTGGCTTTCCAGACGCCAATGGCTCGAGAATGTCAAGTCCATGTAGCGCAGCCTGTGCACAAACATCGAACGCCCTCAAGACGAACATCCTTACTCCAAACATCTCCACACCGTACGATTACTGCCAGGATCCTACTTTTGTCCCGAGTGCCGGAGAATGTGCCTCTTGCTATTCACAGGTACCAAATAAACTCTACCTATCCAACTGTAAGCCCCACCACGCCCTTGATCCATTGCAATAATTATTTACAATCCGATACAGTTATCAACACCCTCAAAGCCGCCTGCATAGCCCAACCCTCGCCTGCGACACCCTTTCCTATCGATCCTTCGCAAATCTTTACCCTCCAGCCCCCGTCAGTCTATCCCAACAGCACCGCCACTTCCACTCCAGCCCCTTCCTCCGGCCTCTCCTATAACGCTAAACTCGCCACTGGAATCACAATTCCCCTCGTCCTGCTTGCCCTCGTCTCCATCCTCTTTCTCTATTGGTACGTTCGCATACGGCCCCGCTCCTTGAAATCCAAATCAAAACCACATCGCTGCCATCACCGGGGTCACCCAAGCATCCCAAGCCACCCCAACCAGATGAGCAGCTACTCCGCTTCCATCTACTCCCAACAAACCCCATACCCCGAACCTCTCCGCATCTGCTATTCTCAGCCTCTAACGCAAAGCTCCGGCAAGCGTCTCTCAACCATCGCAAGTACAAGCCCGCCTACCTCGCCTCGAGCCCCTACGCCCTCGGGCCTCACATCCTGGGAGCGCGCTGGCATCCGGAACTCGATGCAGACCCGAGAATCCAGGGACCTGCGGAGAACGAGCTCCGAAAGAACAAACCCAATGAGATCGAACTCGCAACGATCGAACCTGAAAAGGACAAGGTCGCAGCATATTTTTGATGGGACGAATCTGCCGCCGAGTGTCAAGAGGGGTGGGACGTGGAAAATGAAGAGTCAGGACGATCTTTTTGGGTAGGTGTTGGGACTTGGTTGGAAGGATGAAAGCAGGGTCCTTCATGTTGGGGGGCTTGGGGGATTGGGCGAGCCGCTATCAACACGACCTACGAGCGATGACGGTGAGACCACGACACGACTTCGGATTGGGAAATTTCGGATGGGACTCCTTACACTCCCATCGCTATTTATGTACTTTAGACAGGAGCCACGGCGCACTTTAGACGGATAGGCAGAAACCTTGTTACTTTTCTGATGTGTAGAAGATGTCGAGACACACAACCTGACACAAAATAATTGAGTGAAAAGGTGAGGATTGTTACTTCGGATTCAGCCAATGCTGCACTACTGATGACCTGAGGGAGGTGTTGTTTCAAGATCATAATGTATCCTGCGACTGAGTAGCTAATGAGAGACGAGAGCTCGATTTGCTTTTCGATTGTGAAAGAATCTTCAGGGGACGAAACAGACTGACACCCCGCTCTTCTCTCAACTCTCACCTTGCTTCCTCCATCGTCCTCCCCACTAATTCCACATTCTCTTCTTCTCATCTTTCCTTCCTCGGTCTCGTTCTTCGACCGAGACAACTGTGGACAGAAATCTTTCCAAATTCTCAAAGAATTCACATCGGATAAAGTTGAGAAATCAAGGTGATCGCAAACAAAACGAGCAACACATTCAACTCTTTCTGTACCTGTAAACTTCACTTCATTACCCCGCTAAAAATAGCCGTCGCGTTCGTAATAACCGTGCATTTGATTCAATCCAACACTCAACTCAAAGATCACCATCTCCTTTTAGCTCAACCAACAGCGATCAGTCAACGGCGTCATGGCGCCCAAAAAGCGCAAATCAGTTCAGGCCGAAGTAGATACCGTGTCTGTCCACAAAAGAGGGCATGGGCGTCCTCCGAATGCTCCTCCTGTCCCCAGAAAGGGCCGTGGCCGTCCACCAAAGGCTAGTCCTGGGCCAACTGCAGCGTCAAGTCCGTCGAAACGTAAATTAAGTATAGTTCAGCAAACGGCGTCTTCGAGCCGTCCGAAACGGACTTCGCCTGCAACGAAGGAAGTCTCAAAGATCACTCGGAGCTCGAAGAATGGGGGTGTAAGTAAACCTATAACCAAGACCACCAAAGCGGCAAAGACGGGCAAGGGCACGACAAAGGTGAAACCAAAGAAAGCCACTAAATCAGCAACGAAAAGCCGCGGATCGGTCAAGAACTCAGTGAAAGAGAGGAGAGACTCCAATGTCTCGATCGAGATCCCGCAAGTTTACACGACGACTGCTGATCCTGTGGATGAAAGCGAAGGGGACGAGGATCCAGAAGGGCCTGCCTATTGGCTCATGAAAGCCGAACCGGAATCACGGATTGAAAAAGGCAAGGATGTGAAGTTTTCGATTGATGATCTGAAGAATGCAATTGAACCAGAGGCGTGGGATGGTAAGTCCTCTGATTCGAGGAATTCTGACACGAAAAAGGCATGACTAATGATATGTAGGTGTTCGCAACGCCACAGGTTTGACTCAGAGGAACTAGAGACAGCTCATAAGCTGACACGGATAATAGCACGTAACAACATGAGAACCATGATGAAAGGTGACATGGCTTTCTTCTACCATTCCAACTGCAAAGTCCCTGGGATCGTAGGTACCATGGAGATCGTGGAGGAGCATTCTGTTGACGGTAAGCTTTTTGCAACAAAAGAATGTACAAGTACTGACGCAGCAACGTATTCGTCAGAGTCTGCATTTGATCCACAACATCCGTACTATGACCCAAAGTCTGCTCGGGACAATCCGAAATGGTGCTGCGTCAAGGTCGCGTATCGGCAGAAGTTCCCAGAAATCACCAGGCTCAAGGAGTTGCAACGCTATGCCAAGGACGGCGGCGTCCTAGCGAACATGCAAACTCTTAGAACGGCTCGTCTCAGCGTCTCCAAGGTGACGAAAAAGGAATGGGACTTCATCATGAGCTTGGTGGATATCGAGGATGAGGGTGCACCGTGAGGCAGCTTTTTGACCACCAATGACAGCTAAGCAGCTTCTAGAGCAAGGCAAAATTGTTTCCTGGGTCCAATTTCCATAGCGAGGCGCTGGCGGAGACTTGCGAACACTTGAGCACTTCTTTCGACCAAGACCATTGGAGGACAATGAAGAGCGTGGAGGCTCTCCTCAGACTGATAGATCTACCCTTGTAGAACCGCACTGCCATGATCTCTTCATGAAAGTGTTGGCTGAAGAGCATAGAATCGAACGGGAAAGAGGCCCTTTGGAAATCCCGGTTGCAGTTCCGTTCTTGTAATTCTCAAGCCAGCCTCCTCGAAAAGATACCGGAATTTTCCATCCGTTCTAGTGATAGAGCTGTCCACCTCGTCGAGCATGTCCTCCCCGTTTGGATTCGTACTCATGTTTTCCTTCACCACGACCCAGCCTCCATCTGCAATCGCTTTTTTACACCTTATGAAATAAGCCACCAATTGCTGGTCGGTAAGATGCCCCAAACACCATTGATTCCAAATGAGATCATACGGTCCCTCTGGGTCCCAATCCTCCAGCCCCTTAACGTATATGTTCCCTACTGTTCCACTACCAGCCACCTTAGCCTCCTTGGCTGCATCAGCAAACCTTTGAATCGGTTCTACCACGTCGACAACCTCACAGACTTTACTCAGAAAGCCAGCGGTAACCCGCCCAATACCAGCTCCACAGTCTGCGCCTCTGGACAGGATTTTACGATTTGTAGCTGTGGCAGACTGACGTCGGAGTTTAGCGAGGAAGTTTGCAGAACCTCGCAGATCAACACGCGAGATCTGAGGATAGCCACCGAGCATGCCACTCGCCGTGGGCGAGATCGTGTTCCAATATTCGATAGCATCCGCAGGGGGCATCCGCTCATCTGCAGTCTCGGCTGGCAAGGCAGCCATGGTGACGATTGTTGTTCTACAGTCAGGGTTATGGCACCCACCCTGATGCAACAACGATCTCGAGGTCCCCATGATCTAGCACGGGAGACCACCTATCCGTGGCCCGCCCTAAGCTCATCCTTCGCTTCAAGACGAGCTTAGGGCGGGGCACGGATACGGTAAGTACTGTACGGCTTCGGACGATGGGAATAACGGCGATATGCTAATCTGTCTTTGGTCAGTGGTTTTTCTCCTTACGGTCCAACAACGGTTCAAGTAGAGATTCTTACACGAACCCAAGGGAAGTGGGGTGGGTAGAATGCGGAGTATTCCGTAGTGGAAGGTTATACCTCAACAGGCAGTTTTATCCGTCATCGGACATAATCGGGGTTACTGCCTTCCAGAGTGCTTTACCCCTCTCTGCAGCAAAACATATCGTCTTTTGAAACCTCCTCCATCTCGGTTGCACGAATCCATCAGAGCTTTCTCAAACATGTCCGACCTTTCCATTGAGCTTACGGCCCCCAATGGCCACAAGTACAAGCAGCCAACTGGGATCTTCATCAACAACGAGTTTGTCAAGTCGAAAAAGGGAGAGAAGATAACGAGCATCAATCCCACGTATGTCCTCTTGTGACTTGAGCAGACCTAGCGTTAAGAATCTTCTCCTCACAGTGACGAGAAAGAGATTGCCTCTGTCTACGCTGCCTCCGCCGAAGATGGTATTGATTTCCCCTAGATTCCAATTCTCCGAGGAATACGCCTATCTGACCCTTGCATTCAGTCGATATTGCCGTCGCCGCCGCCCGCGCGGCCTTCAAACATCCCTCCTGGCGCGATATGGCTTCCACAGACCGGGGAAATATGATGATGAAGCTTGCCGACCTGGTCGACGCACATGCGGAAACCCTTGCCACAATCGAAACCTGGGACAACGGCAAACCTTATACCGTCGCCCTCGAGCAAGACGTAGCCGAAGTCGGCGGCTGCCTACGCTACTATGGCGGGTACGCCGACAAAATCCATGGCCAGGTCATCAATACCTCTCCTGCTAAATTTGCTTATACAATCCGTGAACCGCTGGGTGTATGCGGGCAGATCATCCCGTGGAATTATCCGCTGTTGATGGCGGCGTGGAAGCTGGGTCCTGCGCTTGCATGCGGGAATACTGTAGTGATGAAAGCCGCTGAACAGACCCCTCTCAGCGTCCTGTACCTAGCAACCCTAATCAAAGAAGCCGGCTTCCCACCTGGTGTCGTCAACATCCTTAACGGCTACGGCAAAGACGCCGGTGCTGCCATCGCGTCGCACCTCGACATTGACAAGATCGCCTTCACTGGCTCCACAGCTACAGGACGGCAGATTATGAAAATGGCCGCCGTCAATCTCAAAAACATCACTCTCGAGACGGGAGGCAAGTCACCTTTACTCGTCTTCGAAGACGCAGACCTAGAACAAGCCGTCAAGTGGAGCCACGCAGGCATCATGTCCAACAGCGGCCAAATCTGCACCGCCACCTCCCGAATCCTCGTCCAAGACACCGTCTACGACAAATTCATCGAAGAATTCAAAAAAACCGTCCACACCGTCAGCAAAGTCGGCGACCCCTTCAAAGACTCCACCTTCCAAGGCCCCCAAGTCACAAAACAGCAATACGAGCGGGTCCTCTCCTACATCGACTCCGGCAAAAGCGAAGGCGCCACCCTTCTCACCGGCGGCGAACCCCACAAAGACGCCGCCGGCAAGGGCTTCTTCATCGCCCCGACGGTCTTCACGAACGTCACCGACACAATGAAAATCTACCGCGAAGAAGTTTTTGGCCCCTTCGTCGTCATCACCAGCTTCAAATCCGAGGCTGAAGCCCTGCGGCGTGCAAACGACACCACGTACGGCCTCGGCAGCGCGGTATTCACGCGGGACCTGGAGCAGGCGCATCGCGTGGCGAGGGGCATTGAAGCGGGCATGGTGTGGGTGAATAGTAGCAATGATAGCGATTTCCGGATCCCGTTTGGGGGGGTAAAGCAGAGTGGGATTGGGAGGGAGTTGGGGGAGGCCGGGCTTGCGGCCTACACGAATGCGAAGAGTGTGCATGTTAATATGGGGACGAGATTGTAGATGGGTGGGAGGTAAGGGGTGGAGAAAGGGGAGTGAGGGTTGGTGCGCGGTTAGTAAAGGGGACTATCAGAAGGAGAGGAAAATGACAAGAAGCGTTTGGGATGTAAATACCTCGCTGGTACAAAAGGGTAATTTATGGGTCTTCTTCGTACGTTTTCACTAGTTTTCTATATTAATAAGAGTTTATCCAATCCTCGTCGACGACTTCCAAAGTGAGTTCTATACAGTAGGACAACTCCAACCCAAGAATCTTTCCGTGGAAATGGTCCATTTCAAACCCAGGTGTCCTCGCTCTGTGTCTTGTAAAGAGAGATTGGGGATGAAAAGCAGCCACGGGGAATGTAGCTGGTCGCTAGTATAACAGCGTGGATTACACGGGTCTTTCCATGTACGTTGCTACTACCGACATGAACAGCGAGTGGGAATATGTCCGATTCTCGCTGACGTTGCAGGGGTGGGTCATATAGCTTGAAGCATTTTCAAAGTAGATCATTTCCACAGAGACTTGTAGTTCGAAAGCCAAGTATCCTCAATTGAGTTGGCGCTGATGGTATCTGATTCGAAGTTGCTTCGCCAGAAGCTATATCTTCAAGCAATGGCCGTATTGGCATTGAAAGTTAGACATGGAGTGTCCGGTCATAATGCCATCTCTGCTACATGATTAATCCGAGCGGCCGCGGGAATCGATAAGTGCATTGGAGCGAGTAGGCCAATCAGTCAAATCGAAGACGGGGTCGGCCGGGGCGCCATGGGCTAACTGTAAGTGAGACAGCGATAATTCCGGCCGACTTGGGTTAACTAGATAGTCGCCAGCTCTAGGGATCGAAGTCTTGGTTTCATGACACGTCTTGATACTCAGTCCATAATTTCGCTAGCGAACTTGCTCCTTGCTCTAATTCTTGGCCCATAGAAGACCAGAACCCACGGTACGATAGTGAGAACAGCTCCCAGGCCTCCGAGAAAACTTGAGGCTCCTGCAAAGGTCATTCGGTGGAACATGGCGCTCGTGACTAAAGGGAAGACACCTGCGAGCATATTTCTGCAAAACGACTGAGCTGCTAAGGCCGAGCTAGCATACCGATGATATGTATCGGCAAGGTAATTGAAGACAGCGAGATAGATGGAAAAGATGCCCATGGTGGCGCAGCCAATGGCCAATGTAGGCACGATCCAATGGATTGAAGGGAAGGAAGTCCAGCCGAACCAGAACAGACCAATGGGCATCAGGGCGCTCTCGATGCAGCTAAAATAGAGTCGTCCTTCGGGGGTAGAAGACATCTTGCCGTAGTGTCTCGCTACCTTCTCTTGATAAACGCTCAAGATCGTGGAAAGAATTGCTCCGACGCACATGGCTGAGAATACGGCGCCGATTTGTGCAACGTTGAAATGGTGGCTCGTGCTGAAGACGAGGGGTATGGATGAGAATGTTAGGTAGAGTACAGCCCAGCTAAAGGATACCCATAGGGAGAAGAAAAAGACAACGGGTTCAGTGAATAGTAAGTGGAAAGGTCTGTAAACCGAGACGCCAATCATTTTTGCAAGGCTCTCTCTTTCTTCATCAGATTTGACTTTCCATCTGATCCTTTGGCTTTCTTTCTTGATACCACCATCACCGACTGGTATCTCAAATCCCACGAGGCCGACCTTTTCTCGTGCTTCATACCACTTGTTGAGAATGCCTGCCCTGCGGCTGAGAAGGACACTGCCTCGGGTCTCTTTAAAGAAGACTACCACAAGAAGAATGAGGAAGCCACAGCTGATTACTTGAATGTAGAATACCCACCGCCAGGAGATATGCTGAGCGATAAACCCCGAACATAATGGGCCTAATCCAGTGCCGAGTAATGCCGCTCCAGAGAACAATGCCATAGGGGTGTTCCTGTCTTGTGTGTGGTATATGTCGGCAACGACTCCACCGACCATAGTGGAAAACGTGCTTCCACCTACTCCAACAAAGAACCTTGCTACCAGCATCCCCGGATACGACCGCGTAACAGCACAGCATAACTGGCAGACAACAAAAAGGATCCCCGAAGCCACGAAGACTGGTTTCCTCCCGTTGAGCTCGGAGAAAGGCGCGAGAACCATTGGGGCAATTGCAAAGCCAGTAGTGAAAGTCGTGATACCCACCAGAATAGCTACCTGACTGACACCCCAGTACTGGGACATTTGTAACGAGGCAGAGCTATAGGAACCTGCTGTATAAGCCGTGACAACGGTGACGGCACATGAAAGCCAGGTGGTAAAGGTCTTTCGGGACTCAGACCAAGTGAAAGGGGATACATAGTTTCTCAGATCCGGTGGTTCTGGTGCCAATGTATCATCCTTCCCCGGTACTGTCAAAGTTGATGGAAAGGGTAACTCGGTCTCAAACGCCAAGTAATGATAGACGATAGGGACTTCGTGTTGTTGAGCTACCGAGATAGATAGATTCTCATCTCCACCATTCGTCTTAGCGCATTGGTACGGCGGTTTACGATCGTTCTTCTTAGAGGTTTCAAGGTCGGAAGGCTCCAGTGCAAGCTTGATCTCTGGTGTGGCCATGACTGGGGAGGGCTCAAGCTAGCAAAAAGAAAGAAAGGTTCACGAGACAGGAGGACATGTCTGGACTACATATATAAAACCCCAGAATGATGAAGGAACAATAAAAAACAAAGCCCTTTGTACCGCAATAATAAGGTAATAATGGAGGACTCTCTGGACGTTGGACCCACCCTGGCCTACTTACCTTACCTTACGGTACTGTACTCCCACCATCGGCAAGCGTGCCGGTTCGGACCTGTAAGTAGTCTCGTAGATCATAAGGGAGTCTTCGGCAAGCCCATGCCCCTCATGCACCCCATGTTGCCACCGTCCCATCCATGTTCACAATCACAAAGGTTTGAAATAGCTAGGTACCGGTATGTATGATTGGGTATTGTTCTGATTACTTTACTTCCCTGTATCAACTTGTGTAATGTTGGTACTGTCCGACGTTACCTTACCTTATCCTCTTCCTTTCTTTCTCTTCTCGTGATTGTGAAGTTTGACAGGAGTGACGTCAATAGTCAATCCTCTCTAGGAGCCGTTCGTTACCAGTAGCCAATCAGACGTGTTCTGCCGGAAGGCGGTCTCACATCGCGAATTGCGTGCTTACCTTACTTTACTAACTTTCTTCTAATCGTATCTTGTGAGTGTTTGTGAATGTTTCTGCATTGTAAGCAGTCTCTGAATCACTTCGTAATCTCCCTTATATATCTTTGATCAGTTATCCATTTTCAAACCATCACAAAGAACCAGGAGCACTACAAAAATGTCTTCTACCGACGAACGCATCGCCCCGTCAGTAGCACCCCAGGACTTGAAACTCCTTCCGCATTGTAGAATACCTTGGACTATAGCTAATTGATGTACCAGCCTACGCCTTGGTTCCACCGCCCCTAACTTCAAGGCCGAGACAACACAAGGACCAATCGACTTCCACGAGTTTATAGGCGATAAGTGGGTTGTATTGTTCTCACATCCAGAAGATTACACGCCAGTGTTCGTATTAACCGGTCTTAGCCAGACAATCGATGAGCTGACCAAAGCCCACAGATGCACGACTGAACTCGGGGCCTTTGCTAAACTCGAGCCTGAATTCACCCGTCGTGGGGTCAAGCTGATCGGGCTGTCCGCTAACACAGTGGAAAGCCATGGCGGCTGGGTGAAAGACATTGATGAGATATCCGGCAGCAAGCTCAAATTCCCAATCATTGGTGACAAGGTAAACACGATTCATGACAAAGAGAAACTGTGACTGCGCTGACCAGACCTACCATCTATAGGAGAGAAAAGTTGCCTACCTTTACGACATGCTTGATCATCAGGATATTACCAATGTCGACCAGAAAGGAATCGCTTTCACGATTCGAAGTGTTTTCGTCATTGACCCAAAGAAGACCATCCGCCTTATTATGTCATACCCAGCGTCAACCGGTCGCAACACCGCAGAAGTCCTGCGAGTAGTAGACAGTCTGCAGACCGGAGACAAGCATAAAGTTACCACCCCGATCAACTGGGTGCCAGGTAAGTCCTTCGTACGGATTCTGAACGGCGAATTCTCCATGCTGATTGTACTGATAGGCGACGACGTTATTGTACATCCCTCGGTTAAGACCGAGCAAGCGAAAGAGATCTGGCCTGAGATGAAGATCGTCAAGCCATATCTCCGATATACACCGTTGCCAAAGGAGAACACAAGCGCAGCGGTCTAATGGGTCAGAATGGTAGAACAGGATTCTGGCGCACGGTTGAATGTGCTTCGGTCGTGATATCACACAAGTCTTAGCATTAGCATCAATGCCAGCTTCACGACAGATACTACCTGACGGGACTTCGATGCGCTCGTGAACCTGTAGTTTTCTTTGAAAGCTTTGCTAGTAAGATAAAGTATTTTAGGCTGCGATAGATCTTCGGGCTAACTGAAGTGCGGATCTCGGCAAATCTTTTGCTAAAGAACCCTGCAAAAGAGCTGGAAAGTGCCGTGAGTGCCTTACCTTAATCAAGGTAGGTAGACATTCGTACTACTTCCCTTGCAGAGACATATTGGTCGTGCCAAAACTTTCTCCGGTAGCACGACGTAAGGAGTTTCCGAGCTCTCCTTCATTCACTTGCCGCCCATCGCTGTCAACGCCTTCGACTTCCTTGGTGCGCAAGGGTCTTAGGCGTACATGTACGTCGTAACGTCGGCAGCCGCGACACGAGTTGTAGCTTCCATGGCTGGAAGGCTCGCACTTACTGGATTTGTCAGTGTGAAACGTACCTGACCGAAGGTAGGGAATCTGAACCCCTGTTCTACTCGAGGCTTGGGGTTGGGTTTTGGTCGTTCTGCAGCTCTTTATGTCCAAGGGGCCTCCCACCAGATATCTTCTGTCGTCTCCCTACTTGGATTGCTCTCTTACATAGATCTATTACTGAAGAAGCTGAAGCTTATGATGATTTCTATAGGTGCTCAGCGCTCTGGTTGGGCGCTCAAGTCTCAGGTCACACACAATCTTACTCACAGTGATCCTCACGAGATCCGGTCAGGGAAGACGCCTTCAGCACCCAATCCTCAGGTCTTCCTGGAACAACCCACATTCTCCCCAGCGATCCCAGAATTTTCGCTGCATCCCGAATTAAGTCCTGTGTCGAGCGATAAACCTTCGTCTGGCGTTTCCTACAAATCCAACTTCAGCAAGCGGAGGCCCAGGCATGTACCCATCGTCCTATCACACAACATCATCACCTCTGTTTTAAGTGGTCTTCCGGACTCGCCGAAGTCTCAAGGGAGCGAAGGTAGATCGAGTTCTACTTCTACCTCCGGATCTGAGAAGGACAAGATCGCAGCGGTATCGAGCCAAAAAGCGCGGCATATACCCATTGTCATACCCGCTTTCGCTCAGCCTCACAGTCTTCTCCCGCCTACGCCTTCGACAAGCGAAAGTAACACTCCCAGAGCGTCACCAAGATCGCCATATTCGTGTGAGCAGATATTCATGAACATGCCACGTCCTCCGACTAGTGACAGTAGAACAAGTACTCTTGATTCCAATGTTTCCGTACCATCCCCAGAGCAGATGTATGCTGGACAGTACCAGCCTTCCTCCAGCACTTACCTAGCAGACATGAACAGCAGTCAGTCAAGCTTGAACCAAATGGTGCAAGACGGACAACAAAGCGCAGATCTAGGTTCGCGGCCATCGAGAGCTGGCGAGATAAACCCGTATTCTACAGCGTCATCGCCAGCACCAGGTCAGCGATTGCAGCCGACAAGTGGGACCACAAATTTATCGGGGCTAGTGTGTAATGTACATAGAAGTACAGGTAAAGAACCGCATGCGCTGGTCGGTGCGACAACAACAATCCTTGGCGACAAGCTGTATGTATTCGGGGGCCGTGTCATCTCGCGGCGGCGGCCACAGTTAACTTCGGATTTATATGAGTTGGATCTTATCCGACGGCACTGGACAAAGATCGAAGCTGCGGGGAATATCCCCCCTCCAAGGTACTTCCATAGTGTCTGCACTCTGGGCGATACCAAACTGATATGCTATGGTGGTATGTCACCTGCATCTCCTACTTCAAATCAAGCGCAAAGCGATACGACCCAACAAGTTAATGGCTCCGAACAACTACCCGCAGTTTCAGTGATGTCTGATATACATATTTATGATACCCCTACACGAACCTGGACATACATAGCTACTGCAGATACACCACAAGGACGTTATGCCCATTGTGCGGCGGTGTTGCCTTCGTCGGCTACTTTTACCTCTGCAAACGCTCCACTGTCTGCTATACATCATAACCCGGCTTCTGCAAATCCGAATCAGGGATCTATCGGCATGGCTCTTGACGGTAGTGGAGGTGCAGAGATGGTTGTGGTCGGAGGCCAAGACAGTGCGAATCACTACATTGAGCAGATTAGTGTCTTCAATCTAAGAAGCCTCAAATGGACTGCTACGCATACGCTCGGAAGGAGCTGCGGTGCGTATCGAAGTGTAGTTGCTCCACTGACGAGCATGCCAGCTTCGAAAATTGGCAAAGGGCCGCAGCCGGAGTGTAGCACCGAACAAACGACGAGGACCTCAGACCCGGCAGATGCGGGTTCTTGCATGCTGATATACTCCAACTATAACTTCTTGGATGTCAGGCTGGAGCTCCAAGTACGTTTGACAGATGGTTCATTGGTCGAAAAACCAATGAACGGCCAATTTTCGCCGCCAGGTTTACGCTTCCCAAACGGCGGTGTGCTGGATAATCATTTCGTTGTCAGTGGGACATACCTGACTTCATCAAAACAAGAGTACGCGTTGTGGGCTCTTGATTTGACAACGCTGACATGGAGCCGCATTGACGCCGGAGGGAGTGTCTTCAGCCAAGGAAGCTGGAATAGAGGGCTGCTTTGGTCTCGGCGAAATACTTTCATCATACTAGGTAACCGGAAACGAAGCCTGGTAGAGGATTATAATCATCGGCGGATCAACTTCTCTAATATCTGCATGGTTGAACTAGAGGCCTTTGGTCTTTACGACAATCCTCGCCGCGCCTGGCCGACATCCGCTTATCCTTCCAGCAGCGCCCCTATCCTCCCTTCATCCCTCACGCCTAAGCACTTGACCCCAGGCGGTCGCCCATATCCACGGGCCGCTATAGAACTCGGCCAAATGGCCCTGAATATCAGAGAACTTGCCGATATGGATCTTCTCGCCCTCGGGGGCGAACGATTACCTGTTAATTCCCACCTCTTGGCTCGTCGCTGGGGCCCCTACTTCGTCCAACTCCTCCGTGACAGCGCGACATCGACATACTCCACCTTCGAAAGCGATAGCGGCTTCTCATTCTCCGAAGCCGGCGTTCTCCGCCCCAGCACCACGGCCTCTCGCTCCGTAGCCTCACGCAACTCTAGCATAACCATCACTCCCAGCATCTCCACAACCATGAACTCCGCTGGCACCGCAACCATCACATCCCCATCCAGCCACGCTCTTATTTCCTCAAATATCCCCCTCGACCCGCCTACGCCTCACAATCTCTCCCCTCCTTCCAGACCACGCGTCCTCTACCTTCCCCACACCCTCCTCACGCTCCGTGCCCTTGTCCATTATCTATACACCTCTTCCCTCCCCACCCCATCTCACCCCCTCTGCAGCCCCCAAATCCTCTGCTCGCTCCTTCAACTCGCGCGCCCTTACCGTGTCGACGGCCTCCTCGAAGCCGTCGTCGAGCGCCT
>JAABUL010005912.1_pt1 | contig 14651 bp, 1 predicted proteins | sample 5559151 | NCBI WGS metagenome assembly JAABUL01 (sample SAMN10711876, study PRJNA513368) | rock metagenome | isolation source: Antarctica rocks | place: Antarctica: Victoria Land, Pudding Butte sud | reverse complement strand
ATTATTTTGAATTTATAGAATTTGTCTAAAAAACTAAAAATTAAAGTTTGTTTCTAAAAATAGTAATTCTTGATATAATAACGCAATTTTTCGGTTTCTTGACAATTCGATTCGATTTCTAATATTGGAATCGAAAATCGACTCGGATTGTATCGATTTGTATTTAAAATATTAGAAATTAACTTGAGTTTCGAGTCGATTTCTAGAGTTGGAATTGTCGGATTGAGTTAATTCCAAAAGTTGAAATCGAAATCCGATCCGACGATTAGTCTAATTGTAATAAAGAAAAGAAATCGATTAAAATAACTTCTAATATATAAAAGATAATACAAAGAGATAATATATTAAACTATTACTAGCTAAATATTTGTAATATAAAAAAAGTACAAATACAAATTTAAAACAATAACTCTATATAAAATTCGCAAATATTAAAAAACTAATAATTTGTTAATTTCGAAAATATTTTTTGCAATATTAATTTGAGAAATCTTGCAAAATAAAACTATTAACAAAAAAAACAATAAAAATATTAAATTTAAATATCGATCTTGTTAGTTTTTTAAAAATTTATTAAGAGTTTTATAATTAGCTTTTTTTTTAGTAAATATATTATTTATTTATATTATTATTGTTTCTATATAGTATATATTAATATTTTGCTTTATATATTTAGATAGCAATCTTTTTGCTATTTATATTAATTGTAAGATTATTAAATCTAAGAATTTTTAGTTGTTAAAACAATTAATGTAGAATTTAAAACTTTACTATAATAAGTAATAATAAAATTAATATTTAAATATCTTTATTATATTAAAATTCGAAATAATTAATAAAAAATTAAGCTATTTTACTTATTGTACTTTATTATTTGTTTTATCTTGTTATATTATTTATTAAATATATTATTTTACTATATATATTTTTTGTATTTTTTTCTATTAAATATAATAATTAAAAAGTGTATTATAATTATATATTTAAATTATCTAGATAATTAGAGTTAAATTATTAACTTAATATCTTTAGTTAAAAAGCTTAACAATTTTGTTCTATATAATTTTATAAAAAATTATACAAAAAGAAAATTATTATATTTTAAAAGAAATTCGAATTTTTGTTCTTTTAATTTTTTATATTAATAATATGCAATTTACAATAAAATTTTAAATAGTATTATAATACTATTTTAAACAATATTATAAATTGCGTATTATTATTACAAAGAACTAAATATACTATTACTAAATTACTAAAACTTAATTATTTAATCTTATTATATTTAAATATATATTAAAATTAAAGATAATATAATTTTTAAAAAGTTAAAAATATTAATTTAATACAATATTAAGTATTTAGTTATTTTAAATATATTATTTATCTATATTATTACTAATAATATTTGTTTATTTATAACAATATTATAAATATAAAAAATTTTGTACAATAATTTAGCTATAAATAAATTTTATTTAAAATAATCTTAAATTTTATTTAAAAAGAATTTTTATTTTTATTAATTTACTAATTATTATTTTGTATTCTACAATATATATTTTATAATTTAATAATAATTTTCTCTAAATTTAAATTTATAGTACAATTATAGTATTTAATTATTATAATTTGTTTAATTGTTTACAAACTTATTTAAGATTAATTTTATTAATGTATTTTTTAAATAAAACTAAAAGTTTGTTTAATATTTACTAATAATATTAAACAAAAAAAAAATTTGATTATTTATATTAACTTAAGATAGTTCAAAATATTATTTTTTTAATATTTTTATATTAAATATTTATTCTCTATAATATTAGTGCAAAAATATTGATTGTTTTTGTTTTAAATTAAACAAGAGTATTAAAATTGTCAAAATAAGAATTTTACAATATTTGTATTAAATTATAAAAAAAATTAATTAAAAATTAAATATATTACTATATTGTATTATCTTTTTAATAATATTTGTTTTTTGTGCTTTTGCTTTTAAAACAACAACTAAATTATAATAATATTAAAAATAAATTTTAAATTTTGTTTAATAATTTTGTTTTGTAATTTATAAAACTATTATTATCTTTTTTGTTTTATATTTTTTAAAAATTTAATTTTTGTATAGAATTTAAAATATTAACAAGATTGTATAATATTTTATTAAGTTTTTCTATTTTTAAATAATATTTAACAAGTTTTGTCGAAGCTTTTTTACTAGACTGACCGTCGGGTCGGGTTTCGATTCCAACTTTAGGAATCGATTCGACTTAACAATTTTAACTCTAGAAATCGACTCGAAACTCGAGTCAATTTCTATTATTTTGAAATCGATTCGATTCGATCCGAGTCGATATTCGATTCCAATATTAGAAATCGAATCGAATTGCCAAGGAATCGAAAATAACGTTATAATGTTAAGAATTACTAATTTTAGAATTTTTTTATATTAATAAAATTAATAATTTGCATCTATAGATTCTATAGATCTTATAGATGCAATTTATTAATAAAATGCAATATTTGCATCTATAGACTCTATAGATCTTATAGATGCAATTTATTAATAAAATGCATTATTTGCATCTATAGACTCTATAGAATCTATAGATGCGATTTAATTATTTTCTTTTTAAAAAGTAGTAATATATTACTATAATGCATTACCTTATTATAATTTAAATAATTAAATATTATTAAATATATATTGACTATTAATAATTATAATATAATTATTTAAATAGTCTTGGAAATTCGAATTGATTTTTCGAGTCGGATTTCGATTTCAACTCTAGAAATCAACTCAATCCGACTCGATATTCGATTTCAACTTTAGAAATCGACTCGCCAAGACTTTTGAGTCGGATTGACTCGAATCGCCAAGATTTGAATCAATTAATCGATTCGAACTCGATTAATCGATTCGATGCGATCAGTCTATTTTTTACAAGCTTTTAATATAATTTTTCTTAAAAAACAACTATAATTTGTTATAGTTTTCTTTAAATAATTAAAATAATTAAATATTATATTAAATACTCGAAATCTTAAATAAATACTAATATTAATTGTTCAAAAAACTATAAAAATATATTTATAAAAAAAATTAATATATTGTTAAACAATTAAATTAATTGCTATTTGTTTTTGTCTAATTAAATATATTAAATTTTAAATTTTTTAAATATTTCTTTATTTAAAGATTAATATAGTTGCGTAGTTAATATATATAATAAAGTATTAAATAGATAGAATTTTAATAAATACAAATATTTTATATTGATTTTTAAGATTTTTTGTTTTTTTGTTTTTGAAAGATTTTAAAACAAATTAAGTATTAAGACAAGCTATTAATAATAAAAATAAAAATCTAAATCTAAATAAAATTTAACAAATATATTATTTTTTTATATTATTATATAAACAAATATCCTTTTAATTACAATAAATAAGTTTATACTTTTTGCAATATTCTAAATTTATTTATTGTTACGCTGCTACTTCCTAAGAGATCTTAGAAATACTAGAGAGAATTGTACTGTTAAAGAGATCTGTAGATGTTTTTAAACAATGCAAGCAATTACTTGACAACAAAAGTTGCAGCTAGATATAGCAATAACAATAAATAAAAACTTATTTTAAATTAAATACAATCTATAAAAAAGTCGTATTTAGAAAATCTATATACTAAAAAAGATTCTTCTTGCTTGTTATATTTGCTGTTAAATATATCGAACTTTGCTTGCTCTGCTTGCTGTTAAATATATCGAGCTTGTTTACTAGTATATTGAGCAATATTTGTCTGTTAAGTTGTCGAGTATACAGATAATTGTACTATATGCTATAAACTACTCTGTAGAATATATATCAGCTGTAACAAACTAGAATTGTAATATTATTTCTTTTTTTCAAATCTTTTTGTTTCGAAAAACAGATATTTATATATTATATTTTTTTATTAAAATTGTATCTGTTTTGTTTCTGAAATAAACTGTTACAGAATATTTGTTAATTTTGTTTGTAAATATTGTTGCTATATTAGCAAATCTTGTATTATTATAAAAGATTTGTTATTTTGTCTAAAGTATTCAAAATATATTTGCGCAAACAAATTGTATATAAATATATTGTAGATTTTTTTAAATTGTATCAGAAAAGATCTATTCTCTAAAATAATAGAAAATAAAATTGTATTAACAATTGTAATTACGCAATTGCTTTGCAACAAAAAAATACTAAAAGAAATTAATACAAAAACAAAACAAAAGATACAGTATTTACTATCTAATATAGAAAAATTAAATATTACAGAATTGTCGAACTGTTTTGTCGCAAATATTTTAATTAAGATATTTTCTACTATTTAATTTTTTTTTGCTATATTGAATAATTTTTCGAGTATTAATAAAATCTCTAAATAAAAATATTGCAATTGTCGAGATTGCTAATTAGTTTCTATATATTTTTTGTTGTAAAGTATTTTTTCTATTTTACAAAATATTGCTGATTTTGCTGTTCTAGAATTCTCTCAATCTTAAATCGATTTTTTTTCTATAATTTATAATAAAATATTTTTTGTATAAATGTATCTGAATCGATTGATTTTAACAGTAATATATAAAATATTGAAAATACTTTAATATTTTTAAGTAAATCGAGTTTGTAATTGACTGATTTTTTAGTTTTTTTAACAAAAAATAGTTCGACTTTAATATAGTTTAATTTTTTGTTTAACTTTCTTGTTCTAAGATTTTTTGTAAAAAAATATATTTTATTTCTTTTCTCTAATTGAGATACTGTTTTTTGTTTCTTATTTTAATACTTAATCGACTTTTTTTGTATTCTCGAGATATTGTTATATATCTTTTTTAGTATTGCTATTTTTTCGATAGTTGATTGTGTAGACAAATACGTACATTTTTTTTTGAAAAAATTTAATTTTTTGCTATAGTTGACAAAAAATAGAGTTATTTTAATAATATTCGAAATCTTTGTATTAAATGCTAGTTATACTATAGATAGAAATAATATTCAATTATTATAAATATTGTTAATATAGTATTTTAGATACTATTTAAAACTTTGATTTGTTTTTTTTGTCTAACTATTTGTAATTAAATAATAAACAGTAGATATTCGAAGTTTTGTATCTAATATTAAAAAAAACATCTTTTAATAGTTAGATATAAAAAGCTTGTCTTTGTTATTAGTTAGTTTTTTGAATATATTGTAGTACTGTATAAGTCGATTTAATATAATATATTTTAGTTGTTCTGCAATAAACTTTTCTTTGTATATAATAATATATAAGTACTTAATAAATTTATTAATTATTATTAGTATCGAATTATATCTATCTTTAGTTACTGAATTTATCAACTTAAACAACTTAATAATAAAATCTATTGTAATTTTATTCTATAGCAATTTAGATAGTTTTTGATATTAAATTTTGCTATAGTTTATATATATATTATATTTGTTTTGCTAATAGCTAAAATATTGTTTAATATATATTTTGACAGCTTGTTTTATCTGTAAAAACTAACAATACTAATATAAAAATTAATTTTTTTTTAGTTATTTTTAAATGCTTTTGCAGTAGTTTGTTATAGTACTTTTTTATATATTTGTCAATTTTGTCAATAAATATTTGAATTTTTTTTTTTTCTATTAAAAACTCTTCTGTATTATCTTAGAGTATTTGTAGTATAATATTTAGTTTATATTTGTTTGCTAATAGTAATTTGTTTTTATTAATTTTAAATATATTGTAGTTAAACAATTTTTTTGTTTTTATATAATTATTTTTTCTGCTAAATATATTTGCTCTGCTATTATTTTTGTCTAAAATATATTGTATTTTGAACTTATATTGTTTAAGTCTTTTTGATTATTGTATTTATTTTTTGTTAAACTGCTTAGTAGTAATAAAATATACAAAATTTTTGTAGTTTGTAAGAATTATAAATTTTGATAATTTTTCTATATATACTCTTTATGATTTTAAGAAAACTACTATAACAAATAGTTTTTTATTATAAATATTATAGTTTTGTTCGACTAACAAGAGTTTTCTCGAGAAATATATTACTAAATACTATATATTTTTATATTTTTGACTAAAATATATATCGATAGCTAGATCTAATACGTCGATTTCAATTTTGTTTAATAATTGCAAATTGTATATTTTTAATACTAATTTCTTTAAGTATTCTAGTTTAAGATTCTAAAATAATTTCTTTTCTGCAAATTTCTATATTTATAGTGTATTTTTCTTTGTAAAATTTGTTAGTAATATTGTGTTTGCTAAGTAGTTTTTAATAAACTTTTTGTTGTAATTTATAAAATTTAGAAAAAATTGTATTTTTTTAATATTTGTTAATAATTTCTATTTTCTGATTGTCTATAGCTTCTCGAAATTTATATATATTTTGTATTGTTTAACAATAAATTTAAAAAAATTAATTTTTTTTTAATAAAATTTGTATTTCTCTGATTTAAAATATAAATTTTTTATATTTAGATATTTCAATACTTTAAAAATATAACTAATATATTTTTTTAAAATTTTTGAGTAAATTATAATATTGTTCAAGTATACTATAACAAATTGATTTAGATATTGTTGTAGTATATTATTAATTATTTTTTGATATATTGTCGAAGCGTTTGTAAGTTCGAATAATATTATTGTATATTTGTATAATTTATATTGTATACAAAAAGCTGTTTTTTACTCTTTTTCTGTCTTTATTCTAATCTAATTATATATTTTTTGTAAATTTAGTTTAATAAAATATTTTGCTTCAAATAGTCGATTCTAAAGCTCGCTAATATTAAATAGTAGATATCGATTTTTAATTGTAATATTGTTTAGCTTTCGATAATTAATATATAGATAGAAAATTCTATTCTTTTTTAATACAAAAAAAAATCGAATATTCTGTCTATAATTAGAATTTTTTAATAATTTTTTTTTTGTTTTTTGTTAGATATTCGCGAAGTATTTCGAGCTTTTTCTTGAATAGAATATATATAAATTTAAATATAAATTGCTTGCTTAATTCAAGTCTAATTTCGTAATTTTACAATTAATATTTAGAAAGAATCTCTGTTGTTTTCTTTTTTTAAAATAGATACTTTTAATTGTTGTATATTTGTAATATATATTTTAGCAATTTCTTTGCTATATTAGATAGTTTAAGATTTTTAAAAAATTTGTAATTTTATTTATTTATTCTAATTTTGTAATTTAACTAATTTCTGTTAATATCTGTCGAGTCGAACTCTATTAGATTGTTTTTTTGCAAAAATACAAGTTTGTTGCTTGCAATCGATTTTCGATTTGTTCTTTTATCTACTATTAAATACTATCAATATATAGATTAAATATAGATTATATAATTATATTGCGCAAATCTAAATACTTGTATATTTTAGTCGACTTTTGAATTGTACTGCTTCAATCAAGACATTTCTAGAACAATATTGTAAATAACTATTTCTACTATATTAAAAATTAGTTTCTTGTAATATTGCTAAATAACTATTGATAGTAATTTTGTTTCTCTATTTATTTTTCTATTTTTATCGAGTAATAAATTTTTATCTACAACTATTAGATTATATATATTAGACTTCTTTTAAATAAAATACTTTTTTCTTTTAACAAAAGTTCTAATTATAAAATTATCTATTGTATCAAAATCGACTATTGTAGTAAGTTGACAACTATTAATTTTAACTAATATAATAAAATATTGTGCATATACTATTAAGTTTAGTTGTTGCTATTAAACTAATATATTGCATTTCTCTAATATATTTTTTATCAAAAAATTTGAACTTTTTTTTGTTTTTGTATTGCAATCTCTATTTTAAGTATCTGTTTGCGCTAAACTTTTTTCTGCTATTGTTTAAAAATAAGTAGTTTTCTAGAAAACTATTTAGATTCTTTTTTGTTTTTTAAATAAGTTTAGTATAAATTGTTATAGTATTCTGTTTAATTGAATATTATATGTTTTTTTGCTTTCTCTATCTTTTCTCGAGATAGATTTATACTGCTTAGTTGTTGTTCGATTTTTTCGAGAATATCTCTTTTTATAGTAGTGTCGCTTTCTAGCGTTTTCTTGCATTTATTTATAGTTTAATTTTTTTTTTTTTTTCTTGATAAACTAACTAAAATATCAAGATAATCCGTAATATTGTCTAGATATTTGTAAAAGTTCTTTCAGTTATATTTGTTGTCTAAATTTGTTACTAAATAAAAATATAATATTTCTAATTGCTATACTTTTATAGTTTTATTAAATATTTAATTAATTTTCTACATAGATACAAATATTTTGTTTGATAATATTCTATCTAGAACTTTCTATAACTAATCTGGATTTTTTATTAAATAGTAGTTGTTGTTCGATTTAGTTTCGAGAGTATTTGTTTCTGTATTAATTTGTTTTCTAATATTGTTTTAACTATCAAGTATCTTTTTTAATATAGTATTAATCTGTCGACAGTCTATTAAGTTTTGTAATCAACAATCTCTTGCAAAGTAATCCGATTTGCTATATAAATAGTATATTTTTTGAAATTTGTTATTTTGTTTTTCTCTAGAGTTCTTTTTTTTATATTGTTGAGTAAAATTTAGTTCTATAGATACAGATTTACAATAATTGGAATTACTATATTTCTAATTAGAACAAGATTTTTTCTGCTAATATTCGATTATTAATTTAAAGAAGATTTCTATTTTTTCTCGAGATTAATTATATCTTTTTTCTATAGTTTTTTTATATAGTTTGTTGTCGAGATCGATAACTATTTTAATAAGATTAAATATATTGTTGATAGATTTTCTATTATATATAATTTTGTTTTTTAGATTGTTCTTGAAATCTCTTCGAAATATTGTTATAAATACAATATTGTTTTATTTGATTAAATTGATATATTTCTGAAATCTAGCTATATAATCTGCTGCAGAAATTTGTTAAATTAGATACTAAATTACTTTTTTTGCAATCTATTTTTTGTTAAACATTTCAAGGATTTTTCGAAGCTCTCTTTTGAAGTTGTCGAAGTTCGTAAATATTGCATAAAAATTTTTGTTATAATTTTTCAGATACTTTTGTAAATTTAATTTGAATCAGTATTAAACTCTTTTTCTAAAAAATATTGATACAAAAATTGTTTTTTGATTTGCTGAAACAAAATAGAAGATAAAATAGATATCTATCTATATAAGTTAGTTTTTCAGATTGATACAATTTTTATAATAAATATCGAATTTGTTAATTCTGATCTTGTTGTTTTCTATAATCGATAGTTGATATAATACTAATAAGCTAGTGCTCGAAATAAGAGCGCGTTAATTTGATACAGATATTTTTAGAATATTCAAAATATTATATTGCTATCTAGACAACTAGAGTATCAGAATAGATTAATATTTTTAAAAAGATTTGTAGATATCTTTAGACAATGCAAGCAATTACTTGATAACAAAAGTTTGTAGCTTGTATCAATAATAGAAGATAACTTGATAGATAAATTGAACACAATTTATAAAAAAGTTGTGTTCTAGAAAATCTATATATTTATAAAATTGTTTCTGCTCTTCTAACTTTTCTGATAAAGTTATAGAGCAATATTATTTCTGTTTTTCTAAAAAAGCAAAGAGAGCAATCTCTTCTTGCTTTTCTAATAAAGCTAATAGAGCATATACGAATATCTGTACTTGATTCTATTTCTCTGCGTATTCTATATACCGCTAGGCTCGTAACAATATACAATTAAAATTTTAATTAAATTAAATTTTAATTAGTTAGAATATAAAATACTAAATAGCAAATTGCAAAAATTAGATTTACTAGAATTATTTTTAAATAAAAACAATTGTTAATTATAAATTTTTGAAAAATTAAATATTTTATAATCAAAAATAGTATAAACAATATCTCTAAATAGTTTAAAGAAAAAATTTCTAAAATAGAACAATAATATAAAAGAGTAATATAAGTATAAAAAAAATTAAACAAAATTTTATATTAACAAATAATTATAATCTAATAATATAGCAAACTATAATTTCGATAATATATTATAATTATATAGATTTTAAAATAGTAATTTTTGATATAATAATATAATTTTCGATTTCTTAATAATTTGATTTAATTTCTAATATTAAAATCGAAAATCGACTCAAATCGAGTCGAATTAATTTTAAAAAAATAAAAATTAACTTAAATTTCGAATCGATTTTTAATATTAAAATTGTTAAATCGAATTAATTTTAATAGTTGAAATCGAAATCTAATTTAACAATTAATTTAAAATATATTAAATATAATATTGTTATATTGTTATATTGTTGCGATAATCTTTATTTATATAATAAGTACTATATCTTTAAAGTAATCTTTAAGTGCGCATTACAATAAGAAATTTTTCGATAACCCTAGCGTAACCCTATTTTAACCCTAATATAGTCTTGAATCTCGAAGAGAAGATAACTATAACAAGTTAGTTTGTTCTCTCTATATATAATATTTCTCGCAAGTATTTGCAACGTACAAATACTTAATAGATACTTTTAATATAATTAATTTTAATTCTATTCTATTATAATAAGTTTAGTACAAGTTGTTATAATAAGTTATTTAATTATTATATTAAGTATATTCTTTTCTATAGTAATATTGTTTTTTAATTTCTTTTTGTATTTGTTAATAATTTTCGATAAATTAATTAAAGTCTTAAAATAATTTTTAATATCTTCTATATATTTGTAAAAGTTCTTTTAGTTATATTTTTTATCTAAGTTAAGAATTAAACTATAAGATCTAATAGTTTTTAAAAGTATTTAATTAACTTCTTGTATAAATATAAATATCTTATCTAATAATATTTTATCTAAAACTTTCCATAATTAATTTAGATTATTTATTAAATAATAAATATTTTTTAATCTAGTTTTAAGAGTATTTATTATTGTATTAACTTGTTCTCTAATATTGTCTTAATTGTTAAGTATTTCTCTTAATATAATATTAGTTTATTAACAATTTATAAAGTTTTATAATTAATAATCTTTTGCAAAGTAATTTAGTTTGTTATATAAATAATATATTTTCTAGACTAATTGCGTCGATTTAAGAAATCGAGTTCGATTTAAAAAAATTAATTAAATCGAAAGTCTTAACAATTTAATTTAACTTCAAAAGTTAAATCGAAAATTAAATCGAAAAATCGAATTAAATTGTTAAGACTATTATTTTTAATAAATTTAATTATTTTTAGTAATAATTAATTAATAAGTTTAAAAGAAATAGTTAATCTATTTAAATTAATTAATAAATATATTAGAGATTTGTTTTTATAATTATATTACTACTAAGTATTATCTAGTAATTAATATAAAATTTAAATTTAAACTTAATTTATACTATTTTTAATATTCTTAATATTCTCGACAATTTAATTCGATTTTAATTCTTGAAATCGAAAAAGTTAAATTATTAATTTAAATAACTACTAGTTGTATATTACTCTACTTCTCTTGTATATTATCTCTAGTTTACTTGTATATTATTCTTTCTCTACTAAGTCTAATTAAGTAATTTAACAATCTTATAAATAAATTAAATTAACAAATTAAGAGAGTTTATAAAAGATATTTGATTTTGCGTCTCTCTATTATTAAATTTATTGTATTTTCTTATTAATTTCTCGATACAAATTTAAACCTAAAATATCTCTTTCGTATACTTAGAATTATTTTTATTTGTATCTCTAATTATATCTAAAAAGACTAAAATACTTGAAATTTAATTCTTTGCAATATTCTCTTCTTGTTTATCTTATTAATTTTGTATATATAAACTAATTGTTAGATATTTACGTTTGTTAAGTAGAGTTTTTAAAGATTATTTAATATCGATATTATAATTGTATCTTGTTTAATAAGTCTTGCGAACAATCTTTTAACTTAACAATAGCAAACTTCTATACACGTAATATATTATTTAAAAGAGTTCTATTTTTAAGATAGATAATAACAACAACAATATAAACAAAAGATACGTAGATAGATTCTAAAAATTACTTGCTTAGACTTAGTAAAGAGAAGATAATATACAAGCAAAGTAGAGATAATATACGAGAAAAGTAGAGTAGTATACAACCAGTAATCATCTTAATTTAAGTTAATTCTAGAAGTTAAAATTAAGAGTTAAATTAAGAGTTAATCTAAGATTTTCTAAAAAAAATTATTTTACTTTATTCTAAAATTCTACTTTTTATATTTTTAGATAAAATTTAATTTTATAAATACAAATTTACAATTATTGAAGTTATTAATTAAGTTATTATACTTTTAATTAGAACAAAATTCTTCTTACTAATAATTAATTATTAATCGAAAGAAAATTTCTATTCTTTTATAAAATTAATTATATTGCTTTTTTATTATTTTTTATATAATTTGTTAATAAAATTAATAATTTTATACTTAAGATTGTTTTTAAAATCTTGTTAAAATATTGTTATAAATACAATATTATTTTACTTAATAAAATTAGTATACTTTTAGAATCTTATTATATAATCTATTGCAAAAATTTGTAAAATTAAGTATTAAATTTTTTTTTGTTTTTTTTTTACTAAATATTTCGAAGATTCTTTAAAACTCTTTTTTAAAATTCTTAAAGTTTATAAATATTATATAAGAATTTTTGTTATAATTTTTTATATATTTGTATAAGTTTAACTTAAATTAATATTAAGTTTTTCTTTAAAAAATATTAATATAAATATTGTTTTTTAATTTGCTAGAACAAAATAAAAAATAAAATAAATATTTATTTATATAAATTAATTCTTTAGATTAATACAATCTTTATAATAGATATTAAATAAACTTGTTAATTTTTATCTTATTGTTTTTATTAAATTAATATTAAAGATAAAAGTATATTAAAGAGAAATTTATATTATTAAAAAGATTTATAAAGATCTTTAAACAATATAAGCAATTATTTAATAGTAAAAGATTGCAACTTTGTAATTATAATTAGACTAATTGCGTCGGATTAGATTATCGAGTTCGGATCGAGTATCCGATCCGAATTGGATTAAGTCGATTTTAAAAGTTGAAATCGAAAAGTCAATTCAATTTCTAGAATCGAAATCGATTATTCGATTCGATTTCTAGAATTGAAATCGAAATTCGATTCAAAAAATCGATTCGAATTGCCAAGACTTTTGATTAAATAATTAAATAATTAATAAATAGTATCTATAACATCTATAGATGCAAATTATATATTAATTTTTTTTTTTTAATATTTAAAAATTTAAATAGCATCTATAGATCTATAGATGCAAATTATATATTAATATTAATTTTTTAATATTTAAAAATTTAAATAGCATCTATAGGTCTATAGATGCAAATTATATATTAATATTGATTTTTTAATATTTAAAAATTTAAATAGTATCTATAGATCTATAGATACAAATTATGCATTAATATTGATTTTTCAATATTTAAAAATTTAAATAGTATTTATAACACTTATAGATATAGATAATATATTATAGTAATACATTATTATTTTCTACAATTAATTAATAATTATTTTAAATTTATAGAATTTGTCTAAAAAACTAAAAAGTAAAGTTTAATTCTAAAAATAGTAATTCTTGATATAATAACGCAATTTTCGGTTTCTTGGCGATTCGATTCGATTCCTAATATTGGAACCGAAAATCGACTCGGATTGTGTCGATTTGTGTCCAAAATATTAGAAATCAACTCGGGTTTTGGGTCGATTCCTAGAGTTGAAATTGTCGGGTCGGGTCGGTTCCAAAAGTTGGAACCAAAACCCGACCCGACGGTCAGTCTATATATACTATATTGTTTCGAACTAGATTTGTAATAAACGAAGATTCTATAAATACTCTTAACTTAAATATTAAATATCTATTAGAACCTGCATCTACTAGTTGTCTATTTTCTTCCTGGAGTCAGATCTTGCTATCCTTCTCGAGCATGTGCTTTTGCTCTGCCTCGGCTGGATCGCCGTTATACCGCCCTTAATCGTGCCAAGACGGTGGTTAGCCATTTCCGACCGCCAGGGTGATGAGTTGCAGCCCGCCTGCCACACTACTCATTTGTTCTGCTCTTGGAATGAATGTTCATTGTTCTTCATATCGCCTACAATGACCGGCTCAAAAAATCCACGCGTCTTTGTCACCGGCGTCACGGGCTTCGTCGGCGGCTCTGTCCTCGCTTCTCTTTATAAGGGCCAACCTGATATTCACATCACAGCTTTGGTCCGTAAGGAGTCTGATGCTGAACAGCTTCAGTCAGTCTATCCGAATCTCTTGATCGTCATTGGCTCGCTCTCTTCGCTCTCTCTCCTCACGTCCAATGCCGCCGCTGTCGACTTCGTCATACATATGGGAGGTGACAACGTCCCTGCCGTGTGCGCAATGATAGATGGACTAGCACCCTCCTCCACCACTGGAAGGCCTTTGCCACAAATCATCAGCATAAGCGGACCTCGCAGCTTGCTCGACCTCTCTGTCCCCATCACTGGGATCGAAAGCCCAAACAGCAAAGTTTGGAGCGATGTTGC
>JAABUL010005910.1_pt1 | contig 14655 bp, 18 predicted proteins | sample 5559151 | NCBI WGS metagenome assembly JAABUL01 (sample SAMN10711876, study PRJNA513368) | rock metagenome | isolation source: Antarctica rocks | place: Antarctica: Victoria Land, Pudding Butte sud | reverse complement strand
GAGAGGGTGCAAGTGGATTGTGTGTCAAGTTATCCAAAACACAGAATGCATCACAAAGATTCTCCAACGATTCTTCGTACGATTCAGGGTCTAACAAAAGAGGGTATAACGAGAGACTGTTCTGCTGATGTTTAACTACTAGAACGAGTCCTAGTAGCACAACTGCTACAGAAGGGACCCGACGGTGAACACCTGCAGCTTGGACGCCGAATGCATGAAGCAGCCCAGGAGCCACGTGGCGTGCGCTCCGCGCTATGAGTTGCCCGGCTTGGCGTGCATCCCCGACTCGTGCTGCGCACAATGGGTCACCGCCGGCAACACCTGCTCATCCAATGCCGGCTGCCCCTGCAAATGCACCTGCGTCACCTCCATCTGCGGCGCGGGCTGCGGCTTCTGCACGGCCCATCGCTGGGCCGCACGGGCCTCCCGTTCCCACTGGGTATCCTGATATCTGTGGCACCCTCGGCCCGACTGAGCAGCATAGCCTCCGCGTCCACCGCCGTGCCGGCGGCCCGCTCTCCTCCGCCCCCGCCTGCTGCGTTCCTAGCCCTGCGGACTGATGCCACTGACCCCACGATCGCACCAACCACACCTGCGCCGCCCACGCAATCGTCACCGACAGCTGCCCCAGACGCTCCCACGCTCACGCCTGGGACGCCCCCTTGCAACCCTATGACATATGGCCATGATTTGACGCACAGCCCCGTGACTTCATGCGGCGACCCGCACAAGTGCGTCTTCAGTTCACCCTGCTCTCTCGTTTATGCTCGATTAATCCTGATCTCTCGCTCCAGTCAACCTGCAAGACAAGCTCTGCCCAGTTGCCGGTTCGGAAATGTAATGCTGACACAAGACATGCCATCCTTTGCACTGATGTTGAGGTTTGAATGCTGATCCTGCTCAACATGATGTGCGAATTACGAATTCGTTTATTCAAACTGATGTTTGCAGCTTCAAGGGTACCCAGGCAACTATCCAACTTGCAGCCACTGCATTAGCGACCCCAGCGGCGTCTTCAGACACGCTACTTTTCAGACCGGCCAGAGCTACTCGAGCAGTGCTGACTGTGGCTCGACCCAGTTCTGCTCTGCCATGTCTGAGCATTTGTGTAATTCATTGCTATGCCCTGCCCGTCATCTAGTCTGTGACTGCACTGAGCTGTCTTGCTTGGCTGCCTATATTCGAAATATTGTTTGCACTGGCGCGCCGCGCGTGTGCGGGTGGTCAGCATGGTCTGCATCATTCAGGCAGAAGATTTTATGTGATCATTCGGCAGACCATTTTGTTGCAGGCTTCTTGGTTGTGGGCCTTGTTCTGATGAAAGGAACTGGTCTTTCAGGGCTGGTATGGGCCGCCGCTTGTCATATGATATAACATTGGTTTCTTGCCGCCTCACAGCTGCACCAGCATGCAGCAGTTCCTCGTGACAACGCACCGGTGGTTCCGCAGGTTGTCTATTACACTCGCCTTGCTGCATTCCCTGCTTCCTGCGTTGGGCGGCGCATGACCTGAGCGCCGCGCGCCGTACATCCGCTGTCGCCGCTGCGCTCTGCCCGGCGATTAGTCCACGAGAGCATGCTCGGGAGGTGACATCCCACTGCCGCGGTCATATCTGTGCGATTATGGAGAAACGATGCCTTGCCGAGACGCCGCACTTCCCCGCTGGTCGTCGCATAGCTGATATGGAGCCCTGCCGCAGTTGCTGGTGAAAGCCGATGTTCCCGTAATGCCGTCCTCTACATCACACGATGGCACCGCGTGCATAGCACTGGCAACACCCGGATACCACTGAGATACAGGGTTTAGCGAAGTCCCCCCGCACTGGGACGCGGTGCCGTGCCTGCTCAGAACCAGAGCGCCTGCCACGCCGCCCGCGCGGCTGCGCCACCTGACGACCGTGCCTGGCCGTCATGGGTGCATCTGACCGCCAGCGGGCTCGACCCGCAGGTCGTGCGGTGCCATTGCAGCAACGCCGGACGGTGGGTGGGCCGGACACAGGAAGAGGCGGCACTCTAGGCTTGTTTTACACATACATGTCCATATAGCGTTCCAGTCCTGGACGCAAACAACGAAAGCCGACAACAAAACGCTAACAAACGAACCCTATTCATGGTCAAACACGCCAGCCGCTGCCTGCGACGCGCCACTGCTCCCTGCAACAGGGACATCAGACTCTTCAGCTTGTCACCCAAGATTTTGAAGTAAATACTGTGGCTTATGATAGCTGACCCTCTCAACCAGCTGGGTACAAACCCATCCTGACTGCAGCAGTTGTTAGGCAGCATGTGACACGAGGAATTGCTCATGCGTGCTGCGAATTGTTGGGCAGCTCAGAACTGCAAGCAATAACGAGTACGGCACACGAATGAGGAGAAGGGTGCAGCTCACCAGACCCCTGCCCAGCTGCAGCACCGGCGTGATGCCAGGTCAAACCCGCGCCTGCAGCAGTAATGCCGAGCTCATGCTGAGTTTGACTGGCCAAATCACTGATTTACAACCACTAATGAGTCCCACCGAGCTGATCACTCTGTCGAATCGCCTTCATGAAGGTCACACACAGCATGTGCAGCGGCAGCGGGAGTGCCAAAGGCATGAAAACATTTGCACAAAAACGGCCTTTGCTCTCCAAAGCCACACCTGTTACCAGAACGGACGCATGCTCTGCCTAATGACAGGTTGGCGAGAACAGAAACAAACGCGCCTGATGATCACGATGGGCGCTGCCACTGCCGCCGCCCCGCCGGAGGCTCCTCGTTGTCGCTCTGCCGCGCGCGGCGCCCTGCCGCCGGTTGGGCGCCTTGCTCGTCCTTTTTCGTGACGCCGTCGGGGTAGAAGTCCCCATCGGGGTAGAAGTCCCCATCGATGATCATGGTGTTCTCCCCCCGCAGGAAGTCGACGAACTTGGTGAGCGTGAAGCTTCCGCCCCCCCGGTGCCTCTCCTGCTCCTCGCGCCAGCGCTTGTCCAGCGCCGTGGCGGCGGCAGCGAGCGAGCCGCCGTTCCGCGCCTCCCAGAAGATGCGCTTGATGATTGGCCAGCGCTTGTTCCACCTCAGGGCGGGGATCTTGCTGCGCAACACCTTCTCCGAGTTCCAGGAGTTGCCGTACAGCTCGATGACCGGCCTGCAGTACACACCATTGAGGTGAATAGGATGCACCTGAATGAGATAGCTAGAGGCTTGACATCTCGCCAAGCCTCTAGAGGCTTGGCGAGATGTCAGCTGCGTGCATCGCTGACGTGAAGCACACTGTGGTGGCTGCCACCTTGAGTGTTAAAGTGCAAGGCATTACAGCAGTCTGGAGGCGTGAAATATGCCCTAGCATCATGACCTCAGCTCCCATGGAGTTGATTGCCCACCTGATCTTGTCGTGGTACTCCGCGTAGACGTCATCCACGCTGAGCGGCAAGTTCTCCGGCACTGGATCGAGGTGCTCCCGCCGCTCTGCATTGGCGCCGGCTGAGGCCCGCGACACACCCCGTGCGGTAGCGCCATGGCGGCTGCTAACCGCTGGCGCCGCCGCGGCCGGCGCCGCTGGTGCACCAGGGGGTGGGGACTACTGAGTGAGAGCTCAGTTTACAAACCGGACAATTGGCAAGGCATCCCTTCTGGTCGGAAACAGGCATCGCGCAGTAGCAACGCACACATGGATGCAAAGCAGAATATCGTGGCAACATGATAGAGTGACGGAGGAGGCACAGGCGACTAGATTCAGTAGATCAAGAGGTAGACAGCCTGCCAAGACGCGCAGCCCACCTGGCTCGACGGGCGTCGACTGGACGGCAGAGATGTGCGCCAGCCGGAAGCCCGTGTGGGCGGCATTGTGCGCCAGCGTCTGAATGGGCACCGGCGACGGCAGCGCAGGCAGCGTGACGGCTGATGCCATGGCGGCGGCAGGCGTTGGGCCAGACGCCGCCGCTGCCCCTCGCACTGCACACCAAAGAAGGGTTTTGTGTCAGTGACCCAAGAGAAATCACTTCCACACTACAGCTGCAGTGAGCGCAACCTGAAACAGGTATGAGCACACCCGAGCCGCTGAGAGAAATAAGAGAAATTCACTCATGTTTGAACGCTTGAGCGTGATCGTGCGCATGACATGACACACAAGCAGACCGTAGCACCTGGTGTTTCAAAGTCGGCCAGCGTCAGGCGCGCCGGCGGCGCAGCGGTTGCAGCCCCCGCCGCCATGCCGCTGGCCGCTGGCGCAACGCCAGGGGCTGTCCCCCGCACTGCACAGGCAGTAAAAGTGAAGCTGGACTCGGGCGCTCTCCTTGCCGCAAGCACCGACCACAGGCTTGCTGCAGAGCAACAAGAACTGTGACAAACGCCTTGGAATTCCCTACGAGAGACTGGGTGTACTTAATGAGCAAGGGGAAGTTCCAGCACCTGGGGCGCCGACGTCGCCCAGCATTAGCTGCTCAGGCGCCCGCGGCGTGGAGAGCGCCGGCAAGGGCTGCGTCAGCTTGGCTGACGGCGCCTTGCAGCAGCGCCAGCGTCTGCTGCCCTGACTGCGCCATGCCCGCCAGCAGCTGCTGCATGTCGTGCTGCTGCTGCCTCATCGTGCGCACCTCTCGGCTGAGCACCTGCAGCTGCTGGTCATGCGCCTGGATGGTGCCGACGGCTTCTCTAAGCTGCGCCGACACATGGCACACCTCTCGGCGCAGAGCGTAGTTGACCAACGCCTACAATGAGAAAGAAACTGAATAAGTAGATGAATACAAAGCAGGAAAAAACATGATGCCGCAGCCAGAAAACCAAACTGATTATCCAGTCCTGATGCAATGCTCCTGATGCAGTGCGAGGCAAAGTTGCCGCCGCCGCCATCCCCGCCCCTGAATGCCACCTCCTCTGTCGCCGGATCTGCCGCCACCCCCGCCGCCGTCCCCGACCCCAGCCCCGCCCCCACCCCTGCACGCTACAGACACTGAGGCCCCGAGACATGCGCCGGTGACGCCGCACCCACCGACGACCCAATGGGACGCTCCTGCCTCCCTACCCGAGCCGAAGCCCGCCCCAGTCTGCACGATGGACCCGGTGACGACCTGCAGCTCGGACGCCGAATGCATGGTGCAGCCTCGGACACACCTGCCCCGCGGTCAATCTGCGAGATCATGCTCGGGAGGTAACATCATACTGCTGCGGTCAGACATGTGTAATTACGGAGGAAAGATGCCTTGCCGAGCCGCGCTTCACTGCTGATCGTCGCTGACATAGAGCCCCACCGCAGTCGCTTGCTGCGCTGTGAACGTCGATGTTCCCCGTAATGCCGTCCTCTGAATCTCGTGCTAGCGCCGCATACATAGCACTGGTCCTGGCAAATCACGGGATATGCAATCGGAAAACGCCAACAGGATCTGCCACAGACTCTACCCTCTGCTGAAGTCTTGTCGATTTGAAACAAGGGTCGGTGACGTGGATAGAGCTGCCGCCAGATCTGACATATTTGCCCCCAGGACACTTCAATGCGCACGAAAAAAGGTCGAACCGAGAGTCTCCCGGTACTTAGCCAGTACTTAAGCCTATAGTTCATGCGCGGTCCCCGTATATGCGACACGCGTGCGCCTTTGTGCGAAAGCGCACCGCGTCGCCTGTGGTGCCTCCGAAGCGCCGAAAATCGGCGACGCGCGTCGGCTTTCATAGAGGTTGCCGTTGTCCGCTGGGCGGGCGCTGAGTCCGCAGTTTATCGATCTCGCCTCACGGTGCACGGGTCCGGTGCACGGGCGTTCCGTGCCATGTCGGAGTCACTTCAAGAGGCCAGAGTGAAGCGCCTCAGAGTGCGGCGGAGTGCGCCGAGTCGTTTGCAGATCGGGAGTGGCGACCATGCGCGCACGTGCCGTAACCTTGCGACCCTTCCCAGTGACAGAGCAGGAGAGATGGTGAAGTGCCGCTGACAGGCACCAACCGCAAGGCAACGGCGAGGCAGATCGAGACGCTGGTCAAGGCCAAGGTGCTGGCGGAGGACGACGAGGAGCTGGACCAGCTGACCAAGGCCGAGGCCAGCAAGCTCATCAGCGAGCTGTTCGCCAAGTAAACTGCCGCGCCCTGCGCGGCAATTCTGCTGGCGGCACGCTTCACCTCCGCAGTTCGTTCCGTGCCTCCGCAGTTCTTTCTGTGCATGCTGACGGACACACCTCACAGTAAGACACCCGGCACTTCCATCCACCTCCACATCTCCAAGGAATCTGCATGTCACAGCCAAGTGCTCCCCCTCCCTGGCCACCACGCCCCATATTTCTCGCGCACTTCCTACACCCTCAAGGGGGCTCACTACATTACAGCGTTCCCGAATCAGTCAGATGCACAGATGCAGTCCGACAGATGCAAAGCCGCAAATGCCAATAAAACAGTGTTCAGCCACCTAGAAGGTTATCTTGTATCATTCCAGTCACAGGACGTCCTCGCGAGCGTTGCAGCAACATTGCATTCAGAGACGTGTCTGGCAGCATCGACAACGGTGCAGTCCACAGGAACTGAGCTTCCAAATTCCGCCTCGTTGGCAAAGATGCTTTCAGCAGACAGGCAAGGTGTCACGCACAGGCCGCTTGCGCCAGGCAGCCGCCGACATGCCGCCAGCTTCCACAGAGCCTTCAGGCGGGACAGGCGGCAGCGCGCCAGCAGCTGCAGGGTCTATGCCAGGGCCATTGAGCAGGTCACGAACGAGCAGCTGCAGCAGGCGCGGCTTATTACAGCGCTGAAGACGCCGTACCTGCAAAACGGCAAGTTTGACTTGCCGGCTTATGACCGCATGGTCCAACATCAGGTGCGGCCAAGAAATGAAATGCAGCATCTCGCCTGTCTCCTACGAGGACGTTTGCACCTGAGATGTGCCACGACGCTTACCTTGGGCGCCGCGCAATGCTATATACCTCTCGCCACTTGCCACCGCCAAACAGCGACTGCGTCGGCTGGCAGAGCAGGATAGCCCGAGCACCATGCATCAGGACATCTCATCTGCAGAGCCAACACACCTTCAACTGAGAACAGACTCAACATTGCTTGAACCTGCAGATCGACAATGGCGTGGATGGCCTCATCATTGGAGGCACCACGGGGGAGGGGCAGCTCATGTCTTGGGACGAGCACGTCATGCTCATCGCCCACTCGGTCAACAGGTGGGCAGATCTGCGACCACTCATATCCACAGCAGCAGGCGCCATCAAGTCGCCGTCGGTGCCAGTCAGCTCGTTGCCGCGCTAGGATGGAATGCGCCCGAAGATGAGTCAGCGGTGCCGAACGGAGGCAAATGCACTCAGCTGCCGGAGCCGAGCCTGACCTGCTGGCCGCCACCGCAGGTTCGGCGACCAGATCCGCATCATCGGCAACACGGGCTCCAACAGCACGCGGGAGGCGGTGCACGCGACCAGCCAGGGTTTTGCCGTCGGGATGCATGCGGCGCTGCAGATCAACCCCTACTACGGCAAGACCAGCCAAGCGGGTCTGCGCACCCATTTCGAGGCGAGTTTCGTTTCCGCACTCCTGCTGCCAGCTGCAGACCACTCGTGCCGCACATCACCCTCGACTCAGTACAAACACTGATTGCCTGAGTGGGTCTGTCAAAAGCAGGCGTGCCTGGACCTGGGGCCGGTGATCACCTACGATGTGTCGGGGCGCACCGCTCTGGGGTCTCAATTCCGATTGCAAGTTTCAGACATGTGATTTCTTCCAACGCAGGCATGCCTGGACCTGGGGCCGGCAATCATCTACAACGTGCCGGCGCGGACCGCGCAGGACATCCCATTTGCCGTCATCACGGACCTGGCGGCGCACCCCAACCTCCTGGGCGTCAAGGAGTGCACCGGAAACGCGCGGATACAGGTGGGCAACGCAGCAGGACTGATAGAACTTAGACCAAGAGCTTTCATCGTTCAGCTGCATTTGCCTGGGCGTCAAGGAGTGCGGTTACGCGGGGATATAGGTGGGGTTTGGGCTTTGGTTGCCCTGTGCTGCCTTTCTCTGTTGCCCCGGACTCTCTTGGCGAAAAGGAGTGCACTGGTAACGTGCGGATACAGGTAGGGTTCGTATGCAGTACTCAAAACAGGGTCGACAGCTTTGGGCGTGCCTGGGATTTGCATCGATCTGTTGGCCGCAGCTGCGGCTGCCGCTCGGCAGCCTTGTAGACTTTTGCATGCGGTAGACACACCCAGCGCGAGGCATTTCAAGGGTTTAGGGTTTAGTAAAGCCTGCAGTCTCTGGCTCCACATGCTGTGTAACAATATACTGAGCTGGGCATGTTGCAGCCAGCAGGGTGATGGCGTTTTACTGTGAGGCCGACACCCCAAATCCTAAAAGGCATTGCCGAGGCCCGTTGAAGCAGCGCCCTCCTGGTCATCGCAGGTGCCTCAGCCGCTGACCCTGTGCTCCTGTTCAAAACCCTGCAGTGCTACATGGAGACAGGCATCGGATATTTGGAACGGCCACGATGACGAGGCGCATGCAGCGCGCCACGAACCCACATAATTAACACCCTGATTGGTTTGTGTACATCATCAAACTGCGACGTTTGTCCCCTGCAGAGCTACACGGAGGCGGGCATCGCGTCGTGGAGCGGCAACGACGACGAGGCGCATGCGGCGCGGCACGACCACGGCGCCGTGGGCGTCATCAGCGTGACCAGCAACGTGGTGCCCGGGCTCTTCGCGCACATGATGCGGGAACGCGACGACGCGCAGAACGACGCTCTGCAGGTGCGCCTGTGCTGGCTTGTTGCCGTTCTGTGTCTTCGTCGCTGGACCTCACTGTCGGCAGGCTGGATGGACATTCAGGTCCTAAAAGACTTACGTCCCAGAATGGGCATTTGGTCAGCCGGTGCAAAAGCTGTGACTCCGCCAGTAGTGCAGCAAGCGCGCGTTTCTGCACTCCGGACCGAGCGTGATTTCGTGACATCGTTTCGTGCCACATCTGTGAGGTGCCTGTTGCACTGCGTGGCAGGACCTTCCTGCCAGGATGGCCCAACGACCTCAGAGTCGACAACAACTGCGCAAGCCCAGGAAACCCTGAAATTCCTGACCCTGCAGGAGCTCATCGCCTGGATGTTCGCGGAGCCCAACCCCATCGCGGTCAACACCACGCTCGCGATGTGCGGCCTCGTGAAGCCGGTCTTCCGGCTTCCATATGTACCGCTGAGCGCGGCGCAGCGGGCAGAGGGCGCCAAGCTGCTGCGGCCGCTGCTGGAGCACATTCCTGGGGCGGAAAGGATCGAGGAGCTGGCCGACGACGACTTCACTGTGCTGGCAAACTTCTGAGTGATGCCTCGCCCTGCATCCTAAGGCGGCATCTTCCTGCTTCCGGCCGCCGGCCACCCCCCCAGCCGCCGTGCTGGCCACTAGAAATTAGAGGCGGCGCTCCCGCGGGCGGCCACCTCTGCTGCGGCGGCATCAGATTACGGCAGTGGCGGCGCCCAAGAGCAGCAAGCCCGTCTAGCGCTGTCGTGCCTGCAGCGCTGGCGGCAGCAGCGGCAGCAGCGATCGGCACATGCTTTCGAGGCGCTTTCCAGCAATGCACCAGTGCCCCTGCGGGAATTGGTAGCGGCGCCCGGCCACTGCAATGGCCGAAAGCAGTCAGCAACGCTGGACGCGGCAGCGGCGCCAATGTGATGGCCGCCGCGGCGGCCTCCGCGAGGCGCGACTGCAGCGGCAGCAGCGCGTCCTTGCTCACAGCCATGCTGATAAGGCTCTGACGGCAGCGGCGCGCTGCGGTCGCCACCCACAGCCAAGCTGCGGGCTCGGCGCCCCCGGCCAGGCAGCCCTGCAGCGGGCGAAGCTGCAAGTGAGCGCCTGCGCTGCTGGTGGGTCGTGCAGCAGCGGCATTTGCGCTCAGCAATACAGGGCATCTGCACCCGGGGGGGGGGGCGGGTACAACCTGCAGCGCATTTCGCTATGCCGACCTCTCGACGGTGGACAGCTGCTAGGCCCGGCAGGCGCAGCTGCTAGGCCCGGCATGGCATGATGAACAGCGACTGATGTGGTGCTAATAGCAGCGGCCTTGTGGCATTGACCATGCGCATGCCCGGAGCATGGCCATCGACGTGTTTTGCTGCCGAAGAGCTCCTGCTTCTGTGTGTTGTCCTCCACCAAGCGCGTAACGGCACGAGCTGCAGTCACTGTAAACCCTAAACCCTAACTGTCGTCCGCGCTTACTGTATCACAGACTCGAGAGTGCGAATTATGGAATCAGCGGCCATCATCTAGGTACCCGTCAATCGGCTCCTCAAAAATCCGGATGTAAGTGCAGCACGGCTGCCACCCAAGGCACTCATGTCGCCAGGTGTAACAACTGCGTCAGCCTGTATGTCTACAGTTGCACATATATCCGACCGGGGAGCATGCAGGCTGCAGAATGTGCCTTCGACAGCGGCTGATTCCGAGTGGGGACATGAGTAGACGAGAGACAGGCGCGTTTTCAAAGGTTCTGCGATGCATCATCTGCTGTGGCGCAACCTCTAGAACCTTATCGAGGTTCTGGGCATATAATTGTTATGGATGAGCAGGAATTTCGCTGCGCGCGATGCTGTAGTAAGTGGTGGTACACCCTCGTTTAATGCGAACTGCGCCATTGTCTGTCTACAAATATTCAGCGCCAGACACACGCTGTCAGATTGGTGCTGCGAATAAGCCGATCACATTCCAGCCATGCAGCTTCGTCCTACCTAATTACCCGAAACGAGAATGTGCCAAATTAAATCGCAGCTTCTTGCTGCAGTTCACAAATGCCATAGCTGGTGAGGGGTTCACGAATGAAGCGGCGCCAATTGCCAGCTGTATGCTTGGAGCCGGCCGCAGTGCCGGTCCAGTATCAAAATCGGCAGCCGCCGCCAGCCAAGCGCGCGCTTGAACCAGCGGGAGAGCCATGTGCCAGGTCTGTATGCACAACAAGTGGAGGATGCGCGCTGAGGGCGCTTTCGAGCTAGAGGTGCAGTCGAGGAGGTTGGCGAGCCGCCGCCGGCTGCCGCGCTGGAGTGCGGGGCCGGTCACAGGCCTCTGCGGTTGCCTACGACAGCACAGGAAGCCGGCACAAGTCAGCAGGTTGCAAGGACTCCGAGTGGTTTCAGCTTCTCATAGGGTATCGAAGGAGTTGGGCAGCCCTGCAGCGCGCAGACAGCGGGCTCATGTGGGCGACACTCCGAGATACAGTGGCGCACGGAACTGCGCAGATGGAACGCACAGGTTGCAGCACGAGTCGTGTGCGCACCACCAGACCCCACATCATGTAGGGTTTAGGGTTCAACTTTAAACCCTAAACCTTGTGCGCACCACCAGACCCCACAGCGATGCCGGCACAGGGAGCACGGGGAGGCTCTCCAAAGGCGGAAGGGCCGGAGGGCAGACAGAAGAAACCGAAAACGCGCAGAAAAGAAGACGCACAGATCTTGGTGTTGTTGATGGAGTGTGCGTTGAGGCGCGCGGAGGGCGCCGTCCAGCCCAGGTTGAGGCCGCAGTCGTTTTGCGCGTTCTGCTTGCTGGTGAAGTACTCGGCCAGGGCGGCGAAGGCGCCCGTCACAGCGGCGTTGCCGTCTGCAACGAGATTGCGATCCAGGGGTTGGAACTTGAAAACAACGCCGTACAAAACCAATCTGGCGTCCAGCCACCGCGTCGCAGCACTGAGTTCCGGCTGCATTGCTGGCAGGTGGTTTTTGCAAAAGCTGCAACCGAGCACTCTGCGACAGCCTTCTCGCAATCCGCCAGCGGGGCAGGGGGCGTCAGAGCGGAAGCAGCATCCAGACAGTCCGACCCAGATCTGCGTGCAACATGGTGATCCAACATGTGGCCGGCCGCGCACTGTCTACAGTGTAGGACGCGCACCAGTGGTCGGCTCAGCGTAGCTGAAGTCCTTGCGGCCGACAACGATGGAGTCGTCGCCCAGGGGCGCGCCATACAGAGCGCCGTACGGAGTGAAGCGCTGCGGCCGGAATGAGCCTGCAGGCAGGATGAAAAACGAAGTTTTTAAATAAGCTAGTAATTAAATTTAACTTTGTTAATTTTATCAACTAGCCAAAAATATTCAAGCTAGCCTAATTAAAAATTTACGATTCAAATACGTAGAAGGATTTTTACGCAGGTTGCCACAAGTTTGGCACGAGTCCGAGGCAGTGCCCTAATTACACAGCGAGCTGTAGGCTGTGTAATTAGCGCTGCAGCTAAAAGGAGCCTGCGATGCGGAGCCACGTTTGACCCAGCCAAGGCACTTTAAACCCTAAACCCTAAACCAGTGCGCGAGCGGGTTCAGATCAGATCATGTGAACAGGTGTGACGAAGGGCAACCTAAACCCTACAATTGGAAAAGAAGGCAAAGCCGGGCGAGCGGAATCACAACGCACCCTCCATGTCGAATTTGGCGGCCTCCGCGAACAGCAGGCTCTCGTACTTGCCGCTGGTCTTCTCCGAGCGCAGATTGGCATACACCTTGAGGCCCTTGAGCGGCTCGGTGATGTAGGAGTTGTAGCTCTGCGCAAGGGAGAATCCGAGGCCCATGTTGGGGGTGCAGTCGTTCGTGTGTGTCCTCGTCGTCGGCTGCTTTGACATTTCAGGGGCAAGGGGCGGAACTGCGATGTAGTCGTGGAGGGTTGCAGCGGGTGCCTCGGGAGCACAAGCACCGCTGTGCGTAATCGCGTTCACTGGGGACAGATTTCAGGCGGCTGGCAGGGCTTCGAGTGCGGCGCGCACCTGCTTGTGCCAGAAGTACTTTGGGGAGGTGCTGCTGTAGCCTCCCAGCCAGGAGCGGCCGCCGTCGCCGAGTACCTGTTGTGCACAGCTTTCCGGATGTCAGACAATCGCGGGAGGTTGATGCACAGAGGAGTTGTGCGCACTGCAGTCTGTTGTGCGCACTGCAAACTGTTCAGCGGGTAGATCAAACCCCAGCTGAATTCAGGGCTCACAGGTGAGTTGGCAAAAAGCGCAGTTGAGCAGCTGGGCTGCACCGCACTGCACTGACTACTTCATTGCAACCTAGATAGTCTCTCCGATTGGAAAGCAGACGCACGTAGTTGATCTGGAAGGCGGCGTAGTTGAAAAGCTGCGCGGCGTAGCCCAGGCTCTGCCTACGGCTGCGCAGGTTCTTGGACTGCTTCAGCGCCAGGAACGCCATCTGCGGGAAGTGGGCGCGCGCGTCGATTTCCACGGCCAAACAGATCCACCACCAGCTGAGCAGCAGGCACAAGCCAGCGCCTTTTGCAGCTACCGCAACACACCCGGCAGGATGTGGAAGGAGGCTCGAGAATCATGACGCAAGATGCACACCTGGGTCGTGGGCCGCAGCGCGCCGAAGTGGTAGGGGTACCTGGACAATGTCAACAGAGTGTACTAAGAGAAATTGCACAATGTAATTTGCACGGTTGTGAATGAGGGTTTGGCGAGGAAGAACTCTCTTCCGTGTACGGTTGAGCACCACTTCATCTAATAAAAATGCTCAGGCGTGAAATCAACCAGAGGACATAGTTAATTGTTTATTAGGGTGTATACTTACGCTAGGCCGGCTGGCGTGTGCTGGATGATCTGCTGCAGGTAGGGGCGGAAGAAGCCCTGTGCGTGGGCGAAGTACTTGCCGGAGTTCGCAGGGTCCACCTGTGGCCCAGCAGACACTCAGATGGGGCGTGTACTGGGCAGGCAGAGTCTTGTACTGGCAGGCAGATTCCTGTACTGGGCAGGCACATTCTTGTACTGGGCAGGCAGATTCATGTACTGGGCAGGCAGATCCTTGTACTGCGCCAAGGCAGGCGACATGCTGCCGCACGGCAGTGCTACGCCGGCGCGCAGCCTGTGCAATTGTAATCATAGCAGAGCACTGTCCGGTGCATATCTGCATGACGATATGCAGCTTGTTGCCGCTTGGGTCCAGCGTGTACGCCAAAAGCGTTCTGTACTAGGTCCTTGGGTGTGTCAAATGCACGCACCGTCTGCATCATGACGGTGAGGGCGGGGACCTTGTTGCCGGTCTCGAAGGCATACGGCGGCTGCGGCAGCTGCAGCATCAACATGGCAACTCAGCGTCAGCAAAGCGTGAGCGAACCATCAGGGACATCTGATGGCCATGGCTGGCAACGACAACCAGACGTGCAAACAAGTCTTTGAATTTGAGTGGAAGAGACTCGAGTCTGACACAATAAAGCCGACATGATAGTCGCAACATGTGGTGCACCTGGTTGTAGTACTTCTTGGCGTCGTTGCGGAAACGTGCCTCGCCAGTTGCACGGAACAGCCAGGCGGCGGCCCACGCCAGCTCGTCCTTGTATCCGTTGGAGGACGCATACAGGCGCTGCACAATACGGAGAAACGTAATGTAGAGTTACGGAGAAACGTAATGTAGAGTTGCAAAGTTTTTGAGTTCGTAAGGTCCAGAGGCGGCCCACGCCAGCTCGGTCCTTGTATTCATTGGAAGAGGCGTACAGGCGCTGCAGGGTGGTTCATGGACTGCATTTGGAAGCGGCGCATGCAGTCCTGAGAACTCAAGCTCTGAATGTGTCAGCTGGGCGCCCGGCCACCAACCTGTAGCAGTTGGTGCTGAAAAGCATTAGTTGTTACATAGGACCACTGGGTCCTATATATATACAACAACTCCTCCCCACTTAGCAGTCGCACGTCCCGGGCGGCTAACTCCGCAACGACAGTCGCCGGTGACCAGCAGGGTGCTTCCAATCACTACCTTCGGTCACAGGGGGCGCCTTTCA
>JAABUL010005909.1_pt1 | contig 14659 bp, 21 predicted proteins | sample 5559151 | NCBI WGS metagenome assembly JAABUL01 (sample SAMN10711876, study PRJNA513368) | rock metagenome | isolation source: Antarctica rocks | place: Antarctica: Victoria Land, Pudding Butte sud | reverse complement strand
GACGTAAAGATGAGGGGACCGCGGGGGGAAGAAAGCGCTTACTGTCGACGAGGATGATCCCGAGACATCCTGGGTCGGAACCGAACGCTTGGGCTAAAGACTTGTACAGCGATGTCGGATCGTTCTGGAGAGTCGTATACGAGATTCGTACAGGATTGATGTTAGGCAGACCACTAGGAGCTCCCATGTTGCGCTTGCAGCGTCTCAAAGACGGCTCCGCTGTCCATCCTCGGCTCAACTCCGCTCTAGCCGACTTCCGTCGGAAGCAAACCTTATCTCTCATATCAACTCGATCCATTTTCCCAAGCTTCCGCGAGATTCGGATCGTGCTGGACTCTGTCTCACCTGTTTGTTCAATGAGTCACTAGGCGAATCTGCTGAGTCAGGCCCAGTCGGTTCACAAATATTGTCATCATCGCTTGATCCCACCTGGTTTGATCATCCTCAATGTCTCGTCGACGGGCATCCAAACGTCCCGATCGACCTGACATTCCTCAGGACAACCGATCTCACGGAGATCTCCCAGATCGGGTCGCGGGATCGCTCGCCTGACCCGAAACGAGCGGAAACGAGTTTGGTCCGCATCTCAGTCAAGGATCATCGATCCATAGTGAGACATCGGGTCGAGGCGGTCATCCGACTTCGGTCCCGAAGTTCTCGGGAATGGACGCTTTGAATTTCAACCGAATAGGAAGAGTGATTTATAAGCTCAGGTTCAAGCGCCAACCTCCTCTTCATCAGTTCAAAAAATCCTGACTGTCAGGAGCCCCACGGAGGATTCCGGTAAAGTGGTACCCTGTGCATTCCAGTCACGACCCGGTTCAGCATTCCCTCGATTCTCTCCATCCCTGCAATTTGTTCTAACTCTCTCCTCGTCACATTGCACTCTCCCTGGTCCGCGGGCTGTTCCGTATTCCTCATCCCGCCAGCCATCTCTCTTCAATTTTCTCGGTCAGGTTCCTATTCAACCATCACAGGAAAACGAGATCAAATCACCTACCCAGCATGACGTCCAGACGTTCAAGCAAGGAGAAGGATCCGATCGGGACCACCGTCTTCTGCCCCAACTCTCTCCCTCCACCACCACGGCGGTCTTCCCGAAGTTCAGCGCAATCACCAGACTCCCCTTCCCCAGGACAGCCCCCTCGACCATCGCCGTCCATATCACCTCGTATCTCCAGCCTGGGACCTCTCGGTCCCGCCGGACCCACCGTCTCGTACGACAATGACGGCGAAGTCCTCTTTCCTCGACAACCCTCGAGTGATACAAGTCCACCCTCCCAGCTCACTAGCATGCTCGAGAATTGGAACTTCTTCACACCTTCCCCCGGCAGCAGCATAAGTCGTCTGCCTGGACTCATCGCCTCCGACTCGGCAGCGGATCTCGCTATCCTCTCACCCAACGCGCTACCCCTCTCTGATCTCATCGACGAAGCCTTCATACAGGACGACTCCAGCCCATCACGTCCGCCCCGCGTCGCCACCACTCCTCCCAAAATTCACAGCTTCATCGACAGTCCAGCCCCTCGCGCCGGACAGTTCACTACCAATCCCTTTCGCCGTCCCGCTGCTCGGGGCCAAGGTGGTTTCCTCTTGGGGTCGCCCCAGCCTCTGCCCCCCAGCCCCCTCTCCGGACCTATACCCTTCCGTCAACCTTCCTGGTCCGCAAATACTGGAGCACGGCGGGCGAGCGTACCCAACGCATCGGTCCGGGTTGCGGGACCTTTTGCCTCACGCCTGTATGGCAATCACTCATCGGTATCCCGCGGCTCCCTCCCCTCTCAATCACCTCGCGATCCACCTTCTTTCGCTCCTGATACCCAGACGAACCAAGGGGAACTCTTCTCACCCGTTTATACCCTGGCGTCACCGTCCTGGGCACCCGCCACACAATACACCTTCCCTCCTCGTACTCCCGAGAACACTCTCGACCTCCACTTCGACGAGGTCTTCGCTGCCGGGCCTTCTCAGGAGCACACACACCAGCCTACACATCGATCTATCTCGGACGATCCGAACAGCTCCCAGGTCGCAGCGCGATACCTGCGCAATCGAAGCTTGAATCCCGAATTCGTCAAGCGATACGAGGTCCACGACGAACTAGGCTCCGGCGGCTTCGGTTTCGTGTGCTCGGCGGTGCAAACGGGTCACGGTAATATACTCGGGAAAGAAGTAGCGGTCAAGTTCATCTTCAAGGACCGGATCGCCGAGTGCGATCAAGGTTTAATCCACGGCGAGCCGGTGGAAAGCTACGTACTCTCAAGGTGTAATCACCCAAATATCATCGCCTTTCGTAGCCTCTTTGAGGATCCAGACTTCTACTACCTCGTGAGTCGCATCCTGCACGTCGGCGCTGATCGGACAGGTACAAGAGCTACATGGCGACCCTTGGGCACCAGGCCACACACTCGAGCCCAAGAGCCACGTCTACGCTACAGCGTCTGTCCCCAAGATTCCGGTTCTTGCCTTGGGTCAATCATTCGCACCAGGATCAGTCCTCAGCGGGTCTCCAGCGTCGGACTGGAGTGGATGGAGCCCGAACCCCGCGGCGAAGCGGCCAAACATGGCAAGACGAGCGAGTCACGACCTGTTTGAGGCGGTCGAGCATCAGAGGTTCACGGAAGACCAGGCGAGGACCATCTTCCGCCAGATAGGTGGGCCCATCTCTGCACACCTGATCTGCGCTGATGTATGATAGCATCCGCGGTGTCATACCTGCACAAGAGGGGCATATATCACCGAGATCTCAAGGACGAGAATATCGTCATCGACCGTAATCTACAGGTGTGCATCTCTTGCGCTAGTCCGCAGCCACGCTGACTCTCACAGGTCAAGATCATCGATTTTGGCAGTGCCGTCTTTGAGAATCGACAATGCCCACCCGTAGTGCACGATCACTTCCGCGGTACCATGTCGTATGCGTCTGCTGGTAGGTTACCTCGCTGCTTAGCGATTTGCATCGCTGAATCGTCTGCAGAGGTTCTGAGCGGTATGTCGTACCACGCGAGACCCGCCGATATTTGGGCTCTCGGCATCATCCTCGGAATCGTCCTCACCGGCGAATCCCCTTTCCCGAGTACCCCATACGCCCAGGTCGGTCGGATCAAGATGAAGCGCCAGATCTCGGCGAGCTCGTACGATCTTCTCGCCCGGTGCTTGCATACCAACCCGGAGAGAAGAGCGACGATCGAGACGATCGAGTCGCATAGATGGTTGAGGGTCCCGATGATCCACCGGGGCAGCGTGTTAGGTTTGGTGTTGTACTAGAATCATTCCGATCGGTCGTCTATGCGGGGGTTCTCGGTCTTGGGTTTTGGACATTTCAGGGTTGTTCACGCATACACGCATACACGCATTCATACATTCATAACAGCATTAACCCCCTCCTCATTCTTACATAGCATCCCATCCTCATTGCATTTCGAAAACGGCCCCCTCCTGTTGTTGGTATCATTACGAAGCCGCGGAGCTGTAACAAGACCGTCGGAATGCATGTCGTCTCCTGTCATCGCTTCGCCTATGCCAGGAAGTTTGCGCATAGGCGATGCCGCTCTAACTCTAGATTAGACCCTGAAACGCGTGCCTGGAAGATGACAGATCTTTTTCCGCTGCTCCTCGGGGTGTCCTTAGCATTTTCGGCGGTCACGTCGTTCTACCTTTCTGTGGCCGATTGCCCGGATGACTCATGATGGGCTAGGTATCCTTCTGTTATGTTGAGCCAAACAGACACATCTCTGCGGGTCTGAAATCGCAATATGCCTCTCCACCCCAATCTACACCTACTCTTACCCCTCTCCGACCCGTCTGTGCAGCTCGAAGCCCGGCTATACCTCCCTCATGACCCACCTTCCTCCTCCCCATCCTCCCCATCATCTGCCCACACTCTACCTCTCACGACTTCGGCATCCTCAGAACCTATCTCCGCGGCGGGTCTTAGTCTCTCGATCCAAGATGCACTAGCAGCATGGGAGGTTGAAAGGTTCATCACGGTCGCCCATCCATGGGGCAAGATGGGTGCCAACATGCTAGTCTGGTCCGTCTCCTCCTCTTACCCCTGGTGGAACACCTAGAGTGACGATCAGACCCACAGCGTCATTGTCGACTACTTGCCGAGCGCTATCGCCAAGCAAAATAAGCGAACAGCAATACTCAGCTTCAATGCCCGTGGGATCGGCCGATCGACGGGATCAGCAGCGTGGGGATTTTTAAGCAGTCCCGACTCGGACGATTATGCTGAGATTGAGGCGTGGGGACTGGGAGTGCTTGATCCGAAGGAAGTGTGCAGAATGGTGAGTCGCGATAGCAAACCGGGAAGTATTGCATGGCGCTGAGGTGAGGTGATCGTTGCTTGAACAGGGCAATTCGATGGGCACGATCGCGGCGCTCCATGCTCCCTTACCTGAGACTCATCGCATGGAATCCATCCTCCTCGTCTCGCCCCCTGTTACCATCTTTTGGGTCCTATCTTTCCTTCGACCCCCCAAGGGCTTCCATGCCGGACTCAAAGCGATTCTCGATGCTTCACCCGAAACAGATTCGGCAAACGGGCAATCTAGTCAGAGAAGGATCCCAATCTGTATCATCTACGGGAATCAAGATCCCTTCACTCGGGCGGGGTCATATCGAGCATTAGGTCGCAAATACGCACAGAAGGGTTTGATGATGACGGAGATTGATGGAGCGGGGCATTTCCATCATTCGGAAAAGGAGGGAGAGGGAGTGAAGAGGGCGATTGGGGAGTGGCTGGACAGTTTGTGAGATGTAGAGATGCATATTGCCCCGTCTGTGTTCAGCTTTCTTCGTGGAAGGATGGATCAGAGGCTGGAAAGCACCGACGGCGAAATTTTATACTCCGACAAATCTCCGAGCTTCCAGGCCAAGATGATTCAGATCTGATTCTTCTTTGACTGAGTATGTTTCGCCGTGCCTGTTCTCCCTCGAGCCGGAAATTCCAGCCCATCCGGTTCTCCACCATGAGCACACGATCCCGTACCGCCTCGCTTCTCCGGGCGGCGTTCACTCGTCGAACCACTGCACCGTATCCTCTACCTATCATAGCGACGCTATCCACATCGACCCAAGCTTCAAGCTCATCTCGCCGAGATCAAGGACCAGCAGCACTCGCCACTGCCTCCCGTGTTCTCGTTACCCCATCTTGGACCCCACCTCGACCTCCACCCCTCTCGACCCCCTCACGATCCGACGATGACCTCCTGAAGGCTCACTTCGACCTTCCCTTCCCAATCTCTTCTTCTACGTCCTCCCCACCATCCGGCCTCTTTCTCCTCTCCCCGCTCTTCTCGCCCGCTTCGCTACCACCACTCACCGACCGGACCCTCATCCACGCACAAGCCCTTGTCGAGCGAATATGCGCCGCCCCATCAGATCCGAGCGGACGAGAAGTCAGGCTGGTGGTGAAGAATCTGGATCGACTTAGCGACCTTTTATGCGGGGTCATCGATATGTGCGAGCTGGTACGGAACGTTCATCCGGATGAAAGCTGGGTCATCGAGGCGGAACGGGCGTATGAGCGGTTGTGCAGTTTCATGAATGGGCTTAACACCGATCAAGGCTTGTACAAGGTGAGTCTCACATCACTCGTACTTTACCTAGCTGATCTGGTAAAGGCCCTAGTGGAGACGCTCGAGTACCCCTTTCCAATCCCCTTATCCACCGCGGAAACCCAAGTCGCCTTGACGTTCCTCCGAGACTTCGAGAAGTCCGGTATCCACCTACCACCCGCCATCCGAGCGCGCTTCGTCAACCTGTCCGATTCCCTACTCTCCCTCGGTCGAACGTTTCTGTCCTTCGCGTCATCCGGACCGAGCTCAGATCCACCCATAGAAATACCCAACGCGGACAATTTGCTCAGCGGCATGGGAAGCCAATTCATCGATGCCCTTCCCCGACGGCGGGGGAAGGTGTATGTCACACCTGGCAGCTGGGAGGCGCAGATGATCGCTCGCTATGCAAGGGATGGCGAGGCGAGGAGATTAGTGTTCGTCGGCGGGATGCGGACGGAGTCTGATCGGGTGGAAGTGCTGGAACGGATGGTGAAAGAGAGGTCCGAATTGGCAGACGTGCTTGGGAAGGAGACCTGGGCGGATGTGGTGCTTACCGACAAGATGGCGAAGACGCCGGCGAACGTCATGGGGTTCTTGTCGTCACTTGCAGCACATCACCGACCAGCAGCCGCAGCAGACGTGGCGACTCTCCAGCGGCTCAAGGCGGCTAATCTCACCGGCTCCCACCACTCCGCTTCAAAAGCATCCCTCCCGCCGCTGTACGCCTGGGACCGTGACTTCTACTCCGAGCGGCATCTCATGTCACTCTCTCCTACCTCATCCCTCCCACCCATCACACCCTATTTCTCCACCGGGACGGTCCTCCTCGGCCTCTCCCGTCTCTTTTCCCGCCTGTACGGCATCTCCTTCAAGCCAGCACTGGTTGCGCCCGGAGAAGTGTGGTATCCGTCCGTTCGAAGGCTCGACGTGATAGACGAGACGGAGGGCCAGATTGGGGTAATCTATTGCGATCTGTTCTCGCGAGAGGGGAAGCCTCCCTCTGCTGCCCACTATACCGTCCGGTGTTCTCGGCGAGTCGACGACGATGATTATGCTGGCGACCGATTGTCAACGGGATGGGATCAACCCTATGGACGAGGGCTCGAGACGGAAGGTGATCTGGCGAAAGGGCGGGAAGGACGGTATCAGCAGCCGATAGTTGTGCTCACTACCGACTTTGGGAATGTCGAGGAGGGTCGACCGGCGTTGCTGGGATGGAATGACGTGGAGACCCTGTTCCATGAGATGGGTCATGCGATTCATTGTGAGTACCTTCAGCTGCTTGACAGTATCCAGCTAATGTCGGGACCCCAGCCATGATCGGTCGAACAGAATACCACAACGTCTCCGGGACTCGCTGTGCGACGGACTTTGTCGAACTCCCCTCGATCCTGATGGAACATTTCGTCTCCTCACCCTCCGTCCTCTCCCTCTTCGCATCACACTATGCGACTGGCGAGCCACTTCCCCTCCCACTCATTCAAGCGCATCTCAATCTCCAATCCTCGCTCTCCGCGCTCGAAACACATGGCCAGATCCTCCTGGCCATCCTCGATCAGAAATATCACTCCCTCCGGCCCTCTGGCCACCCGTCGTTCGACTCGACCCGGATGCACACGGATCTGCAGAGCGAGATTGGCGTGATCCCGCCGGTAGAGGGGACGGCTTGGCAGACCCAGTTCGGCCACTTGTACGGGTACGGCGCGACGTATTATTCATACCTCTTCGATCGGGCCATAGCGGGGAAAGTCTGGTCGACTCTTTTCAACCATTCACCAGAAGGCAGTCTGAGCAGAGAAGGTGGAGAGGTGTTGAAGGCGAGAGTGCTCAAGTGGGGTGGCGGGAAGGATCCGTGGGAGATGGTGGGGAGTGTGGTGGGTGGACGGGAAGGAGAGGCGGTCGCGAGAGGGGATGAGAGGGCGATGGGCCTGGTAGGGGGTTGGCTGGTGAAGTAGATCTTTGGGTTTTAGGAGCAGATCGTGCCATTATCTCACATGAATTGTGGCATAGACATGTAGACTAAATGTGCATGCTGTCTCAGCTGACCTTCACCCTCTTAGAACTATCTTCTGCTATGATGTCGAAAGTGCGCTTAGCCGGAAAAGTGGTCCCTTCAACATCGCCGGTCTGAAAATCTTCTAGACGGCTAGGAAGCGGCATCATCTTCGGCATCGAAAGGATCGCCTTGAACGTCCTTCTTGCCTCTGAATCACCCATGTTATTGTCAGTTTTCATCTGTGGCGTCCAGAAAGAAGAACACACGTGCTCTGAGCAACACCATCTTCGGGTTCAGCGACACCGCATCCTTCGCCAAATTCGCCGGCATCCCCAAGATCGCCGCCCTGTCCTCCATCAGCTCACATTCTCCCCACTGTCGCGTCACGATAGTGATGGGAACGCACAGATTGATCACGTCCAGCGGTCCCCTCATGCCCTCCGCACTTCCCCCAGGCCCAGAAGAGAACACAACCCCCTTCCCGCCAGTGACGCGGATCACCTCGCGCGCGTTCGACATGAAATTTTGGCGATAACGACGGGCTACCTCGGGTGGGAGTGTAGGGGTTGGGAAGAGGCCGGCGGCGTAGAGGATCTCGAACTGCGGCACCAATTTGAGACGAGACGAATGTTTGAGGGACAAGAAGAGGGTGGAACGCACGACGACGCCATTCCGTTGGGCTTGACGGATCTGTTTTCGATTCAATCTGAAATGATACGGTTTCTCGTGTAACGGGAGTGTGATAATTGAGAGCTGCCAATCCCATCTGATCAACTTCACCATGTTAGGGCTCTTGGGAAGATTTAGCTGACGCACTTGGTTGGGCCCGGGATTGGATAGGTCCGTACAAGCCAGTTGAAGGGCTTTATCGCTCGTAGGTTGGACCGAGAGGATATCGTACTCCTTCAAGAGATTCGCGTTGCCTCCTGTCTACCTTGCACTCTCATAAGCAAGAGTCTGGCAGAGTTATATGGGACGAACGAGACAGTGTGTACGCGAATCGTCGAGTCGCATATGATAACGCGAGACCTGGACCAATGTCGGACCTGAGCTAGACTCCTCGGCGCGATGGCGCGGATCGAGGTTTTTGTATGGGAGACCGGAGCGGAAGGGCAAAGGTTTGGCATGGGGCGAGGGCTCGTGTGAAAGGGTACAGGCCACTACGGAGTAGCCCACTTGCGAATCATCAGCTTCGACGAAAGAGACAGCTGAGCGCCCCGCCTGCAGCAGCTGCCAGAAACAACGAATCCGCGGGAGAGGATCGTTCGAGCAACGGCCGGAGGGATGCTGGGCGCAAACGGAATGAGAAGGGTAGTCAGATGAGGATCCAAACTGACGGTGTCCGGAAAGGGCCACTGAGCGGGAGAAAGCATCCTTCTCAGTCGACGTGAGCCCATCCCAGGGACTTTTCGATCCGGTCCCGAGCGCCTCAGCCGGAGCTTGGCCTTTGCCCTTGTCCTTCTTCTTCTTAAAAGTCTCGAGCTGAGCTGCGGGGATAGGGAAGGGCACGAAGAGGTCAAAGTACATGGCGAGTGCGAGGTGGGTTCAATGCGGAAAATGTTTCTCGGTCGTGGGGATCACTCTCCACTGCGGTCTCGGGGCTTGCCAGATTTACTTCCGTTCGCGAGGGGGACCATGACCGTGGTATGCATGAATGGCGTGATGACTATGCTGAACTGATGCTGCTATGACTAATGCAAATTCCAAAAAGGCGCTACTCCTCATCCGTCTCCGCCCTCGTCTCCCCTTCCCTCTTCCACGACTCCCTCTTCCACGACTCCCTCTCAATCTCATCATACTCCTCTTTCCGGTCGATCCATCTCTCTTGCACATCATCCACATCCCCCAAGTCCTCTTCACGTATACCCATCGCGCTCGAAAACAGGGCGTGCGTGTTGGCCGTGTGGGTCGAGGTCGCGTTTGGCACGTACACGTAACCCGTCACCCTGTCGAGCACTTTCAAGAGTTTCATCATCGACATCTTGTCCTGTTAAGATCAGCAACCTTCAGGAGAAGAGGAGAACGAAGTTGGAGAGACGGGGGAAAGGGTAGGAGGTAGAGCCGAGTGGGGAGAGGAGAGGAGGGAGGAGGAAGAAAGGAGGTGGGAGAGCGAAAGAGAAAGAGCGGATGTAGGGCCATTTTAGCTCACCTCGACTGCCAGCGTCTCGAAACCGACCAACCCAAAGTCCTCAACGAGCTCTACCATCGCCCGATTCAATGCACCGAATTTGCCCGCTCGCGGCTCCTTCTCTAGGTTCGAGAGGAGGTACGACAGGTCACGACACTCTGTATAGTATCTCAGGTCGAATGCTGAGAGTCATGTCAGCACTGTCAACACTAGGGTGGGAGGTGACTCACGGAGTTCGCCATAAGTCGACAGCAGGTCAACCTTGCTGAGCACGTTGACATGCGGCATCTCGAGCTGCATCATCGCTCGAAGGGCGAGGAGGACTACCGAGATGAACTTGGAGGCATCGGTGATATAGTGAGCGTCGGAGAGGTGGACCGCGGCAAGCTGCATATGTCAACAAGATGTGAGAAGCGCGAAACCACTGTAGCTCACTCTGTAATCCATCTTCGTCAACCGCTCCACAATCCTCTTCAGACTGTCATGATTCGTCCACAGCTCCACCTGCCCCGGGGTATCAAAGATCACATAGCCATCCCCGCCAGCTCCCCCCAGTAACGCGTCCAACTTCTCCACCAGCCAGTCAAAGTTCGCCTCGAGATATTCGACGCAGTAGAGAATCGCGCCGTTGGGACCGAGACCGAACTCATCCATCACCGAGTCGAGTGTAAGGAGGTCTGTGATGGAGATCGCGCATGGGTAAGGTGGGCTGGGGACTGCGGGGTCGAGGTTGATGATGTGGACTGGTCGATCAAGAGCGGTGAGAAACTGCCCTTTTCCTCAACAGCTGCGCTTGGAAGCGCATACCGGACTCACCTGGTGCATTCCATGGCAATAGGTAGTCTTGCCAGCTCCAGGGGGACCAGTGACGACCTGACCGAAAGCAGAAGCATGCTTCTCCTCCGGGACTAAAGAGGTGACCTCGGTCGTCATCTTGGGTGAAGTATTGGTGGGCGGGTTTGGGAAGTCATGGATGAAGCTCGGGACGCTCGAGTGACGGGGATTCGATCCGCTTGAGACAGCGAAGTCGAGATTCGGTGTAGAGCTCGAAGCAACGGCAATGCCAAACAGGCCCGGAGAGAGAGGCGATTGAGCGCGATCTTCCATTCGGCGTTCGGGGGAATTAGGGTTGCTAGGCGATGTGGCAATGATAGTGGGGTGATCATCCGATTCAATTGAGAGGTCTGCGTCTTTCGGTCCATCAGTACGACCACCTTCATGAGCAATGCAGGCTGACCGTCGCTTGTCCGAGGTCGCGATGTAGTCACATGACCCTCCGAAGGCACCTCGCCTTCACTCCCTGATCCGGACACCTCGCTAAAAGGCCGCATAGCCTGATACGAAGCCAGCAATCTCTGCGGGCTCATGCTCTGCCCGTGCAAGCTGGCTGATCCCATTGACGAAGGCTCAACATAGCCGAGGCATGGTGAAGAGCTCCCTCCGCCTTTGGACACGAATACCGGTGTTCCGATCTCGATAGTCGATTCATCGCTCGGTTCTGTGCTGGATGGACGACGGCCTCGAGCTCCTTCCATCTCATATCCGAGGCCTATTGGGTGTTGTTCTTGCTGCTCTGTGAGGAAGCGGGGCAACGCTGTGGGAAAAGGTGGACCGGATGTAGAAGTCGAGTCTATGGAATTCTTAGCGTCTCGTGGCGTCCGGAAGAAGAGGCCCTTTGGCGGAATCAGTGACGGTCTCTGACGTACTGAAGAGGCTCACATGAAATCCTCGATCGTCCATTGACATCTCCGGCGACGGTTCCTCGCCCTCCATGTCCCGTGGACGCGCCAAGGGCGTCGGCGTTGCACCTCCTGACCTGCCCCAACCCTCGGAAGCATCGGTATAAGCTGATTTTCCTGACGTATACGAGTCGCCTTGCGATAAATCCGGTCGCTTAACGTCGAGGAAGGAGCTTGCAGTCTCGGTTTGGAAGTGGAATATAGATGTGTTTTGGGTGCTGATCGGATATGCCAGTTGCGGACTGGGTACGACTGTCGGCGATACCGGCGAACGTGCAGCGAATTGCAGCCGGGGCGAACGAGGGCGCGTAGTGTCCATGTCATCCTCCCCTCCTGCAGTACGCGGACGTGTCCTCAACCTGAATTTGACAGGAGGCAAATCGCGCGAATCGATGGCACCGACGCTCGAGGCTCGGCTTCTTCCAATCGCCTCCTCCAGCGCTGTCTTGCGCCGAGTTGTGGACGAGTCTGAGGATGAGGTGGTTGAGTTGGCCATCGCTGCGGATGACATCGGGAACGTTGCTGAGGATGCGGAGAGCGGTACGTCTTGCGTGGTCCGCAAGCGGTACGCAGATGGTCCGTAAGCTGGAGCTTGGAAAGCTCGCTTGGTCATCGAGCGCTGATGTTGCTTCTCGAGAAAAGCTCGGGCTTTAGTCGGACTAACATCGGACGAAGTGCTGTAGGAAGAGTCAGGAGGGAAGCCCGTCGACGTGCCGGTGCTTGGTGCCGTTGTCGGCGTAGGCACTGGCTCGGGCGAGACGGCTACCCCGATACCGCTATGAAACGGTATGGCGTGCTCCCGTGTGCGCGTTGGGAAAGCGACATCGCGGGGTAGGCTGGGAAGCGGCTTCGAGAGGTCGAGGCTAGGTGGAGCTCGATGGCGATACTGGGCGCCATGTCGGGAAATCACCCGGTCTGGGACAGGGAAGGTCTGGGATGGTTCTGGCCCGATCACCACGACACCGCCTCGATTGACGGGCGGCGGCTGCTCTATGCGGAGTGTCCGCTGAGGACGGTCCTGTTGTTGACCGGCCAAACCGAAGCTGCTGAGCTGTTTTGGCTGACTGTTGTTACGAGCATGCAGTCTTCGATACGCAGCCTGCTCCCATACCCGTCGAGCGTGGAATGGATCTTCCACATCAAAGTCGCCCAAACCTGGCGGATCCGGATCCGAGACCATCCCAATGTCCCGTCCCTCCGAGGCGCTTCGACCGGGCTTGGCATAATCGAAGCTCTTGACAACCCCTCCTGGAGATGGGTTGACGTCGAAGGAACTTGACTTGTTTTCGCCCCGCGCCGTGCTTCCTCGCCGCGAGCTCCACCTTGATCCAAGAGATCCAGCTCGTAATCTGCCCGCGCGGGGATCGGCATTTGTGAGCGAGTTGTTTCTACTGTTCTCCCGGCTTCTGGCGCGGACGCTCCCGATGATGGGCGCACCAGGTGCTGCCGACTGATGGTTGAAGCTCATGCTTCTCCCTCTGCCATTGACATATTCAGCCCACTCGAACTTCTCTCGCCGCCGCGCTTCGCCGTCTTCGATCACCCGTAGGTTTCGGACACTTTGGTCGTCGGGGCTTTCAGGAGGGGTGATGACGTGAGGCGTGATGTGAGGACGAGGCAAGACGAACATGTCGCACAATGTCGGGACCGCCCATCGGCGTGCCTCAGATAGCTCGTCATTCAGCTTGACCCGCCTAGGTTTGGGCATTGAGACTGTGCGTTGTCGAGCAGGAGCTTCGTCCCGCAAGTCCGGGGCGAAGCTGTGGCCTGCTCTGATCTCGCGGGATAGAGGGGAGAAGAGAACTTTCGGAGCTGCGAGACCAGTCGGAACGGAGGATGAGGAAGGTAGCTGTGCTGACATGAGAGCACTCTCTATCAGTGAATTGTGCGAGGGGGATCGATAGAGGGCGGAATGTCGGGGAAGGAGACGTTGAATACCTGAAGCGGGATTGGCGGCTTGAGCGCGTGGGAAGCGATAATTTTTGTTGATCTCGCTGGGTGAGTTTGGGGAGAACACGCTGAGGAGGTTGAGGGTGGATTGCTTGACGGGGGCAGGCGAGGCTCCGATACCGCTGTGAGGAGGAGGAAGGGAAGGGGCAGCTTTGTATGGGATGAACCATTCGTCCTCGCGTGGTCCTCTCTCCGAATCTCCGCTCGTCCGACCCCTGAGACGGCCCAAGACCGACGTGTTCATCCCACTGTATCCCCAAAACTTAAAGCGTTGATCAGGAGTGGAACAGTCGCTGTGCGATGTAGAAAGGCGGGAAAGTCGTAGCCGTCGGACGGAAGATGGGAGCAGCGGGGACTTGATTGTCTTTCTGCATGGGGATCGAGCGGCATCAGCCGGATTCCCTGTCCACTGTGTTTTTCAGGACGCACAGACTCACCTGATCAATCAAAGTCCTACGCGTCAATCACAGGTCAAAGGGCCCAGAAAAAGGTCGAGCAAGCCTATGTCCGGTCCCGAACGGCGGAGGAGGACTTCAAAACGCAGTCGGTCCTCAAAGTGCCAAAAAATCTCGTCTTCCCAATCAAGGCGTAATGCGTCATGCACGGATCCTCGTTTCAGCCATCAAAGTCGGAGCCGTCGTAAGGTGTCGTTATCGTTGATGGTCGTCTGGCTGAAAATCGTCCTAGCGTACACCACCCTCCAACGGAATGGAAAACGACTGATAAAATGATTGATTGGGGAGACGAAATCCGCGACCCCTTACACACAGTTGAGGATGGGGAACGAAAAATCGTTGGGGGGTCCGTCGAAATAAGCTACAGCCGGGCCTCGCGTCCCTGGCGAAATCTAAATGACCCTGAATAGCAAAAACCGACGCGGATGATCCGGCCAATTATCACACTGAGAGGTAAACGTGGCGCAGATCAGGTACATGAACCTTCCTGCCCTTTAAGGTGTGTATATTCATCATGCTTTAATTGTGCTCCAATTTTCCTGTGCCCCGAGATTCTCGCTCTATTGTGCGAGAACTAGCTGTAATACACACTTGATTGGACCACGCAGGCCTTGTTTGACAACATCAAACACAGCACCAGGTGCGAGAGTAGAATACAAGGAATGCGATTCAGGCATCAAGACCTCTTTTCGAAGCGTTTTTGTCACGATCGTGAATTGAAGCTCGGATAACATCGACGAACATCGCCGACAATAAGCAACCAGTGCTTATCTCCGGCATTGTACTCTGAAACGGGGTGCAACCTTGTTCATTGTACTACGAAACGA